>Ga0233425_10006354_pt1 | contig 17618 bp, 16 predicted proteins | sample Watercolumn_Towu_2_FD_181712 | JGI IMG/M metagenome (GOLD analysis project Ga0233425, IMG submission 181712) | Freshwater microbial communities from Lake Towuti, South Sulawesi, Indonesia - Watercolumn_Towuti2014_140_MG | ecosystem: Environmental > Aquatic > Freshwater > Lake | place... | reverse complement strand
GGGCTTGTTGCGCTGAAGGTCAATCGGAATGGCGCGCGCGTATTGTCTGCGATTGTTACATACATGGAACCGGATTCGTGCTACGGTAGCGATGAAACAAATACCAGTAAACAGAACGGCTATCATGTATCGACATCGAATGGGTCCGCGTTTTGAACACCGTGCGAAAGAATCACGGCGGGTGCAGGCTGCCTCAACGATGGCCGAGGCGTTTCCAAAATTGAAATCACTGACCGTCGGGCTTGAATACTTCGACGAACACGGCGCGACCAAGAGCACGCACGTGAAGTACGAGGTCAACATCGGAAACGCGAAAGCGGTGTTTCGTTTCAATTGCCCGAATCAGGAGTGCGTGCGCGGCGATTTTGATTTGACCGATGCGTTGGCGGCTGCGGTCGCGAAACATCTCAAGACTGTCAGCGGCGATTTGGTGTGCCACGGCTGGCAAAGCAGGGCTTCGATCAAGCGGACCCGCTGCCGCAACGTCATGCATTACACGCTCAAGCTTGGCTACTGACGCCTTAGTCTTTTGACGCGAGCGTGATGAGCGTGATTTCGGGGTGCGCACCGACGCGCATCGGCGGCCCCCACGCGCCGGTACCGCGGCTGACGTAAATCGTCGCGTTGCCGTTCGTGAAGAGTCCGTATGGCGTTTTGAAAATATTTTTCACGATGTACTGGAACGGCCAGAGCTGGCCTTTGTGCGTGTGGCCGCTGAGTTGGAGTTGGATACCGAGCGATTCGAGCTGTTCCAACGTTGTCACCGGCGTGTGCAATAACAGGATCGCCGGTTTCGCGTGATCCATGCCGCGCAAAATCTCCGACATCGACGGCGGGCGCTCGCCGGTGAAATAGCGCGCGACAGGATCGTCGTGGCCGATGAGTTGGAGACCGCCGTTGATGTTGACCCAGCGGTTTCGCAACAGCGTCACGTGCGCCCGTTCGAGAAACGTTTCGACGTCCTTTTCACCGGCAAAGAATTCGTGGTTACCCGTGACGGCATAAACTCCGTACTTGCCTTGCAATCGCCGCAGCGGTTTTATCAACCGCCACCAGACGTACAAGTGCGCCGCGCCGTACACCGATAAGAAGATGATGATGAACACGAAAAAATTCCCGCCGGCCTCTTTCATCTCACAAATCGCCCGGCGGCATCAAGTCCGGCGCGAGACGAAACCAAGTCAGTTCGTGACGGTTGTGGTGGAGATGCAGAAGCCGCGAGCCGGGAATCGCGGCGAACGCGCGCGCGGTCGCGTGATCGGTCGCGCCCTGGAATTTGATCGTGCAGACAATGTTCCGGCAAACGGGCAGCCAACGCTCGACGAGTTGGAGCAGGCGTGACGGGTAACAAATCACGTCGCTGAACAACCAGTCCACCGGTTCCGGTTTCAATCCGAACGCGCTTTCATTCCGGAATTCGACGCCCGGTAATTTTGCGACGCGCGGCGCGAGCGGCGCTTTGTCAACGGCGACGACGCGCGCGCCGAGGTTTTGGAGCGCCCACGTCCAGCCGCCCGGACACGCGCCAAGGTCAATGCAGCGCTCGCCGCGTTGCGGCCAGACTTGGAGGCGCGAGAAAAGTTCCCACAGTTTTAAGTACGCCCGGCTTGGCGGCGCGTCGTGGTCTTCGACGAATTCGATTTCGCCGTTCGGCCACGGCGAGGAACAGCGCGGCGCGGCGAGCACGGTCTGTTCGTTGAGCAACGTCCACGCGCCGACGGCGCGCGACGGCGGCGCGACGGGGAAGGGGAGCGGTTTCGGTTTTGGCGACGGTAGTTGTGCTGCGATGAGTTGGGCGCGCCGGTGAAGCTGGCGCGAGTACAACGACCAGTCGCCGCGATGCAGGGCGCAGAGTTGGCGCGCGGCGTCGGCGATGGATTTGATTTTGAGTTGCACCGGATCGAGCCAGACGTTCGCGGCCCACGCGGACGGACGCCGCGCGCCGTCGGCAAGGACGAGGCGTCCATGCACGGCGGCGACGGCATTTTTGCCGCCGAGTTCGGCGACGAGGTCGTCGGTGAAATTTTCCGGCGCGAGGTACGCGATCACAGCGGCATGGTAGCAGATTCTGCGGTGAGTTTCACCACGAAGGACACGAAGATCACGAAGAAAAATCTTGCCGGAACATTTCCGGAACATGGCGTTGGTTCTGCCGGCAGGCGTGAGGTTGCGATTTTACTGTTGCCATTGGTGAAAAATGTTTTCCGGAACATGGAAAACAACAGGGCCGACATCTTGCGATGCCGGCCCTGCGTGTTTGTGTCGCGTTGGTGCGCGAAGTTTGATTAGGCGTTCTCGACTTCTTTTTCCATTGTGGCCATTTCGGGCGTGTCTTTCTTGGATTGGTTGACGGCCCAGGCGATTGCGATAACGCCGACGACGGCGATGGCGACCGCGATCCAGCGGTTCGTCGCGCCACTGCCTTCCAAGCCGGGCACTTTGTGGAATTTCAAGACGAGCGGCAGCATCAAGAGGCTGACCATGTTCATCACCTTGATCAACGGATTGATCGCAGGACCAGAGGTGTCCTTGAGCGGGTCGCCGACGGTGTCGCCGGTGACGGCGGCTTTGTGTTTCTCGCTGCCTTTGCCGGTTTCCTTGGTGCGCGGTTCGTCTTCGATGCTCTTCTTGGCGTTGTCCCACGCGCCGCCGGCGTTGGACATGAAGACGGCGATGAGTTGTCCGCTGAGAATCATGCCGGCAAGAAAGCCTGCGAGCGCGATTGGGCCGAGGACGAACCCAACGCAGAGCGGCGCAAGCATCGCGAGGATGCCAGGGCCGATGAGTTCTTTCTGCGCGGAGCTGGTGCAGATGCCGACGACGCGGGCGTAGTCGGGCGTTTTGGTGCCAGCCCAGATTTCTTTGTCGCGGAATTGCATGCGGCATTCTTTGACGATGAGGAACGCGGCGCGTCCGACGGCGCGGATGGTCATTGAGCTGAACAGGAATGGAATCGAGCCGCCGATGAGCAGGCCGATGAACAGTTTCGGATCGGCGACGGTCAACATGCCGGCGACGCGGTTGTACTGGTCAACGGTCATCTTGCTGATGCCTTCTTCGCTGCCCATCGTCATGACGGCGATGAAACTGGCGAACAACGACACGGCAGCGATAACTGCGGAGCCGATGGCGATGCCTTTGGTCTCGGCTTTCGTCGTGTTACCGACGGCGTCGAGGTCGGCGAGAATCTGGCGGGCCTTCTTCGTCTTTTCCGGCCCCATCTTGTCGGGTTCGTAACCCATTTCGCCGATGCCGTTGGCGTTGTCAGCCACGGGGCCGAACACGTCCATCGAAATGGTGTTGCCGGTCAGGGTCAACATGCCGATGCCGCACATGGCGACGCCGTACGCAATGAACACCGGCGGCGTACCCGCGTAAATCTTGACGGAAGCCGCGACGGCGGCGGCGATGATGATGACCGCCCACACGGCGGATTCGTAACCGACGGCGAGACCTTGGATGATACAGGTCGCGTGGCCGGTTTGGCAGGCTTTCGCGATGGATTTCACCGGCGCGTGCGTCGTATGAGTGAAATAGCTCGTACACTTGTTGAGCGCGACCGCGAGGAACACACCAATTAAACACGTCAACGCCGGACGCATATCAATACCCGCGACACCGAAATTCGCCCAGACGGGCAACGCATTCGGATCACCATTCGGGAAACCGGGGATCGCCTGCTTGTATTGCGCGAGGTACGCGAGATCGAACTTCAGGTAGAACAGACCGAGGGCAATGAAACCAACGACGCTGATGACCGAACCGATCAGGAAGCCGCGGTGCACGGCGTGCAACGCCACGTCGCCGCTGTCTTCCGGTTTCGCCTTCACGCTGTACGTCGAGATGATCGAGCCGATGACGCCGATGGCGCGCACCAGCAACGGGAAGATGACGCCTTTGTGGCCGAACGACGCGTAGCCGAGAATCATCGCGGCCACGATCGTCACTTCATACGACTCGAAAATATCCGCCGCCATACCGGCGCAATCGCCGACGTTGTCGCCCACGTTGTCGGCGATCGTCGCCGCGTTGCGCGGGTCGTCTTCGGGAATGCCGGCTTCGATCTTGCCGACGAGGTCGGCGCCGACGTCCGCGGCCTTGGTGTAGATGCCGCCGCCGACGCGCATGAACAACGCGATGAGCGTGCCGCCGAAACCGAACCCGAGAAGAACTTCGTACGCCTTTTCGCCGTACGCCATGAAAATAAGAGTGCCGCCGAGAAGACCGAGGCCGTCGGTCAACATACCCGTGATCGTGCCCGTGCGGTAACCGATCTGCAACGCGCCGCCGAAGCTCTCACGCGCCGCCGCCGCCACGCGCAGATTGCCGAGCGTCGCGAAACGCATTCCGACAAACCCGACACAGAAGCTGAACAGCGAACCCATCAAGAACGCAAACGCGCGACCAAACGCGACTTCCTGGCCGTTTTCCAGCGCCGTGAAATACAGCACGCCGGTCAACACCACGATGAGGACGACGATCTTCTTGAACTGCTGCGACAGATACGCGTTCGCGCCTTCGCGCACCGCGTCCGCGACTTTCTTCATCTTCTCCGTGCCCGTGTCCGCCTCGCGGACCTGTTTGACGAGCATGAGCGCGTAGCCGAGACCGGCGAACGCGATACCGAGCACGACCCACAACGCGACCTTCTCTACCTGCGAATAATCGCTGCTGGTCATAAACGAGAAAAACTGGAACTGACTCGCGTGACCGACGGCCGCGTTTGCGGCATTTTTCACGGCGTCCTGCGCGCGCGCCCATTGCGCCGCGAGCAGCGTCAGCCCGCAAAGCGCGAATGCGACAAACGCCTGCCGCTTCACGCTGCCTCTGGTGAGGCGTTGCATGGTTCTACTTAACGATGATGTCATGATGTTATTTTATTCCTTTCAAACTTCTGGGTTGCGCTTTCGACAAGAACGTCAAAAAGCGCGCGGAGAATACACAAGCGCCCGCCGCTTGCAAAGTGAAATTTTCACCAATTTTTCTGGAAAAATTCCCCTGCGCGACGCTGCCGGAACATCGCCGGAACATGAACTCCGTGTTCCGGCAACGTCGCCCTCATGTTCCGGTGGTCTTTTCCCCGGGCTACCCGGAAAGAACGGGTCTTGAATTCGTTCGCGCGGGGCGGTACGGTGTCGCCGATTCGATGGCCAGCTTTCAATACAAAGCCCGCACGCGCGCGGGCGAACTCGTCAACGGTTCGCTCGATGCCGACGACCGCCAGCTCGCGCTGGCTGAACTCGGTCGCCGCGGTTTTTTTCCGATGGAAGTCACCGTTGTCGCTGAATCGCATTCGCTGCGTCCCGCGCGACGCAGTGTGTCGCGTCGCGATGTGTTGATGATGACACAGCAATTGTCGAACTTGTTGCGCTCCGGCATGTCGTTGACGCAGGCGCTGGATGTTCTCGGCCGCCGCGCGCAACAGGCGCCCGTGCGTGAACTGCTCGGCGCGTTGCACGGCGACGTATTGCAAGGCGCGTCGCTCTCCGACGCGATGGCGAAACACCCGCGCGTCTTTCCGAATTTTTACGTGAACCTGATCAAGGCGGGCGAGGCGAGCGGCGCGCTCGAACAGGTGCTCGGCCGGTTGCGCCAGCATTACGAGCGCATCGGCGACATCCGGGAGAAAATCATCGGGGCGCTGTTGTATCCGATGATCGTGGTTGTCGCGGGCATCGGCGTGATGATTTTTTTTATGACGTTCATGGTTCCGCGGTTTGCGCAGATGTTCAAGGAAATGCGACGGACGATGCCGTTGCCGACGCGGATTCTGATCGGCGTGAGCGACATGTTCACGGCGTATTGGTGGGTTCTCGCGATCGCGGCGGTTTTCGCGGTGATCTGGTACCAGAGCACGAAGCGGACGGAGGCGGGTCGGTTGATGCTGGACCGCTGGCGGCTGAAGTTGCCGGTGCTTGGCCCGATCGTGAAGGCGGGCGCGTTCGCGCAGTTTGCGCGGACGCTGGCGACGTTGCTCGAAAATGGCGTGCCGGTGTTGACGGCGCTGCAGATCGTCGAGGGCACGATGACGAACTGCGTGATCGCGAACGAACTGCGCGAAACGCGCACGCGCGTGACGGACGGCACGAGCCTGACGCAGCCGTTGGCGAAGGGAAAAGTGTTTCCGCCGTTGTTGCTGGACATGCTCGCCGTCGGCGAGGAGAGCGGCGAGGTCGTGCCCGCGCTGCAAAACATCGGGGACACGTACGAACAGGAATTGGGACACCGGTTGCGGATTTTCACGACGTTACTGGAGCCGGTCATCATATTAATCATGGCGCTGCTCGTCGGTTCGGTGGTCGTCAGTATTTTGCTGGCGGTGTTCGACTTGACGTCGGGCATCGGAAAATAAACGAGGAACAATTATGAAACGAATCAAACGTAATGCGCAGGCAGGTTTCACGTTGTTGGAAATCCTGCTCGTCGTCATCATCATCGGCTTGCTCGTCGGCGTTGCTGTCGTGAAGGTCGGCCCGTTTTCTGCCGAGGCGCGGAAGGTCACCACGCGCGACCAGATTCACTCCTATTGCACGGCGATCCAGTTGTACGAGATGCACAACGGGAATTACCCGACGACGGAGCAGGGGTTGCAGGCGTTGATTGCGGCGCCGACGACCGCGCCGGTTCCGAACAACTGGAAAGGGCCGTATCTCGACCCGGCGGTGATTCGCAAAGACCCGTGGGGCCACGATTATATCTACCGTTATCCCGGCGCCAAGAACCCGAACGGGTACGATCTGTATTCAGTCGGGCCGAACGGTACGGACGGTGATGAGGACGATATCGGCAACTGGCAATGACGCGCGACGCTCACGCGGCGGATTTACGCTGATCGAACTAGGCGTGGTCGTCGTGATTCTGGCGTTCCTGATGGCGTTGGCCGCGCCGAGTTTCGTGCGCTCGTACCGCAGCGCGCTTGTCGGCGAGGCCGCGCGCGCGTTTGCGACCGTCTGCCAATATGCGCGGCTCAACGCCGTCTCGCGTCAGCGGGTTGCGATGGTGCACCTCGATTTGACGAAACAAACTTACTGGCTCACGCAGCGCCCGGATGATCCTGACAAATCTGATGAGCCAGTCACGTTGAAAATGGTGGAGTTGAATCCGCGCGTCATTCTTGCTTCGGTCACATTGCCCGGTGGCGAGACCGGTGCGCGGACCGATACAGAGGCGCGAGTCGTCGAGTTGAATTTTTATCCGAATGGCACGTGCGACGGCGCGATGCTCGTGTTCCGCGGACGCGAGGAAAAAGACACGATAACGCTCGCGCTTGATGCCCTCACTGCGCATGCTGCGGCGGTGGACACGCGTAAATGAAAACTTGGAAAGCAACGCTTCTCATTGCGGCGCTCGTGTTTGTCGTGAGCGCGGCGGTTGCGCCGTGGATTTTTGCCATGCTGCATCCGCTGCTGCCAAACGTTCCGTTCCGACGATTGTTCGACCGCGTGTTGCTCGTCGTCGCTGCGTTGTCGCTGTGGCCGTTGTTTCGGAGCAACGGCATCCGCTCGTGGCGCGAGCTGGGTTATGTTCCGGAAATGTTCCGGCGACGCCAGCTCCCGCTCGGACTCGCGCTCGGACTCGCTTCGTACGGCCTCGGCATTCTATGCAACGCGTCCTCTCTGCATTGTGGCGACAACGCGTGGAAGCTGGCGGGGTTTGTATTGACCGCCATCGTCGTCGCGTTGATCGAGGAAACTTTTTTCCGGGGCGGCCTCCAAAATATTTTGCAGCGTCAGACAAACATGTGCGTTGCGTTGCTCGTGGTGAGCGCGGTTTATTCCGTCGTCCATTTTCTGAAACCGTCGGCGGCGAATATCGCGGACGACGCGGTCTGTTGGCGGAGCGGTTTTGACTACATCGCGCGCGTCGCGTCGCGTTCGCTGCGTGAGCCGTCGGAGTGGCGCGGCGCGGTGACGTTGTGGCTCGCGGGCATCGCGCTCGGTTGGGCGTTTGTGCGGACGCGCTCGCTCGGGCTCAGCATCGGCCTGCACGCGGGCTGGGTGTTCGCGCTGAAAACGGCGGCATGGCTCGGCGCGGGTTCGTTCGTGGACAACATGCTGTTGTGGCCGGTATTGATATTGTTAATCGCGGGGATCGAATGGTTGTCGCGGCGAAACAAATAATTTCCGCCGCGGTGGATTTGTTGTACCCGCGCAATTGTCACTTCTGCCGGCAACCACTCGCGGAACAGGAGCGCGGCGTGATTTGCGCGGCGTGTCTTGCGACGGTGCGCTGGGTCGAGCCGCCGTGTTGTTCGCGCTGCGCGTTGCCGTTTGTCGGCGCGGTAAATGGCGCGTTCGAGTGCGGCTACTGCAAGGATTTGGATTTGCATTTCAGTCGCGGCGTCGCGGCCTGCCTCGCGCGCGGCATCGTGCTGGCGAGCATCCACGAGTTCAAATACAACCGGCAATTATATTTCGGCCGTCATCTCGCGGACTGGATTGTGAGCGCGGGCCGCGCGCACGTGGACTGGAGTGGCGTGGACGCGATCGTGCCGGTGCCGCTCCATCCGCGCAAACGACGCGAACGCGAATTTAATCAGGCCGAGTATCTCGCCAGTGCGCTCGAAAAAGAATTTGCGAAGCCGGTGTTTGCGCGTCACGTGCGCCGCGTGCGCGACACGCTCACGCAAACGCACCTCGACGCGCAGGAGCGTCGCGAGAATTTGTCCGGCGCGTTCGCGGAAGGCCGCCGCGCGCGCGAGTTGAAGGGGAAACGGGTGTTGCTGGTGGACGATGTGTTTACCACTGGCGCAACGCTGGACGCTTGTGCTAGAGTCCTGCGCGTTGCGGGTGCGGCGGACGTTTGGGTGTTGACCGTCGCCCGCGGAGCGTATGTATAACCATGTTTGAAAAGAAACCAAAATTAACGACGACAAAACAGAAGAAACGCGACATCCCGGAGGGTCTCTGGATCAAATGCAAATCGTGCGGCGAGATGCTCTACAGCAAGGAGCTGGCGGACAATCTCAAGGTCTGCGCGAAATGCGATTACCATTTCCCGCTGAACTCACGCGAGCGCATCGCGTCGCTCGCCGACGAGGGGACGTTCCAGGAAGTTGACGCCGACCTCGTTAGTGTTGACACGTTGAAATTTACCGGCGTCGCCGCGTACACCGAGCGGTTGAAAACGTACCAACGCCAGACCGGCCTTAACGACGCCGTCATCACCGGCGCCTGCAAGATCGGCGGACACGACACGTCGCTCGCCGTGATGGATTTCACGTTTCTCGGCGCGAGCATGGGCTCGGTCGTCGGCGAAAAAATCGCGCGCGCCATCGAGAAAGCCACCGAACTGAAAATCCCCGTCATCGTCGTCTCCGCGTCCGGCGGCGCGCGCATGTACGAGGGCATTTTGAGTTTGATGCAAATGGCCAAGACCAGCGCCGCGCTCTCGCGCCACGCGAAAGCCGGGCTGCCGTACATTTCCGTCCTCACGCATCCAACCACCGCGGGTGTCATGGCGAGTTACGCGTCGCTTGGCGACGCTATCATCGCCGAACCGAAAGCGCTCATCGGATTTGCCGGGCCGCGTGTCATCAAGGAAACCACGCAACAGGAATTGCCCGACGGATTCCAGACGAGCGAGTTTCTTCTCGAACGCGGACTCATTGACGCCATCGTGCACCGCAAGCAACTCCGCGAGACGCTTGGTAAAATGATCGACTACTTCTCCGGTCGCGCCGGGCGCAAGTTCAAGGCGGCGTGACCTACCGCGACGCGATCCAGTTTCTCAGCGGCATCCAGGTCTTCGGTCAACAACTCGGCCTCGACGCCATGCGGGACCTGTTGCGTCGCGTCGGCAATCCGGAAAAAAATCTCCGCTTCATCCACATTGCCGGCACGAACGGAAAAGGCAGCGTCGCCGCCATGACCCAATCCGCGCTCACCGCCGCCGGTTTTCGGACCGGGCTGTACACCTCGCCGCACCTGGTGAGTTTTTGCGAGCGCATCCAACTCGACGGAAACCAAATCGCCGAGAGTGACGTCGCGCGGCTCATCGAACAAATCCGGCCGCACCTCGCCGCCACGCAGCCGCGACCGCCGACATTGTTTGAAGTCGTCACCGCCATCGCGCTCCAATACTACCGCGAACAAAACGCCGACGTCATCGCCTGGGAGACCGGGCTTGGCGGGCGGCTCGACGCGACCAACGTCGTCACGCCACTCGTCTCCGTCATCACGAAACTGGATTTCGATCACACGCAATATCTCGGCGACACGCTCGCTAAAATCGCCGCCGAAAAAGCCGGTATCATCAAACACGGAAGACCGGTCGTATGTTCCGTCAATGTTCCGGAGGCGCTCGACGTCATCCGCAACGTCGCGAACGAACACAAATCTCCGCTGACCATCGTCGGCGAGCAGATTCATTTCACCCGCACCGGTAAACAAGAAATCGCACTGACCGGTACGCGCGAGAATTACGGTGCCATCACCGTCCCGCTGCCCGGCGCGCACCAGTTCGAGAATTGCGCGACGGCAATCGCCGCAATCGAGGCGAGCGGACTCAACGTCGGCGTGGACGCGGTGCGACGAGGCATCGCCGCGACGCGCTGGCCGGGCCGGTTTCAGATTGTCCGGAGCAAACCGCTGACGATTCTCGACGGCGCGCACAATCCTGACGGCGCCCGCGCGCTCGCCGCTGCGCTGCGCGAACAGGTGCCGGATCGAAAGTTGGCGTTCATCCTCGGCGTGTTGCGCGACAAAAATTATCCGGAAGTCTGCCGCATCCTCGCGCCGCTGGCGTCGCGGATTCTGTGCGCGCCGGTCGCGAACGACCGCAGCGCGACCGCCGACGAGATCGCGCGCGCATGCTTGCCCGCGCGCGCCGAGGTTTGCCGCGACGTTGTCGAGGCGAACGAAAAATGTTCCGGTGAAGATGTGGTGGTGATTACCGGTTCGTTGTTTCTCGTCGGCGAAGCGATGTCGCGACTCGGTTTTGCGTCGGCGGTTCCGGAACAGGAGCGGCGGTTGCAGTAAGATTGACGGAACATTTCCGGAACATTGGCGCGGCATTTTCACCAAGAAGAACACGAAGGACACAGCGCGGCAGAGCCGCAACCAAATCCGAATCTCGAAATCCGAAATCCGAAACAATTCAGAAAATCCAAATGCTGCAAATTCAAAACCGGCAGCGGACGAAGCGCCGGTTCTTGGTTGCTTCTTGCTGCATTTCCGCCTTTTTGAATTTGTTTCGTCGGCGACTTTTTCGGTGTGAGGTCGGATTATTAAGCCGACCATTGGCCGAGGATTTATCGTCGGAACATTGCCGGGGTAGGGGAGCAACATTTCCGATTGTGTGGCTGGAGCTAAACCGGTATTATCCGCGCGATAATTTTATGAAGGCGATGAAACTTTTTGTTGTAGCGGTGATGTTTGCCGGTGTTTCTTTTGAAGCGCGCGCGGCGTCGAAGCCGAATTTTGTTTTCTTCCTGATTGATGATCTCGGTTGGGCGGACATTGGTTGTTTTGGCGGCAAGTTTTACGAGACGCCGAATCTTGACCGGCTTGCGGCGCAGGGGATGCGGTTCACGGACGGCTACGCGGCGTGTGCGGTTTGTTCGCCGACGCGGGCGAGCATTATGACGGGCAAGTACCCGGCGCGGTTGCATATCACGGACTGGATCGCGGGCGAAGGCGACGCGCCGTCGCATAAGTTGAAGGTGCCGGATTGGCGGAAATTTTTGCCGTTGTCGGAGACGACGGTGGCGAAGGCGTTGCAGGCGGCGGGTTACGCGACGGCGAGTATCGGGAAGTGGCACCTCGGCGGGCCGGAGTTTTATCCGGAGAAGCATGGTTTCGATTTGAATGTCGCGGGCACGCACTTCGGCCATCCCACGTCGTATTTCTGGCCGTACGAGGGGAAGTCGCACACGGTCACGGGGTTGAAGGGGGGCGGCAAGGAGGGCGAGTATTTGACGGACCGGTTGACGAGCGAGGCGGAGAAATTTTTGGCGGCGAACAAGGAGAAGCCGTTCTTTCTTTATTTCGCGCATTATGCGGTACACACGCCGTTGATGGCGCGGCCGGATAAACTCGCGAAGTACAAGGCGAAGACGCCGGTTGACGAGCAGAAGAACGCAACGTACGCGGCGATGGTGGAGAGCGTGGACGACAGCGTGGGGCGGATTATGAAACAGCTCGACGCGCTCGGTATCGCGGAGAACACGGTGGTGGTGTTTATGTCGGACAACGGCGGGCTGTGGCCGATGTCAACGTCGAACGCGCCGTTGCGCGCGGGGAAAGGCTATCCGTACGAGGGAGGATTCCGCGAGCCGCTGATTATCAAGTGGCCGGGTGCTGCGAAGCCGGGCGCGACGTGCAGCGCGCCGGTGTGCAGCATTGATTTTTTTCCGACGCTGCTGGAGATCGCGGGTGTGAATTTACCGGGCGCGGTGGATGGCGTGAGCCTCGTGCCGCTGTTGAAACAGTCGGGCGGGATTCGACGCGACGCGTTGTACTGGCATTATCCGCATTACTGGGGCGGTACTCGGACCAGGCCCTACGGTGTTGTGCGCGCGGGCGATTGGAAGCTGATCGAGTTTTACGAGGACATGAGCGTCGAGTTGTACAATTTGAAGGACGACCTCGGCGAAGCGCACGATTTGTCGAAGGAGAAACCGGAGAAGGCGGCGGAGTTGCGGGCCAAACTTCACGCGTGGCGCGAGAGCGTCGGCGCGCAGATGCCGACGCCGAATCCGAATTACGATCCGTCGAAGACGGGCAAGGCGAACAAGAAAACTAAACAGACAGCAGACGCGCGCGCGTTGCGCGTGATGATGGAGGAATCGTGACGGCGCGGGAAACCGTTGCCGGCATGTACAAATCGGCTGGAGAATATCATGGTTACACAGGAACAGATTGCAAAGAAACTCGGAGTCTCGCGGCAGTTGGTGACATTTGCGCTGGGCGGTTATCCGCAAGTGGCAGAGGAATCGCGCAAGAAGATCCTCGCCGCCGCGCAGGAGATGGGATACCGCCCGAATCCGCATGCGCGGGCGTTGAAGCGGGGGCGCACTGGTATTGTGGCGCTGTGGGTGCCGGACCAGATTTCGTCGTATTACAACCACGTCGCGCGGGAGATGAACCGGTTGGTGAAACGATCGCATTGTGAGTTGATTGTCAGTGAAGTCGCGTCAACGGAGGCGGAAGAGGTTCTTTCGCATGTGCCGGTGGACGGGATTTTTGCGGTGGATGCGCCCACGCAAGCGATCGCGTATTCGCGTTCGTCGCAGATGCGCACGGTGCCGTTGTTCAATCTCGGCGCCGAGTCTTGTGGCAATACTGACGGGGTGTTGGTGGATCTTGCTGCCGGAACTCGTGAAGTCATGCAACACTTGTTCGGCAACGGTTTCCGTCGGATTGCGCACATGACGTACGTGCGCGATGACCGCCCCAACGAGGCGCGTCGGATGGAGTACGCGAAGGCGATGACCGATGCGGGATTGACGCCTGAGTTCATTTACTATCCGCTCTCCGAACAGCAACGACCGATCACGCGCCAATTGATTCAGGATTATATTCGCGATCATGGTTGCCCTGAGGCGATCTTCTGTCATTCGGACGATGCCGCTATCGGTGTGTACCGCGGGTTGTGCGATTTGAAATTAAAAGTGCCGGAGCAAGTGGCGCTGGTTGGTTGTGACGGCATCCCTGACACGGAGTATCTGGAGTGCCCGCTGACCACACTCGTGCAGCCGGTTGTCGCAATGTGCGCCAGCGCATGGCAATTCTTCCAACAACGACAGGAACAACCGTCGTCCAAGCGACAAGCAGTCATTTTAAAACCGAAGCTGGAAATTCGCGATTCATCGCGCCGCAAAATCCAGACTGTTTAGCAGCAGATAAAAAAGTAATTGCAGCGCGACACGAATCCGGATAAAGTCGCGGCGCTTTGTGACGAAAGGAAACCATTATGCATCTGACGTTTATTGATTGGGCGATTGTAATCGCGTCCATCCTGATTTGTTTTGTGCCCGCGTTGTTCTTCGGTAAACGCTCTAGCAAGGACACGGCGGAATTTTTCGCGTCGGGCCGCTCGGTGCCGTGGTGGCTCGCCGGCCTTTCGATGGTCGCGACGACGTTTTCGAGCGACACGCCGAATTGGGTTACCGAACAAGTCCGCAAGTTTGGCGTTGCCGGCAACTGGCAGTGGTGGGCGTTCGTTCTTACCGGCGTCGCGACGGTGTTTTTCTTTGCGCGATTGTGGCGGCGTTCGGGCGTGTTGACCGACCTTGAGTTTTACGAACTCCGTTATTCCGGCAAAGCAGCGGGCGTTGTGCGTGGATTCCGGGCGGTTTACCTCGGATTATTTTTCAACTGCTTCATCATGGGCATGGTCACGCTCGCGGCGTGCAAGATCGCGAACATCCTGTTCGGCCTGTCGCCGTGGACGACGATTTTAATTTGCGGCGTCCTCAACGTCGTGTTCGCCGCGCATTCCGGTTTGTGGGGCGTGCTGATTATCGACATGGTCCAGTTCTTCATCAAAATGACCGCGGTGGTCGCGGCGGCGTACTTCTCGTTGAAACAAGTTGGCGGCCTCGATGTGCTCATCCAGAAACTCGGGCAGATGCAGGTCGTGACGCCCGAGGGCGGACAGCCGGTCATGTCCGCGATCAACGGCACCGGCCAGCCGATACTCGACATCCTTCCGAATTTTTCCATGTGGCAACTCGCGTTGATGGTGTTCATCATGCCGATTGCGATCAGTTGGTGGGCGAACTGGTATCCCGGCGCCGAGCCCGGCGGCGGCAGCTACATCGCGCAACGGATGCTCGCGTCGAAATCCGAAAAAGACTCCCTCGGCGGCACGCTCTTCTTCAACCTCGCGCATTACGTGTTGCGTCCCTGGCCGTGGATCATCACCGCGCTCTGTTCCATCATCGTCTTCCCGAATCTCGATTCCATCAAGGCTGCGTTTCCGAATGCCGACCCGTCGCTCATCGGCCACGACAGCGCGTTTCCCGCGATGCTGAAATTTTTGCCGGTCGGATTTGTTGGACTCATGGTCGGCGGATTGATTGCCGCGAATTCCTCCACGATTCTTACGCACCTCAACTGGGGCGCGTCGTATCTCGTTCACGATTTCTACAAACGGTTTGTTAAACGCGGCGCGAGCGAGCGTCATTACGTCAATGCCGGTCGCGTTTCCACCGTGCTGCTGTACGTGTTCGCCGCCGTGCTCAGCCGCACCATGTCCTCGGCGCAACAGGCGTTCCAGATACTGTTGTCCATCGGCGCGGGCACCGGCTTGCTCTACATCGTCCGCTGGTTCTGGTGGCGCGTCTCCGCGTGGTGCGAAGTCATCGCGATGGCGGCGTCGCTCATCAGCGCCGCGGGATTTCCATACCTCACCAAGATTGGCATTCTCCCGGAAATGACCTTCGCGCAAACGACAATCCTGCAAGTCGGGTTCACCACGATATGCTGGCTTGTCGCCGCATTCGTTTGCCCGCAAACCGAACCTGCGAAACTGATTGAGTTCTACAAAAAAGTTCATCCCGCCGGTCCCGGCTGGAAAAAAATCCGGCTCGAAGCGGGCGTCACCGAAGAGACCGCCGCGCTGCACGGCGATCACATGGGCATGGCGTCGGCGGGGTGGATTTCCGGGTGTCTCGTCATCTGGTCGTCGCTGTTTGCGATTGGAAACTTTTTGTACGGGCGTAACACCGCTGCGTTCATCCTGACCGGAGTCTTTATCGTCAGCGGCATCGTCTTGTTGTACGTCATCAACCATCTCTGGGACAAAAAAGGCAACAACCCAAGCTGACCTCGCATTGCCGGAACATTGCCGGAACATAAACCGTCGAAGGGGCGAGAGGGGGAGCGGAAAGTTGTTTCAGCGGCGGTGGGGAATCGCGGCAGCGATTTCACGCCGCCGCTGAAACTTTCTATCATTGCCAACCCCCCGCTTTGCCTTGATTCCAATCGCGGGGCTGGCAGAATCGCAAACGCGATTCTGCTGGCCTGACGCGATTTACCAAAGCTGTATTTGTTCGGGAAGTTCCTCCGCCTCGGTTGCCGAGGCGGGGGAACCCTGAATGACGAATGACCGTTCCCATTGGGCGCGGGTGACGAAGATCGCCCGGACACTGCCTTCTTCGGGTAGATGTTGTTTCACGCGGCTCAGGTGCGTTTCCTGTCGGGCGAAACTTACGCAAGCACGCGCATAAACGCTGTACTGGATCATCTGGAATCCATCGTCGAGAAGGAACTTGCGGAAATCAGTTGCCCGTTTCCGTTGCTCTTTTTCGACGACCGGAAGATCAAACGCGACAATCAACCAGCCCATTTTGAATTTCTCGGTGTCCATGGCTTGTACATGGCGAGTTGTTTGCTGACGACGGCGCGTCGGAACCCGCGCACGACGCCCTCGATGCAGCCTTGAATCTCCAGCGTGAAATCGAGGTAATCTACGCGCTCCAGAGGGAAGGCCGTGACCCATTTCCGAAACTCCTTGCTGACTTCCCACGTCTCGGCGTCGGGGTGTTGCTTGACCCATTGGTGGACGCGCCAGTCCACACAGGGGCGGAACGGCTCCATCAAATCATACGCCAGCGGCGTGCTGCGTTCGCGCGGCATGTGCGAAATGCCGAACGTCGGATCGAGGCCAACGCCGAAAAGTTTTTGCAACATCGTTGAAAGAAGAACAGCATAGCCGTAATTAAGAAGGCTATTGAGACCGGGCGAGGCATGGTCCCGCGAGAAATTCGGATCATTCGCGCTGCGTCCCCAAACGCCCCAGAACATCTTGGCGCAGGCCGCTTCCTTGTGCGGCTTGCGGCTGTGCGCCGTCTCGCGCAACAGCGCGAGCGTATCACTGGAGGGACGCGCTCTGTCGCGTCCGTTTTCATCTGCATCGGCCACGACGGAGCGTGGCCCTCCACAGAGATATTCCGCGAGCGCCGCCTGATTCTGGCACTTCGCGTCCACGGTTTTCTGCCACAACTGTTCCCGTGTCTTGTCGGGTAATGAGACTTGCGCGCGCGACAACAGTGTATCCGTGGAACGGTTCGCGGGGAGCAGGAGGCTGATCGGCTTGAACGACTCGCAGAAGATCAACGCCACGCCATGCTTGGCGGCGTCCACGATCAACTGGCTGTGAATCGAAGCGGAGAAACTGGTGATGATGATGGAAGCGACGTCTTCAATCGGTAATTTCTTTTCGCCTTCGGAAGTTTTGCACGTCAGTTGTCCATCGCGGCAACTGATGGAGCATTGCGGCGAATCAATGCTGACGATGTGGTAGGACATGGCAATTATTGATGTTTATATAACATGCTGACGACTGTTGTTGTAGTCGCCCCGCTCCGTCGGGGCGTCTGGGACAGCACGGCGACAGAGCGCCGTGGCTACAGCAACAACAATGTGTTACATGAATCTCAATAGGCAGGGACAGCTCGCCGAGCCGTCCGCCGGGCGGGTCATTCGTCGCGCTCGGCGAGCACGCCCTACCAACAATCGGTCGAACTACGCCGGTTTCGTCTTCGGCTTGCGGACCGGGGCTTTGCGTTCGCTCTTGCGGACGCCACCGGCCTTCTCGTACTCGTTGCTGTCCTTGCCGAACTTGGAGCCGACACCGGCCAGCATCCGTTCGGTCAAATCATCCAGGGTTTT
>Ga0233425_10006353_pt1 | contig 17619 bp, 15 predicted proteins | sample Watercolumn_Towu_2_FD_181712 | JGI IMG/M metagenome (GOLD analysis project Ga0233425, IMG submission 181712) | Freshwater microbial communities from Lake Towuti, South Sulawesi, Indonesia - Watercolumn_Towuti2014_140_MG | ecosystem: Environmental > Aquatic > Freshwater > Lake | place... | reverse complement strand
GATGTGCCGACCATCGTGGCCAAGCTCAACGAATTGATCAACGCATTGAAGCGGGTGTAGGGGCTGAATAGTTGAACAGGCGTCCCGCCTGTTTCTTCTGCGCTCCATCGGACAGGAACAGGCGAGACGCCTGTTCAACTAACCTGTCGTACCCGCACGAGTTGATTAACGCGCTCAAGCGTTGGTAGGGACGCACCGCCGGCGCGTCCGCAACCAATCCCACGATCGAGCCGGCGGCTCGACCCTACCAAAGACGGACAAGCCCGCCTTCGCAATCCGAGGTTCAAGCAGTCGTGGACAAGTTGAACAGGCGTCCCGCCTGTTTCTTCTGCGTTCCCTCGGATACGAACAGGCGAGACGCCTGTTCAACTAACCTGCCGTACCCGCACGCGTTGATTAACGCGCTCAAGCGTTGGTAGGGACGCACCGCCGGGATGTCAGGACTTGAAATCGCGCAGACAAAACGCCATCGCGCCGACAATCCAGAAGGTAACGCCGAGCGCGGCAAGATACACCAACGACTCAGCGATGCCCCACCACGGGATGATGTCGTGGTAAACCCGCAGCCAACTGGACGTGTGATGCGTGATGAAATACTTCTTGAACGACTCGAAGAACGGAACGTTCCGCAACACAAAATCGGTGAACATCACCGTCAACGTCAGGATCGTGGCCGCCGCCGGCTTCATCTTGAAGCACGAGAACATAAACGCCAACGCCGTGATGATTTGCAGCGCCACCGTCAGCAACAAGATGGCCATGCCGTATCGCGCCAGTCCATCTGCCATGGGAAAGACGCCGAACAGACTTTCATGCGGCACATAGACGAAGAGATTTCCCAACCGTCCACGATAGATCACGCCCGTGGCGAGGCTCGTGATGCCGAGGAAGATCATCAAGACGCTCGTGTACAACGCGCACGCCAGCCATTTGATCCCCAGCAGCCGCAGTCGCGAAATGGGACGCGACAGCACCATTCGCATTGTGCCATCCTCGATCTCCTTCGCCACGACGTCACCGCCCACCAGTGCCAGATACAACGCGCCCATCAGGAAAATGGTGAACTCGATAATCAACATCGCCAGTGTCAGTCCCGCGTAATAATCCTCCGGCAGATAACCGTTGTTCGTCAGCAACTTGTCGAACGCCTGTCTCGCTTTCGGCAACTGCAACAGCGCAAGGATCATGACCTGCAACGCCACAAACGCGCCGAAGCCGATGTACGTCCGTTTCCGCGCGAACAACTTCAGCAATTCGTGACGCAGTTGCCGGCGGAACATCATCGCGCGCCCCCGTCGAGTGTAGTGGCCGCCGTCCCGGTGGCCGGGCGATTCCCCTTCGCGTCCGGGACGGACGCAGCTACACCACGCGACGCGCCGTGAACAATCTCCAAGTAGAAATCTTCCAGCGTCCGCTCGATGGGATGAACGGCCTCGATCCGGTAACCGTGCGCCGACAACCACGCCGCCACCGCCGGCACGTCAGACTGCGGCGCGAGACGGGCGCGGCCATCATACTCGAATTCCTCCACCAATCCCGACGCTAGCAACGCCTGCTCCGCCTCGACCTGCCGGTCCACACGAACACGCAACCAATGACGCTCCGCGCCAATCGTCCGCCAATCGCCGGCGAACAGGAGACGTCCTTCGCGCATCACGGCGAGTTGCGTGCAGAGTTGCTGGACTTCGCTGAGCAGGTGCGACGAGAACAGGATCGTCAGTCCCCACTCGCGATTGAGACGGAGGATCAGGTTGCGCATCTCGTGGATGCCTTCGGGATCGAGTCCCTCGCTCGGCTCGTCGAGGATGAGCAGTTCCGGCTCCGGCAATAACGCCTGCGCCAGCGCGAGTCGTTGTCGCATTCCATGCGAGTACGTGCCAACAGCATCCTGTATCCGCTCCTCCAACCTCACCAGCTTGACGACCTCGCGCATCCGTTCCTCTGACGCCGGCGCGGTGTACTCGCAGAAGATGCGCAGGTTGCGCCAGCCGCTCAGGTAATCGTAAAACGCCGGCGTCTCGAAGATGGCACCCACGCGAGCCAGCGCGGTCGCACGGTCGGCAAACACGTCGCAGTCGTTGATTCGCAACTCGCCGGCGTCAGGCATTACCTGAGCCAACAACATACCGATGGCGGTGCTTTTGCCGGCGCCGTTGTGGCCGAGCAGGCCGAAGATGACGCCGCGCGGCACGGTCAACGTCAGGTCCTCGACGGCAAGACGCCCGCCAAATCGTTTGGTGGCGCCGCGGATCGAGATCATCGGCGGCCCTGCATGATGCGTTGGATTTGCTCGATCAACGGTTGCATGTCCAGTTTGGCGTCCTCGGTGGCGTTGCTGAAACAATTTCGCATCCCCTCCTCCACCACGCGCCTCACCGTGTCGTCGGACAACAACATCATCGCCTCCGGGCTGTCGAGTTCGTCGCGGAAACGCTCCATGTCCACCAGCGCGCGGTTGACGATCTGCTTGCGTTTCTGGTGGGGCATCTCGTTGAAGGCGCTCATCGTCTGCTTGACGCCCTTGGGCAATGTCCGTTCGATGTACTGCTGGCGCTCGGCGTCGTTCAACTGCTCAAACCACCGGCGCTGTTCACGATGGTTGCGGAAGCGCTGGCGCTCATCAAAGGACAAACGATTCACACAGTCAGCGGCCTCAGCGATGACCTGTTGACGCTCGGCATCCGTCAGGTCGCGCAACGGATGCTCCTTGAGGAACACGATGGTTTTGTCCGCCGTCATCTTCTGGCTTCGCAAGGCCCAGATCGCGCTTCCCGCCACGAGCCAGACGGCAGCGATGACGACACCGCCCGACAGCCAGATGTGCCGGCGACGGAACATTTCTACGTCTCGGAGAGATCTTCGTCTTCTTGCGTCACGCGCGCGACTTCTTCGAGCGACGTGAGGCCCGCTTTGACTTTGGCCCAGCCGTCGTCGCGCAACGTCTTCATTCCGTTCTCTATCGCCGCGGCTTTGATGGTGGAGGACGCCGCGCGCTCGATGATGAGCGGACGTAGATTTTCGCGAAGCACAAGAATCTCGTAGATGCCGATGCGTCCGCGGAACCCGGTAAACCGGCACGCCTCGCAACCGCGCCCGCGATACAACCGCACTTCCTCGCCGTTCGTGGGGAAGCCGACTTCCTTCAAGAGTTCGGGATCGGGCGTGTATTGCTCTTTGCAGTCCGGGCAAATGCTGCGGACGAGGCGTTGCGCGATAAGCGCCTCGACCGACGAACTGACAAGGAACGGCTCGATCCCCATGTCGAGCAAACGCGTGACGGCGCCGGCGGAGTCGTTGGTGTGCAACGTCGAGAAAACAAGATGGCCGGTCAACGCAGCGCGAATGGCAATTTCCGCCGTCTCCTTGTCGCGGATTTCGCCGACCATGATGACGTCAGGGTCTTGGCGCAAGATGTGGCGCAAGCCGCTCGCAAACGTCAGGCCAATCTCCGGCTTGACCTGAATCTGGTTTACGCCGGGCAATTCGTATTCGACGGGGTCTTCGATGGTAATGATGCGCTGGTCAATCGAATTGATCGTGCTGAGGAACGCGTACAGTGAAGTGGATTTCCCGGAACCGGTCGGCCCCGTGACCATGATGATGCCATGCGGCATGTCAACGAGCTTGCGCACGATCTTCTCGTCGTCGGGACCGAGACCGAGTTTGTTGAGGCCGAGGAACAAGCTGCTGCGCGTGAGCAGACGCAGGCTGACGCTTTCCCCGTGCGCCGTCGGCACCGTCGAGACGCGCACGTCAATCTCCGCGCCGCCGCTGCGGACGTTGATGCGTCCGTCCTGCGGCAACCGGCGCTCGGCGATGTCCATGTTCGACATGACCTTGATGCGCGACACAATCGCCGGCTGGAACCGCTTCAATTGCGGCGGCACCGGCGCTTGGTGCAGGACACCGTCCACGCGGTAACGGATGCGGAGGTCGTTCTCCATCGGTTCGAGATGAATGTCGGTGGCGCGTTCCTTGTACGCCTCGGCGATGATCTGGTTGACGAACTTGACGACGCTGGCCTCCTGATCGCCCTTCTCCAAGTCTTCCTTCGTGACGGCGGGACCTTCGAGATCGAGGTCAACGACATTCTTTTGGATCAACTCATCGAGCGTCTCCGCGCCGACGCCGTAGTAGCGTTTCAACGCCTTCGCGATGTCGGACGCCGTGCCGAGCGCCAGCCGCACACGGCAACCAGCGACCAGGCGCACCGACTCCGCGATGCCGATGTCGAACGGATCGTTCACGGCAACGATCAACGTGTCGCCGTCCATGCGCATCGGCATGAGGTTGTATTGGAAAACGATCTTGGTGGGGATCTTCGCCCGAACCGTGGCGTCAACGTCCTGTTCGGTCAACCGAGTGAAGGTCAGCCCCAACGCGGCGGCGAGTGTTTCCAGAAGTCTCTCTTCCGAGACAGCGCCTGACTTGACCCACGCTGTGACGAGAGATTGGCCCGGTTCGCGCGGCGCCTGCAAGAGCGCGGCGATTTGACTTTCAGTCAGGTGGCCGCCTGTCGTGAGCAGCCGACGAAGATTCTGTGCCGATGCGTTCATTCGTGACTTTGAGACGACCTTACCAGCACCCAGCTTCAATCCGCAACGTCAATTACAGATGACCCCAAGGCTTACGCATCATAAATCCTGTGTCATTCCGAGCCTGCGAGGAATCTCAAACTTCCATCCGGAGGGATTCCAGAGATTCCTCGCAAGCTCGGAATGACAATTTCAGGGCTTTTTTGACTTCTCTTGATGCGTAGGCCCTGTCGCATACGCCCGGGTGCGAAGCCTTGCGGCACCGCGTCGGGAGGACGCTTTGTTCGGCGCAGGTCTCCTGACCGCGCCGTATCCGCCGACCATGAGGTCTCCCAAACAACAAATGGCAGGAGACCTTCGGTCAGATCCAATGCGCGGTCTGGAGACCCGCGCATAACTGGGTGCCGGAACAAAACCGGAACACAGGCAAGTCATTTCTTCTTCGGCAGCGCGCGAGTGGCACCGCCGGAAATGCCACCGTCCACCAGCAACGTTTGCGCGGTGATGTATTCGCTGGCGTCAGACGCCAGAAATACTATTGCGCCTTCCAAGTCGGTCGGATGACCGGGGCGCTTCAACGGGATCCGGTCGCAAAGATAATCGAGCCATTCCTTGTTCTCGTACATCACGGCGTTCTGCGCGGTCTTGAACCAGCCGGGCGCAAGACAATTCACCGTGATGCCGTGGACGCCCCAGTCATCGGCGAGGCTCATCGTGAGTTGCTTCACGCCACCTCGGCTCGCTCCGTAGGGTGCGAGGCCGGCGTAGCCGAAGACGCAGGTGACGGAGCCGATGTTGATGATGCGTCCGTATTTTCTCGGAATCATGTAGCGCGCGACCGCTTGCGACACAAAGAACGTGCCGCGCAGGTTGGTGTCGAGCACCAGATTCCAGTCGTCCCAAGTCACATCCACAGATGGCTTGCGGACGTTGCAGCCGGCGTTGTTGACGAGGATGTCAATCTTGCCGTAGTGGGCGTGGGCGGCTTCAACCATCTTCTGGATGCTGTCGTAATTGCGCACGTCCAACGCGAGCGGCAACGCCTTGCGTCCGAGCGCCTCCACTTCTTGCTGAAACGCTTTCAGTGTTGAGGCGTCGCGGCTGGTAATGACGAGGTCCGCGCCCGCCCTTGCCAACGCGCGTCCGAAGTATTGTCCCAGCCCGCGGCTGGTGCCGGTGACGATGGCCACTCTGCCGGTAAGATCGAAAGGATTCTTGTTCATTTGTCTATTCCACCGGTAATGGCTTGTCGGTTGTAGGCCGCGTGACCACACGCGGCGAAATCTGTGGGGAAAACGCCGCGTCGGGTGACGCGGCCTACAAGCAGAACGGGGTTACCGGAATTCCTCATTTCTTTATTGCTCCGGTCTCAGCACGACTTTCAGCAGGCCGGGTTCTTTGCGGTAAAGCCTTTCAAACCACGCCGCGCCTTCCGACAACGGCGCGCACGCACTCAACAATGGCGCGGCTTGAATTGCGCCGCGCGCCATCATGTCGAGACACGCCGGGTACTCGCCGCTCGATGCGCACGAACCGAGCAGCGTCAGTTCACGTGTCACCACCATCTGCAACGGCAAATCAACCTTCGGCGTCACGTTTCCCACGAGCGTCACCGAGCCGCCTTTGCGCACGCACCGCAGCGCCAAGTCAACGGTCGCCGGCACGCCGACAGCCTCGAACGCCAAATCCGCGCCGCCCGGCACATCTGACGGACTCACCACGCCACTCGCGCCCAGTTTCGCGGCCAACGCCAGTTTGTCCGGAGCGATGTCCACCGCGATGATCCGTCCGCAACCCGCGACGCGCAGCGTTTGAATCAGCGCCAGCCCGATCATTCCCGCGCCGACAACGACAGCCGTGTCGTTGATGTTCACCGGCGTGCGGCGCACCGCGTGAAACGCGATGGAGAACGGCTCGACCAGCGCGGCGTGCTCGAACGACAATCCGTCGGGCAGCCGGTACAGGATGCGTTGTGGGACGGCGACAAACTCCGCGAAGGCTCCGTGTTGGCGATACTCGTCGCAGGACACTCCGAACACGCGACGGTTGTTGCAGAGGTTGACTTGGCCGCGCGGGCAGAACCCGCAGTGGCCGCACCAGATTGTCGAATCAAAGGTCACGCGGTCGCCAATCTTCCATCCGGTGACCGCTGCGCCGATTTCGGCGATCACGCCCGAAGCTTCGTGTCCCATGATGATGGGCGGTCGCCGTCGTCCGGTGCTGCCGTCCATGCCGTGCACGTCGCTACCGCAAATCCCGCACGCCTTGACGGCCACGAGCACTTCGTCCGGGGCAATCACGGGCACCGGCACATCTTCGTAGGTGAACTTCTTATACTCTTTGAGCACCAGCGCTTTCATAGTCATCCACGGCAGTAAACAGGCAAACGCCGAGCCGTTGCAAGGCAAATTCCCGCTGTGCAGTTCGCAGACGGAGGGCGTCCGGGACGGACGCCACTACACCGACGCGCGGTGTAGTAGCCGCCGTCCCGGTGGCTCTTTGCCCAAAACATCGAACTGCACCCAATTTCCCGCTGTTGCTTGTCATCGTTGGGCGCTTACAGTAATCTCGATGCGCTTGCAAATCATGAGAACCATGTTGGCGCTGTTCATCGCCGTGCCGCTTCTGGCGGCGACGCCGTCGCGCTTGAAGTTCGATTCCACTGTCTGCGATTTCGGCACAACCAACACGCCGCCATCGCTGACGGGCGCCTTCACTTTCCAGAACGCCGGCAACACGCCTCTCATGCTGCGCCGGCCAGTGACCTCCTGTGGTTGCGCCGTCGCCAGCGTCAAACCGGAACGACTCGCCCCCGGCGAACGCGGCGAACTCGTCTTCACCATCGCTCTCACCGGTTATCAGCGCGGCATCATCGAGAAGACCATCTACCTCCAAGCCGATGCTCCCGGCGAAACCGGCGTCACCCTCCGGGCCAAAGCCAACCTCGTCCCGCTCTATGACATCGAGCCATTTCAATTGAGCTTCGGCGAACTCCGCGTCGGCGAGTCCACCAACGCCACCGTCCGCCTCTGGCGCACCGACGGCAAACCACTCGCGATCACCACCGTCACACCCTCGCAGCCGAATATCTCTGCCCGCTTGGAGCCGCTACCGGGATCGAACAACACCGCGCTCGTCCAGATTAAAGTCACCGGCGAGGGCGCGCCCCGTTGGTTTTACGAACGAGTCGGTCTTCGCCCCCCGACGGCGACGCAGGATGTGGCGGTGGTGTCAATCTACGCCCGCATCGTCGGCGATGTGGTCGTCAGCCGCGAGGAAATCTACTGGGCCATTGGCAACCGCGCCATGCCCGGCTCGCGTTCCTTTCGCATCAAAGCCGCCGACCCCAACCGCGCTCTCGTCATCACCAACCTCGCCTGCACGCTGCCCGACATCGTGATGAAACCCGGCACCGGTCCTGGTGGCATCGGCTACGAAATCATCCTCGAACTCCGCCGCTTGCCGAAGGAGACCGCGCGCGGCGCCATCAGCTTTGACACCAACATGGCGACACAGCCGCGCGTCACCATCCCGATCACCATCAACCTGCTCAAGTTCTGATGAGACGCGCACTCCTCATCGTCATCGCCGGGACGTTGTTGGGCCTCGGCGTCAACGTCGTCTCGCCGCGACGGATTCCGTGGCGGCGCGCGCCGCGCGTTGCGCTGCCCGCCACCGATCTCATCTCGCTGGAGAATGCGCGGCGGCTCTGGGAAAGCGGCGACTGTATTTTTCTCGATGCCCGCCCGTCAAACGCGTTCGTGGCGGGACACATTGCGGGGTCGTTGAGTTTGTCGGTGGACAATTTCGAGGCGGCGTTTCCGGTGGTGCGTCCGCGGCTGGCGACGGAGCAGGCGCTGGTGCTTTATTGCGACGGCGAACGCTGCGACGACAGCAGCCGGTTGTTGTTGCGGCTGCGCCCGCTCGGTTTTACCAACCTGCACGTGCTCGTCAACGGTTGGACGCTCTGGCAACGCGCGCAGTTGCCGACTGCGAAGGGAGCAATGGAATGACGAATGACGAAATCGCCGTGCCCGCCATTCGTCATTCGGGCACCTCCGATAACTCTCCAAAACCGGGGATTTGTTGTAGGCCGACTCTGCGAGTCGGCGAAATCCTCAACAAAACCGCCGCTTCGCAGAAGCGGCCTACAACTTCGGCAATCGGAAATGGAGTTACCGGAGGCACCCATTCGTCATTCCACCACCGCCGCCATGTCCCGGTTTTGTTCCGGCTAAAAACTCCGGAGGACGCACTGTGATACGTTTCGTTCTACGGCTGTTACTCGGCGGGTTGTTTGTCGCCGCGGGCGCGCTGAAGGCGCTCGACCCGGCGGCGTTCGCCAACGACGTGGCCCGGTACGGTCTGTTGCCGGATGCGTTGGTCAACATCGTGGCGTTGGCGTTACCGTGGATCGAACTGGTCGCCGGCGGCTTGTTGGTGATGGATGTCTGGCGCCGCGAGAGCGCGGCCGTGATCGCAGCCTTGAACGCCGTGTTCCTCGTCGCGGTATCAGTCGCGCTGGCTCGCGGACTGGAGGTGTGCGGTTGTTTTGGCGCGTCGGTCGCACGCAAAGCCAGCGGCTGGACGTTGGTCGAGGATGTGGTATTCCTGGTGTCAGCAATCTGGTTATGGAGGCAACGATGAAACGAACTGTGGTGACAACTGACGCGGTGCCGAAAGCAATCGGCCCGTATTCGCAGGCGGTCTGGGCCGGCGATTTCCTGTTTTGTTCCGGCCAGATCGCGCCGGCAGCGGGCGACGTGGCGGCACAAACGAAACAAGTGTTGGAAAACATCCGCGCCCTGCTGGCGTCGCAAGGCCTGACGACGGAGTCCGTGGTGAAGGCGACGGTGTTCCTCGCGTTCATGGATCACTTCGCGGTGATGAACGAGATTTACGCCACGTATTTTCCGTCGGCGCCCCCCGCGCGCTCAACGGTGCAGGTGGCGCGGCTGCCGAAGGACGCGCTGGTCGAGATCGAAGTGGTGGCGTGCCGCGTTTGACCTACCAGAGATGGCCCTGCCACTGAAGCAGCCGCCAGGCGATCCGTCGGTGCGCCGGGAGGTGACGCATGTACACGGCATCGTATTCCGGGTACGGAACTGCCCCGCGCAATTCCTTGAATCGCGACACCCCGGCACTGAGGTGCAGTAACACCTTCTGTTTCTGCGCTTCCTTGATTACCAAGGCGATGACTTGACGATACAGGCCCAGTTCGCGGGGCATCGTCACGTCGTACCCGGCAACGACGCTCGTCAACAGGTTGTCCCGAACCCAAAAGCAGACGAAGCCGTCAATCTGACCGTCTTTGCGAAGCGCCCGATACGTCATCTGGTCGTCGCGCCACAACATCCCAAAGAAACGACGGTTGAATTGCGGGTTCAGGTGACTGTGTTTGTCAAGATAGAGGCCGCGATAGAGCGATTCCAGGCGCGCCATGTCCGACACCTGAAGTTGTTCCTTGCCGACGATGGTGTACGGGCTGGTCTCCAGCAACCGCATATCGTTCCTCGTGTCTCTTCGATCCTGACACCGCACGTCACCAGCATCCAGCAGGTGCACTTTTCGAGCCTTCACCATCTCGAATCCGCAGGCTTGGAGGCGGTCGCTGTGTCCGGCGTCGAGCCGTGGCGTGACCGTCCGAAAAACGACGGCGTGCCGCGGATAGCGCCCGATCAAATGGCGTTTCACGGCCTCGATCTGCTCGATAGTGAACGGCTGGTGCGGGTTGGTGGGAAACAACCAGTTGTTGACATAGACGACCCGGTCAATCGCGCCGGCCCGGAACAGCGCGGTGCCGACCAACATCAACACCCGAATGCACCACGGTGGAATCATGGGATGACGTTTGTAAAATTCCTCGATAGTGTAGCGGATGTAATGGGCACACGGGGAACAGACATCGCAATTGGCTTGCCCCGGCTCGCAGATCACCAACGGCACCACCACGTCATCCACATCCAGCGCGCGCACCGTCACGCGCGCGTTGTCGAGAAACACACTCGCGCCCTCCCGCACCAGCGCCGCGACGTACGGCGACATTGCCGGGGCGGCGGACAGGTTTGCAGCGTCGAACTCGTGGATGATTGGCACGGCGCCAGTAAAGCAAACTGCCCGCCGGCACTCAAGCGTCCGATGCGATGGCAACGAGGGCTTTACTAACGCTCGCGTTCATCTTTGTCCGTTGTCGGGACGCGACGCCGCTGGCCCCGCTGACCGCTGACAAGACCGCGATGTGGCTACGGCGGCAACGATGGCGGCTCTATCTTCCGGGTCAATTCCCGCGCCGCCTTCCCACGCGACCCGCGTGACTCTGCGCTTGCCATCAACAGGCCGGCTAAGTACACTGCGTCTATTCTTTGGAGGCATGAAAACAAATGGCTTTTGAGGATTATATTCCCAAGCGTTCCGTCATCCATGATGATCTGCGGCTTTCGATCAGCCCTGATTCGTTGCTCTATTTTCCGATACCGCTGGCAACGGCCATCGCCGAGCGGATACCGGGCTGCCGACTGGGAGTCGAGGGCGCCGGTCTCGGCGTCCGCTTGAAATACGATCCGGACACGCAAACCATCGGCATGGTTCCCGCCAACCCGGACACCGATCCGCAGGCGACGCCGATCAGATGCTATCGGCGCAGAACCACCGTCTCCTATACGATCTCCTGCCGGGCGTTTCTGCGCCGCTTCCATGTGTCCCACCAGCGGGCGACGACGTACGTTGTGCGTTGGAATGGCGAGCTGGGAATGTTCACGGCAAACGTCTCACGGAGTTTTCTGCCGGAAAACGGCGCCTCTTGCCAGCAGCCCAATCGCCAGATCATCCCTGACCATGACCGAGCATTCCCATCCGACAGTTCATCGGCCGTTTGACTCGATCTATCGCGAGAACTTCGAGGTGGTCGAGGAGCGGCACGAGGCGGTGCGGCTGTATCCGCACAGCGAACAGTTGCCGGCGCTGGCGCGGGCGTTGCGCTGGGAATTCCATGCCGGGCTGCCCCACCACATCGCGGGCGTGGACCATCGGGCCGATGCCTTCCATAAAATCATGCGGCGACTGGCCGCGATGATGTTCTGCAATGTCATCAATGAGGCGCGCGCCGATCAGGTGCGGTTGCACCATCTCGTGGACCGCAACCTCGTTACCGAGGCCTCCATCGTGCAGCAAATCACCGTCGAAACCAAACAAGGCTTGCTCCACCGATTCCGGTTCTACGCGAGTGACGATTTTGTGCCGGAGATTTTCCTGTCGGGCCGCCGCGTGCTGTTCACCGACCACGTGCTGCAACGCTTCTCCAAGCGCGTGCCGAACGCCGTCGGCGGCGATCTCTCGGACCTGCTGCTGCGGTTCTTCGGCACGCCGCACGTCGCAATGAAGATCGGACCGGGTTACGCGTTCGTCCTGCTCGACGCCGGTTCAGTTCTGGCGTTCCCTTTCAAGGAAACGGAGACCGAGTTCATCCTCACGACCTGCCTGACCGTTGACGAGATCAACTCGCTGGAGATGGATTTCCCGCCGCGCGCTTTCAATCTGCATTATGACCGTGCGTTTACGGTGCCGCGAATTCGTCACTGGCTGCCCACCCGATGGATGATCGACCGACACCAAAGCTGGCAGCGCAAAACGCGGTTGCCACCATGGCAGCAATCTCCGAACCGTCGCTGGTCGGACCTCGGCCATTGGATCAAGGATCACATTATCAAGCAGGGGCATGGCCCCGGCTCAAAAATCATGTTTGGCGACCATATTCCCGGTCCTTGTGTGCTGGAAGTCCGTCCGAACAGCGTCGAAGCGCGATATAATGAACTCAAAGCCTACAAGAAAATGTATCCGGATAAAGACTGGGATGCCATTTTCGCCGAGCGCGAACGCCCAATACCATCCTGAACAGTCGAAAGCCCTCATAAATCGGGCATTTCCCCACTTCAAGCGGTCCCGGGGAGACTTGAAGGGGACACGATGGCACTCGAAAGAGACACGATGACACTCGAAGCAGCCCCGGGACGAGTTGAAGCGCTGCCGGGACGACTTGAAGTGGTCAAAAGGAAACACTGAGCGACCCCGGGGCAAGTTGAATCGCTGCCGGGACGACTTGAAGTGCTCCCGGGACGAGTTGAAGCGGCCCCGGTATGACTTGAAGCATGCCCGGGGAAACATCGAACATCACCGGGGAAAGTCGAAGCGTGGCCAAGAGCGAAGCTATTGATCGTTAGGAAAGTTCATGGCAGCGGAAATCATGAGCAGTCTCGCGATGGCAAATGCCAATCCTGCCTTTGACCTTGCTGCCACTGCGTAGGCTGTGGTAGCTTGCGCGCGCTTTATGAGATTTCTTGGGAGAACCTTGTTGTGCCTATGCGCGGCAGCCACGTTGATGGCGGCGGAACAACAACCGCCGGCGGCGACGATTGACGCGAAGAACCTGCGTGTCGAGCGCGACAAACAGATGGCCTATGGCGAAGGCGATGTCGTGTTGAAGCACAAGGACATGACGTTGCGCGCCGACAAGGCCCGCTACAACATCGCGACCGACGAGATTTGGGCCGAAGGCAATGTCCGCCTCAACCGCGCCAACCAGGAATGGGTCGCGCCCGCCGCCTATTACAACATGAAGACGCGCGCCTTCAAGACAGAGTCAGCCCGTGGCGTTTTCGACAGCTTGGTCATCCGCGGCGAGAACATCAACATGACCGCCTCCAACCGCTACGGCCTTTCGAAGGCGACGTTGACAACGTGCGAGTACGATCAGCCTCATTACCGCCTCGAAGCAACGCGCGCCGAGGTCTCCCCCGGCGAACGGATCGTCCTCTACAACGTCACCGTGCGCCTCGGCAATGTGCCGGTGTTTTGGTTCCCCGTGGTCGCATGGGCGTTGAACGAACGCGGCTCGCCCATCGGCGTCACCCTTGGACAGGATTCGCGACACGGGTTCTTCATCCTGACTCACACCCGCGTCTCCCTCGACCGCCACGTCCAAGCGACATTTCGGGTGGACGAACGGACCAAGCGCGGCCCCGCGGCCGGTGCTGATTTCGATTACTACTACAGCAATGCCCGTGGCACCGTGAAGGGTTACTACGCCCGCGACACTGCCGCCCCGGATCAACTCGATACCCTTCTCGGCAAACGCATCCCGCACAACCGGTATCGCGGCGACTGGCAACACAAACAAGAGTTGCCGGGCGACATGGACATCACCGTCAACGCCAGCAAACAGAGCGACGTGGATTTCATGGACGACTTCTTCCGAAGCCAATACCAGCGCGAAGGCGAGCCGGCTTCCGTCGCCGATGTGACGAAGCGCGGCGAGAACTACACGCTCTCCGTGATGGCCCAACCGCAACTGAACCCGTTCTTTGCCGAGGTCGAGCGGCTCCCCGAAGCCAAGTGGTCGCTCAACCGCATGCGGATCTTCAACACCCCGGTCTTCTACGAGGCCGAGACCAGCGCCGGCTACTACCACAACGTCCCCGGCCTGACCAACCAGCCGCCGTTTGTCGGCGGGTCGCCACGCGCCGACACCTTCCACCAGCTTGTCGTGCCGCAACAGCATTTCGGATGGCTCTCCGTCATTCCGCGCGCCGGCATTCGCGGCACTTGGTACAAGAACGGCCAGGAGGGATTCTCCCCCAGCAATGAAGTCCGACGGCTCTTTTACACCGCCGGCGTCGAGAGCAGTTTCAAACTCTGGCGCACCTGGGATGACGTCGAAGACAAACGCTGGGACATCCACGGTCTCCGCCACGTTGCCGAGCCGTTCGTGGACTACCAGTGGGTCGCCTCGCCCAACAAACATCCGCGCGAGCTGCCGCCATTCGACACGTACCGGTTCGCGACGTTATTGGATGGCCGCCGGATGCTGGTCACGCGCTATCATGCGTTGGAGATGCCTGCCGACACGGCGATTGATGCGTTTGACCGCATGAACCTGGCCCGCTTTGGCGCACGCCAAAAACTCCAGACCCGCCGCAACGGCCAGCCGTGGGACCTCGCCACACTCGAAGCCTGGACCGAGTACAGTTTCGAGGAGACGCTGATGAACCGGGATTTCTCCGACCTGTTCACCACCCTGCGGTTCGACCCGTTCCAGTGGTGCTCTTTCGGAGTCGGCAGCCGGTTCGACACACGCGACGGACAATGGCGCGAACTCAACACAGACGCCTACCTCCTGAACCACGACCGTTGGGCACTCAACATCACCTCCCGTTACCTCGATGGCGACAGCAACCTCGCCGGCGGCAGCGTCAGCTACCGGATCTCACGCCACTGGCGCGCCGCCATCAATCAGTTGATGGATTTCCAGGACGGCACATGGCTCAGCCAAGAGTATGTGCTCCAGCAGGAGACACACGATTGGATTTTCAACTACGGGTTCCGCCGCACCGGCCAACGCGTCCGCGAGGACGAAAACCTTTTCTTCTTCTCCCTGAGCCTCAAAGCCTATCCCTCAACCCAGATCGGAATCCGCTAATCTCATGAGCACACGCATTTGCATCATTGGCACCGGCTACGTTGGCCTCGTCACCGGCGCCTGTTTCGCTGAAGTCGGCCACCGCGTCATCTGCGTGGACAACGATCCCGCAAAAGTCACCCTACTCCAACGCGGCGGCATCCCGATCTACGAACCCGGTCTCGACGAACTCGTCCACCGCAACGTCGCCGCCGGGCGTCTGCGGTTCAGCGGCGAAATCGCCCAGAGCGTCCGCGACTCGGAGGTCATCTTCATCGCCGTGCCAACGCCACCGCGCCCCGACGGCTCGGTGGACATGAGTTTCGTCGAGAAAGTCGCCCGCGAAATCGCCGCCGCCATCTCCGAATACAAAATCGTCGTGGACAAATCCACCGTCCCCGTCAAAACCGGCGAACGCGTCGCCGAGACCATCCGCCGGTACAACAAGGACAAGATCGAGGTGGACGTTGTCAGCAATCCCGAGTTCCTCCGCGAAGGGTGTGCCGTCGAGGACTTGATGCACCCCGACCGCGTGGTCATCGGAGTCGCCCACGAACGGCCCGTCGCGAAGATGACGGCGATCTACGAGCCGTTCCAGGCGCCAATCATCATCACCGACATCAACTCGGCTGAGATGATCAAGCACGCATGCAATTCGTTCCTCGCGTTGAAGATCTCCTATGCCAACGCGCTGGCTGCCATCTGCGAGGCCAGCGGCGCCAACGTCGAAGACGTCGTCCACGGCATGGGCCTCGACAAACGGATCGGCCGCGCCTTCCTCAACGCCGGCCTCGGCTACGGCGGCTCGTGTTTCCCAAAGGACATCAGCGCGTTCATCCAGATCGCCCACGAACTCGGCTATGAGTTCAACCTGCTCAAGGAAGTCCAGCGCATCAACGCCGATGCCATTCAACGCTTCCTGAAAAAAGTCCATGACACCCTTTGGATCGTGAAGGACAAATCCATCGCCATCCTCGGCCTCGCCTTCAAACCGAACACCGACGATATGCGCCTCGCGCCGTCGTTGGAAATCATTCGCTCGCTCCAACACGAAGGCGCCAGCATCAAGGCCTACGACCCGAAAGCCATGGACAAAGCGAAGGAACTTCTTCCCGGCGTCGAGTTCTGTTCCGACCCCTACGCCGCCGCGGCCGGCGCCGATGCGTTGGTCATCTGCACTGAGTGGGACGAATTCCGCGGACTCGATCTCGAACGACTCCGCACTGTCATGACCCAGCCTATTGTCCTCGATGGACGGAACATCTTCGACCCGGCGAGAATGAAGGAACTTGGATTTGCCTACAAGAGCGTGGGACGCTAAGCTACCTGTGATGTTGTTGCGCCTTTTCCTCCTGCTCGGCGCCGCCACCCTCGCGAGCGCTCAAAAAACATTGCCGCCCTTCACCCGCGATGATCGCGTTGCCGTCATCGCGCCGCATCCGGACGATGAGGCTCTTGCGTGTGGCGGCCTCCTTCAGCAGGCCGTCGCCGCCGGCGCACAGATCCGCGTCATCTACATCACCAACGGCGACCACAACCAGATCGCTTTCAAACTCAGGAGCGGCGCCCTCTTCATGACGGGCAGCGGTTATCGCCGCTTCGGCGAGAAACGTCACGGCGAGGCCATCGCCGCCACCACCCGACTCGGCCTGCAATCCGATCAGTTGGTCTTCCTCGGTTACCCCGACTGGGGACTGCAACGTCTTTGGCGTGATTATTGGGATGACGCCAAACCCTTCCGCAGCGACGCCACCCGCACCAACGCCGTGCCCTATAAACAGAACTATTCCTACCAGCAACCCTACCGGCCCGAGGCCCTGTTCGGCGACCTCAAGACACTCCTCATCCAGTTCCGTCCCACCAAAATCTTCGCCCCACATCCCGCCGAGGGCAACGCCGACCATCGCGCCACCGCCAACTTCACACGCCTCGCCCTCCTCGACATGGAAGCTGACGACCTCCGCCCGCAACTGTTCCATTACGTCATCCATTTCGGCGACTGGCCAAAGCCGTACCACTATCATCCCGACGTCTTGCTCACTGTTCCGTCGTTGCTCCGTGACGACGGCGATTGGTTCAGCCTTTCGCTCACGCGCAAGCAAACCGAAACCAAACACAAAGCCATCCTCGACAACGTCACCCAGCTTGCCACCCGCGAGTTCTATCTCGTCGCCTTCGCCCGCGCCAACGAACTGTTCGCCACCATTCCCCGCGAGCGCGTCATCAACCTCCCACCCGACGCCATCCTCGACTGGCGCAAAGCTGTCCGCAACCGCGCCATTACACTCAACCCCTCCCCACCCACTTCCACACTCAACGGCGCGCAGCGCGACAGCGAGCCAACCTCCATCTCCCTGAAAGAAACCGAATTCCTCCGACAAGGGGACGACCTCATCGCTGCCATTGATTTCCACAACCGACTCGGCCCGCGCTCCAACGTCCACCTCTTCCTCTACGGCTACCAACGCGGCACCGACTTCGCCAAGCTCCCCAAAATCCACATCAACGTCAACCCCCTCGGTTTCCTTCGCGTCTATGACGACGATCGCCGGCGCGTCCCCAACCACGGCGTCAGCAAAACCGCCGTCGTCGCTGACAAGCTCATCCTGAGCGTCCCTTTCAAGCTGCTCGGCG
>Ga0233425_10006352_pt1 | contig 17621 bp, 17 predicted proteins | sample Watercolumn_Towu_2_FD_181712 | JGI IMG/M metagenome (GOLD analysis project Ga0233425, IMG submission 181712) | Freshwater microbial communities from Lake Towuti, South Sulawesi, Indonesia - Watercolumn_Towuti2014_140_MG | ecosystem: Environmental > Aquatic > Freshwater > Lake | place... | reverse complement strand
CCACCTTCTAGCAATGCCGTTTTCATCTTAGCAAGAAACCTACATCACAAACCCTTCAACTCTTAAACCCTTCAACTCTTAAACGCGTTGTTGATTTATTCAACAACGCCACTCCAGAATGAAAAAGATTTTTCTTTTCATAAAATGTTTCATTTTAAATTTTCTACGAACTACGAACTATCAACTACGAACTGGCCTTGTGAAACAAGGCCTATTCTTCGCCAACCAACCACGCGCGTTTCACTCCGATTAATTTTCCCTCACGAATCATTTGCTCGATAATATCAGGTGGTAATTTGTGCGCCTTGATACGCTCTTCTACATTGAAGGCATCAACGATGAAAGGTTTTCCAGCACGATACGTGATATACGATTCACAAAAAACATCGACTGGCGACAGGCGCACCTCCTCAACAAGTTGATTCATTTCTTGCTCTTCTTGCTTGATGGCAGCTTGTCCCGCAGATGAAAAAATTTTTGTGAAAGAATAAAGATTGGGAGAAACGAGAAAAGGTCCTATTAAAAAAATCAGCCACAGCAATTGGGAAAACTCTTCTTTCTGATCTATCAGCAATTGAAACCCCACACCCATGGCGATACCAACGGCGATCACAAGATCAAATTGAGCATTTACAAAAACACCACTTCCAAGACGCTGCATGAATCCAACAATAAAAGCGATGAGCATTATGATAGTGATGAACTTTACTCGTTTCTGCTGCCATGTTTTTGAGGCCATTAATAACCAAAGTATCGAGCCAATCATCAGGCTCTGCAAATCGCCAAAAGCATTCAGGGCCTTCTCTAACGACCAAGAACGTGGTGTTAAAAAATTATTTAAAAAATCAATACCGTAGCAGCGATAGCAGCAGGCCAACCCAATTGCAACGAGTATTCCAGAAAAAAAGAGACTAAATCCTAACGCCCTCCAACGTCGCCAGAGCACCAATCCTAACATCGCAGCACAAGGCAAGGTAATGATGTTATGCTTAAAAAAACCAGCTACCACCATGAGGAGAAGCGGAATCCAATAATCACAATCTCGTTCCATAGCTCGCAGAAAAAGAAAAAAACCGATCACCATGATCGCTTGCGCCAACAATTGAGGATCGTTCACTCCAACATACCAGCGAAAAGAGAGGCACATAGTTGCCAGGAAATAAGAGCCTCCTACGACTGCGGCTTGAAATGAGCCTCCCAATTGCTTCACGACTTTTCCAATAAAAAAAGCGATAGTCACAACAGCAAGCAATGAAAGCACCCTTCCAGCAAGAATCGGATCCCCTACAACTTTTCCTAAACTCCCGACGACATAAAACGAAAGAGGTGGATAATTATTAGTGATGAGCTTGTCCAAACTCGGATAAAGCGGCATCCTCTCCATCGCCGCATCGGCAAAAAAAGCATTCCATCCTTCATTCGTGTTGATCATGATCGGCAGGAAAGCTCGATAGCAGGGCCAGACAAATGAGAGAAGCGCAATACAGGTTAGTAAAAAAATACTTCCTACGTAACCAACATACCATTGGTAAGTAGTTGTCAGTTGTCGGCTCTTAGTTGCTAGTAAGCTGGAATCGTTCATTAGATTTTTTGTCTTCGAATCTTATTCAAACCCTTCAACTCTTCAACCCTTAACCCCTTAAACGTAATTACTCTATTTCTTCGCCAGAAGAAATAGAGTAATTATCGCCAATGATAAACACGATAGCCACCTCTTTCAAAGACGACATTATTTTTAAAAGAATCGGGCCAGGCTACTTTCGTCTCAGGCCTCAGTAAATACCAGGTTATCGAGTGAGTCTTAATAAATGTTTCCAGCTCTTGCTCCGTCGTCATTTGTTGCAAAGCTTCTACTTCTTTGATTCGCTGAGCGATGACAAGACCAGCATTTTTTTTCATCTCATCTGTCGTCATGACATAATTTTGTCGTTCGGCAAGACTAGCAACAATGCAGAAGGGATCAACCTCTGAGCTTTGAATGGTATCATAGGGATGACTTCGCTGCTTGATAAAATCAAGCGCCTCGATCATTGCCGCAGGAACGACATTCGACTTCAATGTTATATTCCACATCGGCATGGTCTGTAATCCATGCGCAAAAAAACGAGGCATCACAAAACTTCCGAGCAAGAGAAATCCAGCAAGAACGCGTCCTAAAAGTGTTTTTGGAAATTGAGTTCCACACAACAAAAAGTAGAGCCCACCTGTTATCCAAACCACTATTGCAAAATAAACCCACATGAGCGGTCGATTCAAAAGTTCTTCGGGATCCACCAAGTGTCTTGGATCCATAGAAAGCCCCAAAGACATGACCAGGTAGTTGATCACCATCCAACATGGAAAAGCCAGAGTTATGCCATCAACTTTGCGACGGAGCAAAAACCAAATAATGATAAATCCGACCCCCCATAATCCCAGCGTACAAAAATAAATCATCGTTCCAGCAAGCAGATGATACCAAGGAAAAGAGAGAGGATGCATCCAGAGATGCTCTAATAAAAAAGAATGTAAAGTTCCCATATCGGTCCATTGAGAAAGGACCTTACAATATTTATGAATCCCTCCCCCATTGAGAGCAATAACGGGAACAGAAGAACAACGCTGAGACAAATGAACGACGAATATAAAAAAAAGCGTCACCCCAAACGCCACTAGCATTTTCTTACTCTTTCTGCATTGCAAAAAAAAGAAACAAGGAAACAAGAGTAAAATAAAAGCATTGGCAACGAAAAGTTGTGCTTTATAACACAACATCACTCCTAAAAAAAACCATCCTCCGAAAACTAAAATTAAATTTTTCAAGCGGCATCCCTGGATCATAAATAACCACGCAAGAGCAGCACACCCAAGTCCATAAAAACTTGCAGGCCCAACATGAAGGTGAAAATGGTAGCTGAGAAACTTATTTTGAAAACCTTGGTAATAGGCATCCGGAAAAAAAATCACAGCAACTGTCGCTGCTATGGCTGGCCATCCCTTCCAAAAAGCATGAGCCAGCGTAAATGCTGCTAAACCTAAAAGAAACACTCCCACTGGAATCAAAAAGCAGGAAAAAATAACAAAGGCGCTTACTTGAGTTAAAGAGACAACAGCTGCAGACATCAAGTAACTAGCGTAATGATAAAGCGCTAGAGGCATGCCACTCATGTACACAGCAGACATCTGATGGATTCCGTCAGCTTGAGCAAAAATACTAATGAAACGTGCATGTAAAAAACTATCTTTCCAAATAGGAAAATAGATCATCCCATTCTCACTCATGGGCACACTCAAAGGATCACAGCATAACAACGTTGCCCCAATTCCAGAAAGCAAGAGACAAACCATTCCAGGAAGTTGCTCAGTTATTGATGAGGTTGCTACTCTTGGACGAAAAAAAGTTATGGTTGCTGCTAAAAAAGCGATTCCCCCAAATAAGAAAAAAGCATGCCTCACGCTCATGAAATTTCCAACCACAACGATGAAAAGAAGCGTATTGAAAATTAAAAAACCAAACAGCAATTGAATAGGACGCTGCTGAGCAATTTCTCGAGGAAGAGGAAACAAAGGCAAAACGAGCGCCCCATAAAGAAGTGATACAACACTGATGAGCACCATACTTCCTACAGAAGCGACAGAACAAACATGAGCGCGCTCCCAAAGCCAATACTGCAGAAAGCCAGCAAAGCAGAGTGATGAAAATAGAAAGGCCTTATTGATCATGAAATTTTTTCACATTTTTTAAATTCGTTCAGGGCCATACCGACCACCTGATCCATATTATAATATTGATAAGTCGCCAGTCGCCCAATAAAGGAAACATTTTTTTCAGCATCTGCAAGCTTTTTGTAACGCTGATAGAGCGCGGTTGCATCTGGCGCTGGAATGGGATAGTAGGCCTCTCTGCCTGGTTCATAATCCTCGGGATATTCTCGAACAATAGTTGTATTCTCGCATTGCTGTCCGGTGGCATGTTTGATTTCAACAATGCGCGTGAAGGCTTCTTCGTTGGGATAATTCACTTGCATCGCAGGTTGCCAAAAACTTTTCTTCTCACTGATTTTTTCACGAGCAACAAGTTGCTCTTTCGTAAATGACTCCGGCTCGAATCGAAGCGATCGATAAGGCAGCGGCCCATAACAATAATCAAAGTAATCATCAATGGCTCCCGTGTAGATCATATGATCAAAGGTAATCGAAGAAAGCACATCGCGATAATCGGTCTTCAACATCAATGTGAGTTTGTCACTACAAGCCTCCATCATCCGCTGAAACATTCGCGTGTAACCTTCTTTTGGCAACGCCTGAAATTCTTCTCGAAGATAACGATTGTCTCGATTGGTACGAATCGGGATTCGCCCGCAAACCGAGACGTCAAGCGCTTTAGGCTCTCGCTTCCATTGTTTGAAAGTATAACCTTTAAAAAATTTTTCATATAGTTCCCATCCCACTTGCGAAACAATCATCTCTTCAGAATTTTTGGGAGATTCTATGGGAACGCGATGTTCTGCCAACCATTGCTCCATCTCCTCGCTGGTAGAAGGCCTCCCTAAAAACTGTTCAAACGTATTGAGGTTGATGGGAAAATTCCAGTAGTGCCCATCAGCACACGATAAAATCTCATAGTTCACTTGATGCCATTCGGTAAATTGAGAAAGATAATCACGAATGAGTGGCGAGTCGGTCCGAAAATAATGCGGTCCGTAACGATGCGTTAACACACCAGCAGCATCGTAATAATCATAGGAATTTCCTCCAAGATGATCACGTCGCTCAACGACAAGGCTTGTTTTTTCTGATTGTGTTGCCGCACGCTCTGCAAAAGTCAGACCTGAGAAGCCGCTACCAACGATGAGATAGTTGTAATGATTCATCTTTCATCCAATTTGGAACTGGCTTTGAGCAAAGAGCCGTCAGCAATGCTGCTTTCCAATGAAAAACTCCAATTGCCTTCGCTTCTTTTAATAATGGTTTTAAAATATCTGTGCAGCGACGCCAGAGCGCTTCATCGAGAGCAGACTTAATAATTTGTTGATCACTGGGCATCCAGCGCGTCTCACAGCCGTGCTCATGAGCCCATTGCCTCAAGGCCCGCTGCGCGAGTTGTCCTCGATAGATCCGTTTGCTGTGCTGGGAGCCGTGAGAAGAAGGCCTCCAAATTTTATCGAGGACGACGGTGTCGCAAAAAGCAATTTTTTCAAGCAATCCACATTTAATCCAATAATCTCGGTCCTCCATCGGTTCATAGCCTGTGACAAAACCGCCGACTTTTTCATGAAGTATTTTTTTTACCAAGGCTGATCCTGGTGTTGCAATCGCACAGCGCCAAAAATTCCGCTCTGCTCCATGTGGCGGCTCCCCTGCCGCAAAGTCAAAACCATTGAGCCGTGCCAACTGCGGCGGCTCACGGCGTTCGATCACCATACCATAAACGACATTCGCTTGCTGCTGCTGAGCTGTCGCTAATAAAACTTCCAAAGCATGAGGCAAGAGTTGATCATCTGCATCCAAAAAAAGCAGCCACTCTCCTCTCGCCCGTTCAGCCCCAATATTCCTAGCTCGCGAGACACCTTCATTCTTGGTGAAAAGATACTGCACTTGATCTCCAAATGCCGTTACTACTTTTACCGTTCCATCCTCACTCCCATTATCAACAACAATAATTTCATGCGGGATCAACGTCTGATGCAAACAGGATTGCAACGTTGCCGCCAACGTCTCTTCCGCATTGTATGCAGGAATGATGATGCTGATGGAAGATTTCATGCGAGCAACTTTCAAACTAAACAATTTTGATTTTCTTAGCAACATCACGAAACAGTTCCCTGCTCCATCCTATCAGCACTTGAGGATTTTTCAGAAAAGGTTCTACGTCTCGTTTTGCTTGGGCGATGTTTAAATGATCAATAGCATTTCCCAAAAGTTCTTGAAATTTTTTTTCGTTTAATTTTTTTGAAGAATGATAATGGTGCGAAGCTCTTAAACGCGACTCAAGGTGAGCTAAATGCAATTCAGGATGATAAGCAACGTACCAAAGCAGATCGTACCAATCACGCCCCTTCACCCTCCCTGACTTCCAAGAGCGCGCTAAAAGAGCGTGCATTTTCCCGGCAAAAAGATCAGGCAAAGAAAAAATACGTACCGAAAAGGGAATCGGTTGTAAAAGATGCCGCGATTCAGTTTTAAATTTTCCTGGTGGTTGCGTATCGACTTCTATTTTAATTTTGAGCAACTCGCGTCCATGCTGCTGATTCTTGAATCGCTCCTCAGTTTTAACCGTCATCATTTGTTGCAATGTATTAGCTCTCAAAAAGGCTGATTCAATGACTGTTTGTTGTGACTTGTCTTTTTTTTCAAAAGCAACCTGAAATCCAAAACTTTTCATCTCTCGTTCTATCGCAGCTCCATAATCATCAAGTCGAAAAGTTTTATCTTTTTTTAACAAAGAAAAATCGAGATCTTCTGAAAAACGATCCAACCCATAGAGAATTCTCAACGCTGTGCCACCATAAAAGGCCGCTTTCTCAAAAAATTTTCCTCGCCACAATCCCAACAAAGCAATCTCTTGAAGAATTTCACGCAACGCTCCTTTTTCTTCTTCAAGAGAACGTCGGGAATATTTTTGAAGCATCTGGTTGATGATTTCGTTCATCCTTTTATTTTTTTAATGTATTCACTCAGCAAGTCTATCAACCTTGCTTCGCTAGCTCGTGCTATTTTTTTTAGCCGTCCTAGTTTTAAATTTCGAAGAATTTTTAAGTCAACTCGAAGATCCTCGTTGAGATATGCCTTTAGAGCTGGTTGTGTCGTGATGCAATCAACTCCATCTCGAAGCAATTGATCACACAAAGCTTTTTCAGGTGTCGCCATTAAAATATTCCCACAAGATCGCTCTACCAAACTCATCCCTTCTTGATAATAAAAAGGCTGTTGTCTTTGATAGGTAAAAAGGCCAAGCGGCGTTGTGAATTTTTTATTTTTCCCAGTCGTAGCACTCGTAATGGATAGGACTCTTTCTGGAATTAAGCCATAATGCGATAGAGCACTCTCGTAGCTAACATACGACGGCCCATAAATGAGATTCGCAAGATGAAAATGATCAATAGGATTTTTTCTCCATTGATCCTCAAAAACATAAAGTCCTTTTCGTAGACGAATCAATTCTCCTCGTTCTAGCATCCGCGAAATTTTATCACGTGGCTTTTTATAATCAGTTAGTGCATTAACAAGCTGCTGATAATTAATCACGTCACTCCCTAATGTTTCACGCAATGCTAATGCTGTTGTCATGAAATCAGGATGATATTGTAAATCCAGTATGTCCAGAAAAAATGGACATTCTGGATTTCTTTATTTCATCTCATTTTCCTTTTGGAGAAATGCATTTATTAATTTTTCAGCCTGCATAAAAGAAAAAGTACAATCATTTATTTCTTGGAGCACGTCAACTAAACCGCGGTTTTTGCCAGGCAAGAAAATTTTTGCTGTACTTCTTTAAAGCGTTTCTTTCGAGAATCGAGATTGATGACAAAGGCTTTGTTCATTACATTTTTTTCAATGAAAATTCAAAACATCATTCCTCTTAGCATACGCCGTTGTCTAGGTAATTCCTGGCATCAGCACATAGCTGCGAAGAAAAAGAAAAAACTTTTACAAAAACTTCAAGGCTCTGCCATTGAGTGTAATATCTGTCATTGGCAAGGAGCGCGCTTTACTGACGACGCTTGGCACGCAGGAACAGTCTGCCCTAATTGCGGCAGTCAAGTCAGGCATCGAATGCTTGCTGCCCTCCTTGACGGAAAGAGCTCCTTGCCTAATTTTGACGAAGAACATTTATTGTGCGGTAAAAAAATCCTTCATTTCGCTCCCGAGCGACAATTGCGCGATCACATCAAAAAAATTGCTCAAACTTATATTACCACCGATTACGATCGCGGCGATGTCGATCTCAAACTCAACATGAGCGCCATGCCTTCCGTTGCCAATGCTAGCTTTGATGCCGTGATTGCGTGTGATGTCCTAGAACATGTCCCTGATGACCGAGCTGCAATGCGAGAATTGTATCGTATTTTAAAACCCAATGGTCTTGCCATCATCACCGCCCCTCAAAAAGATCCTCCTTCACAAACCGATGAAGATTCCACCATCACCACTCCAGAAGGCCGCCTCCAGCACTTCGGCCAAAAAGATCACGTGAGAATTTTTGGAGATGATTTGAAAGAGCGTTTGGAAGAGGCTGGATTTTCAGTGAGCATGATTGATGCTTCTGCTTTTTCCTCAAAAGTCATTGAGCGCTTTGTGTTGATGCCACCAACACTTTCTTCACATCCGCTCGCAACCAATCAACGGCGTTTTTATCTCGCTAAGAAATAACTTCCTATTGAATCGTTTTGAGCCAGCGTCCAAACAGGCGGTATTTCCAACAGCTTCGCAAAGACTGAGCAAAGTAGCGAAGCTTCTCTTCAGCATGCTGTAACGGTTTTGTAAAATCATTCCCAGGTCGCGGCTTTTGCCACGCAAGAAATGGGGAAGCCACCCAAGTTCTTAATTGGACTTCATGAAAAAAGTTATCGATGTTAGGCCTCTTTTCTAGAGGGCCTGGAAGATCGTACCATTGTAATAAGCGATCGTAGGAAGTTTGATTATAAATGATAAAATGCGCTGCCACCGCATGTGCACATTCCACCATCTCTATTTTGCTTGGCCCTGGTACTTTAAAATCGAGTTGTAGCTTTTTAGGATGAACATACATGGCCCCTCCAAGAAAAATATCCCATCGTTTTTTTTCTTTTAGTAAGTATTGGAAAATTGCAGGCCATGCTGCTATCGCTTCTCGTGTCATGCAGTCATCCTCCAAGACAATCAAGTAAGGCCAAGCTTCCTTTTTAGCCCGAGCAATTAATTCAAGATGGCTTATCGTACATCCTATTTGTTTATGTTCATCGGGAGTCACAACAAAACGTTCACATTCCAATCCATAAGGCAACATCGCTTGTTGCACCGCTGTAAAAGCGGCTTCGTTGGCCTCTAGGTTAATGACAAAAGCTTTATTCATGATTTTATTTAAATTGTTGATAGACCTCTAATGTTTCTTGCATGGTTCGTTCCCAAGAAAATCGAGCCGCTTGTGCAATGGCTTTTTCTGACAACTCTTTCTGCTCTTTTTCAGAATCCAGTAAAGAAGCTGCTGCTTCTGCAATATTCTGCGGAGAGGCTTGTGATAGATCTATAAGAATTCCTCCTGCTCCCACAACCTCAGGAAGACTGCTAACTTTTAGCGCGATAACAGGAGCCCCCATTTTCATAGCTTCTAAGGGAGGCAATCCGAAGCCTTCATATTCGGATAAATAAAAAAGTGCCTCGCAATATTTATAGAGTGCCGCCAGCAAGGTATCATCAGGATGCTCTAAGAGGTCGACGTAATCTTCAATACCAAGCTGATGAAGTTGTTTTTTTTCTTCATCCTTCCAAGAAGGACCAACAACCACCAATCGCAGGTCACAATACTTTGTTTTCAAAAGAGCAAAGACTTGGAGCGTAAGATAAAAATTTTTATAAAAATTTCGATGCCCTACATATAAAAAATAACGTTGTTGATAAATTCTTTTAATATCAGCAGAGAAAAAACAGAGCGAAGAGGCCAACGGAATAACACTACTTCGTGAAGCGCAGTGAGGAAACCTCTCCAATAAATCTGCTCGAGTAGATTGAGAAACACAAATGATATGATCGGCTCGCTCGATAGCGGCTCTTTGATCTTGAATCACTTTCTCACTGCGCGAGTAGCGGTCAGCAAAACGCGCCATAATAAAATCGTGTACCGTAACAACAACATTGCCGGGAATATTTTTCCACGATAACGGCGTTGAAAGATGATAATAAGAAGGGTGGATCAGATCAATAGAACGAAGCCATTTTCGCAGCACCCAAGAACTTTGAGAAAGAATTTCCGGCAACCAAAAAAACTTGAGATTTTTATTTTGCGGAGCAAGAACCTTATTTTTTATTTTTCCAAAAACATAAGGATGAAATTTCTCCGGCAAACGAGAAATAATCTCACTCACATAACGATTAATCCCACCAGCTTGCTGGAGTTTATAAATGTAGGGATCGTATAAAATCTTCACACCTTTAAGAGCTCAACAATCTTGCAGCAAACTCACGATAATTTTTCTGAAATTGATCGCGTGTATGAAATTTTCTCACGTGTTCATAAGAAGCCTTTGCACGTTGTTCAACCTCTTGATCAGACAGAGCCGCAAATGCTCTCGCTGTTTCCATGACAGCTTCAACCGTTCCGTTTTTGATTAACATTCCAAAATCATTTAAATCAACAGATGCTTCATAAGTACAAAGCGGCACCATCCCCGCATGCATGCAGTGAATAACACTTCCACCACCACCTTCCGAACAAGATGGATAAATGGTGGAAGCATGCGTCCTCGCTATCTCCATAAATTCTGGAGAAGCCATATCGACCCAACCTCGTGAATGAATATTGGGCATATGGAGCAATTCTTTTTCATAGAGCCGAAAAAAATCTGGTTCTTTTTCGGGACGCCCACAGACTGTCAGCGACAACTCTGGCATCTGAGCAAAAGCTTCGAGCACGAGATCAAGTCCTTTGTGAACCATTCCATAACTTGCCACCCATAAAAATTTTTTCTTTGCTTTTGCAACATCACGCTCTTCAGGCCAAGCAAATTCATAAGCCGAGGAAATCGGAATACGCGTGATCGGTTTTTTGGCAAAAGCAAAACTGTTCATCGTGTAGTCATTGCCTAAGACAACAATTTCATGCTCTCTTCCATTATCGGAAGGATATGTATGGCGACGCGATGCCAGTATTACACCTTTACGATCACGAATTGCAGCAAGGCGCATCTGCTCTGCTTGATTTGCCAAAAGCCAATGTGCTCCTGTCGCATGGGTAATTCGCTTGCAGATCTTAGGTAAGTAAGCATCCCATCGTTCAAATTGTCCTGATATATCAATAACAAGGCGTGTATCACTCGGAGGAATATAAGTACGGTTGTGATATTCGATAACATCCACAGTATATCCGAGCTGTTGATAAACTTCTGCCATTGTGACAACTTCAAAAGCATTGGTGTGTCCACGTGCTTTTGGCACATTCCACCCTTCTTTAAAAGGCCAAAAAATATAGGCCAAAACAACGGTTCCTCGAGAAGGACCTTGTGGCAACAGGCGAACCTCGGGCAGTCGCTTTTTGCGGTCAAAAATTTTTTTAAACTGGAACAACATAATTTAAAATTTCCGTTTTATCATACTTAGTCCATAGAGACAAGACTCCCTTATCCATTTTTTCCAACTTAAATATTTCTTCTCTTCCAAATTTCTCTTCGTATCGTTTATTTTTTGAAACCAGAAGTCCATCTGTAACATGAAAAGATTTTGCTGTTTTGTTTTTAGCTCTGAAAGGTTCTTTTTTAAAAAATCTAGCGACACTTCATCATAATGATCGACAAATAAAATAGGTAATGCTTCAAACGGCTCTAACACGGAAGACCTCAGAGCTATGGGATAAGCACCTAAAGCAAGTGCCTCCCAAAGTCGATGAGTGTCCACTCCATTACCAGGAGGAGCCAAGACAAAACGATGTCTTTTCAACTGTGCTAAAAATTCCTCATTGTTCCCATGATTTTTAGGAGACTCAAACGTTATCCAGCTCTCCTGCCGAGCACGAACTTGAAAAGCCTCATAAATTTCTTGCCTCACATCGCGATTTGTTTCAGGACGAAAGTTGACATAAAGCCATTGATTTTTTTGATCATGTGTTTCTTGGGGATGAATATTTAATGTCACAGAATCCTCAATACCTCCCAATCCCAATGGCAAAGCCGTTACTCTCGGATGAAAATGTGTTACATTAGTGGCGAACCATCGCATTACGTTTAGCGGCAAAAATTGCTGCCTAAAAAAATCGCAAGACACATCACTCTCTCCTGTTACCAAAACAATACGTTTCCGTGTTAATCTTAAAGATTCAAATAATCGCAACACTTCGTCAGCCTTACAAAAAATAATGTCACCAGCTTTGAAATGAGTATTGGCTCTTGGTTGAGCATTGCTCCAATAAGTATGGTCACAAATTTTTTCAAAAAGATCATATCTTACTAAATGTTCTGATTGTAACGGCAGGCCCATGTTTACCAGTATCCTCCTCTCTCAATCTCTTTCCAACCAATGGGTCGTTCTTCTTCTAGAGGAGGAGTCCATGCACCATTCATGAGTTGATGAAACTTCGGATTATCTCGCCAACGCCCACCACTAATTCCAAAAAGCAGCTGTGTTGCTCCTCCCAAATGAATAGCAATCTTCCCCATCTTTTTGACTGTTGCTCCAAGAGGTAACCCGTAAGCGCCACATCCCAAGATAGCGACATCAAAATTTTCATGGTGGACTTTTTTTTCTAAGAGCGTGAGCGCTTCGAACCATGAAGAATATTTGATTTTATTATTAGGTACTGTTTGTGGCGCCTCAATCAGCTTCAGCGTAAATTCAGGAAGCATTTTAAGATTATTAAAAATTTTCTCTCGAACCGTTGAGTATTGTCTTTCTATCGATTTTATAAAAGGATGGACTACAAGAACCGTTTTTCCTTGAAGCTGCCACGACCACGGATCTTCAAAAAAATAAGGTTCTAATGCTGAAAGCTCTGCTAATTGTGCTCGTTTGGCATACGACTTAATCAGCCATCCATGGAAAGGAGCATCCATGAGTCCAAGGAGATCAGCATGAGAAATAGCATCTAAATAAGCAGCAGCAAATTTGTGAAGATGATTCGCAGTCATAGGAAACACTCCTGCTGGTGACTGCAACATCTTTTGTTCTTTTTCTGACAGTTTCCCGTCCAGTAAAAGCTTGCTTGTACAATATCCTTCGACCCACCCGATGCGTCCGATCAGAGCAGGAGCTTTTTTTTTCAGGATAGTTGCTATTGCTCGATTGCATTCCTCTGGTGATAGCGTCGGAACAACTTTAAGAGTTGCTTTACGCTGAATAAAAAATTGGCGCACCCGTTGAATCATAAAATTCATTTATGTTTTTAAGATTACAACTTTGAAAGAAAGATTTGGTATTGCTTCATTAAAAAACCAGTCACCACAGCTAGTGAAAATTTTTTTTCAAAAAAATTACAAATGGATAATCCAAATGCTTTTCTTCTTTGAGCTAGAGGAATTGCGAGTTGATATTTTCTAATGAACCACTCGAACGCTATAAAATAACTTCTATAATAGCTAGCTTGAAGATTTGTTAATGACTCTTGATGACTTCGAAAGCAAAATAAGGGTTTTTCAAGATAAGCGACTTTGCTATTTTCTAATAGTGCTCCTGCAATCATTAAAGCATCTGTCCCCATAGCCAATTTCACAGGATCATAAGCACGAAAAGCGGGTAGATCTGTATAAAAATGTTTTTTTACAGCCTCCAGAGGTAGAATACATGCAGCTGGAGAGACAGGTAGTGTTTGTTTAATAAATAATTTTTCAAACGCTCGTTCTGAGGAATCACTTTTATCAAATCCTTGTGAATAAAAAACAGGCTCGAAACCATCTTCAAAAATAATTTTCACTGCTGAAATCAAAACATTCGCCTCCTCTTTATGCATTACCGTCACTGCTTCCTGATAAAAAGGACCACAAAGATAATCATCACTCCAATGCCAATGAACATGCGTTCCTGAAGCTTGAGACAGTGCATGCTTCCAATTGAAAATGGGGCCACAAGAATTTGGAGGCTGAGTTAATTTTAGTTTTTTAAAATTTTTATATTTGCTCGCAAGTTGCTCTAACGTCTGATCAGAGCTGTGATTATCAGAAATGATAACTTCGAAAATTTCTTGGCAATCGTATTTCATGATGAGGTCTAGTGCTTCGCTCACCATTTCAACTCGATTAAAAGTTGGAATAAGAATCGATATTTTAATCATGATAAGTATTGTTCAATCCACTGACACATTTGTTGTATTCCCTCCCAAGCTGAAATCTGGGGCTTCCAGCTGAACATCTGTTCAACTTTAGTACAGTCCGCAATAAAAACTTTTTGATCACTTGCTCGTGGACTTAGTTTTTCATAAACAAGTTTTTGGTTCGTAATTTTTTCTAACATCTCAAATAACTCCAACAAAGAAAGACTAGCATCTACTCCGCCTCCAATATTAAAGGCCTCTCCCGCCGTCCTCTGTTTCTTATCAACAATAGCATAATAGAGGCGCACGATGTCATCGCCATGCAATAGGTCGCGCACTTGCTTTCCACTTCCTGCAATTGTAAAAGGAGTTGCCGAATTTTGTTTTTTTTGTTCAAGAGCCTGATGACAAAACCAACTCACCCACCCTTGATCAAAAGAAGGAAATTGTCTCCCGCCATACATCGAAGAATGCCGCAGCACCACCGTTGGTAATTGAAAAATACGCGCATAGTCGAGCATGTATTGGTCTGCTGATCCCTTGGAACAACCATACGGAGAGCAAAACTCTAGTGGAATTTTTTCATCAAATCCTTTTGGAAAATCCAGACACTCATAACGTGTTGCTGTCTCTCGATAACGATATTGATCCAAATCTCCATAAACTTTATTAGTGGAAGAATAAATGATTTGGACTTGAGGAGTATGTAGGCGCGCAGCTTCTAAAAGGTTCAGGCTACCCATGGCATTCACTTCAAAATCATAACGCGGATTAGCGATAGAAGTTGTCATAGCAACTTGTCCCGCTAAATGAAAAATAGCCTCCGGTTGTGCAACACTCACTACTCGTATCACGTCATGAGCATTTCGAATGTCACCATGAATAAAAGTAAAATTTCCCTGCGAGCGAAGCCATCGTAAATTTTCAACAGCACCACGGCTCGATAAGTTATCAAAAACAAAAAGCTCTTCTCCACGTCGTAACGCTTCTACAGCTAAATTACTCCCCAAAAACCCACATCCGCCTGTAATCAAAATTTTCATATTAATCGATAATGTTCCTCCAATCCTTGCCGCATAGTAAATTTTGGCTGAAATCCAGGAGGTAAATTTTTAGCAGCAGTATGCAAGGCTATATCAGGCTGATCAAGCGATGCATCAAAAATAGCATTGATTCCATTGCGACCTGAGATTTGTTGTAATTGTTCTATCAAATCACGCACCGCTATCAAATTTCCTGAGCCTATATCCCAATGAGAAATGCCACGATTGGATTTTTTAATCGCTGCCAAAATTCCAGTAACCACATCGGAAATGTAGAGCCAATCTCCTAACGCACTAGCACTACTAAAAACAGCCGGCTTATTATTTTTGAACTGCCTCGCTGCATAACTCAAAACACTAAGAGCATCATCATCAGGGCCAAAAGTATGATAAATAGTTCCAAAAATAGTATCTCCTTGATAATCCTCACTCCACAATTCCGTTAACTTCGACGATGCTTCTTTTGTTGCCACATAGGGATTACTTCTAAAAGCAGGATTTGAAAGAATAGCTCCTTCATAAAATGTTTTAGCTATAAAAACTTTTGGATATTGAGTTGCTCTTTTTTTAATAACATTTAACAACCTTTCTGTTCCGACAATATTGACTTGGATACACTCTGCCCAATTTCTCTTACAAGCCTTTACGCCTGCAGCTGCGAGATGAATGACACACTCTATCGTTTCCCATGGAATTTTTTGCAAACCTTCACCGGTAGAAAGATTACCTGCGATCCATTGAAAGTTTTTTTTGTCTGTTAAGTCGTGAACGTTGCTTCTGCTAAAAGCAATTACACGATGCCCTTCTTCTAAAAGCATCTTCTCTACATGACGTCCAATAAATCCAGATCCGCCGGTAATTAAGACATTCATATTTTCTCCCCAACGCCAAGTTCCATCCTCGGCCCGCCACTTTCTGTTCGCCGATCCAACGTTCCATCAGGCATGACAATCCAAGCCTCTTTAGCTCCCGATTTAATTAAAAAATGATTGTCGATTTCAGCTTCTTGCACCGATCGTTTTCGTGAGACAATGGCAACTGAAATATCGGGAGCAGCACTCCAACTCGGCTCGGTTCGCATAGTTTTCATACGACTTTCTGAAATCCATCCAACATCAATGGTACGGATGCCATCGGGTGTCTCAATCGCAGCATTAAAAATCAAGTGCCCTCCTGGAAGTCGCTGAGTCAATAGCTGTGCAATTTTCCCAGCTTGCAGTCCAACTCGACTCTCTACAACATCAGGAAGAGTATCTTCAGGATGTGTCAAATGAAGCGACTCCAAATATTTTTCGGTTGCTTCTCGCGCTGTGCCATGAGCGACAAGACGCCCTTCTTGCAAGACGATGCCATGCGTGCAAAGCTCCAACACACTTTGCGCCGAGTGACTCACAAAAAGAACCGTTGTTCCTGAATCGCGAATTTCGCTAATACGGTTAAGGCATTTTTCTTGGAACTTGGCATCTCCCACGGCCAAGACTTCATCGAGGATTAAAATCTCTGGTTCCAAATGCGCTGCCACGGCAAATGCGAGACGAACCCGCATCCCGCTTGAATAGCGCTTCACCGGCGTATCCATAAAATCCGCGATCTCAGCAAAAGCCATAATACGCTCATAGCGTTCATCAATTTCTTTTTGCTTTAATCCCAGAATACTCCCATTGAGATAAACATTTTCTTTTCCCGTCAGTTCATAATTAAAACCAGTACCAACCTCGAGCAGACTCGCAATGCGTCCGCGAATCGAGATTTTTCCTTCGGTTGGAGCCGTGATCCGAGAAAGCAATTTGAGCAAGGTTGATTTTCCAGAACCATTGCGTCCCATAATACCAATAACATCGCCACGACGAATTTCTAAATTGATATCATGCAGCGCCCAAAAATCATGCGGCGTCGGCATCCGATCTGTCTGCTGTTCAAAAATCGAGGCATGCGGATCAGGCCGCCCTAACTTGCGCGCCACCCAACTTTCAATTTGATCGACCAACATCTGACGACTGATCACGCCAAGTCGATACTTTTTGGAAAGGTGTTCAATTTTGATGACAATGTCGGACATTGTAGTAACGGGTAACGAGTGACGAGTAACGGGTGTTAGATCTTTGAAGTTTTATGAAGCTTAGAAGCAAGAGCACCTATTGAACGTATCATGACAGCAAGACGTTCTCGCATGTCTGTAGCATATGCAGGAAGAAGATATTTTAAGTCTTCTGCTATGAATAGCATTGACTTCACTTCTCCAGCAGAGCTTCTTGCAAAGTCTAAAAAATGAGCAAAATCTTTTTTATTTCTTCGTTCAAACCCCTCTGCAATGTTATTCATGATTGACATAGAGGCCCGTCGTATTTGATCACGAAAGGCATAATCTCTACACGAATCAAAAGTTTCATAAATTTCTTTAACAAAGACTCGCGCATTTTGCCAAACTCTCAGATTTTCAAAATCCTTAGCAAATTCTGTTTTCAAATCACTCATACTCGTTACCCGTTACTCGTTACTCGTTACTCGTTACTTTAAAGAATATCCACACACCAACGTTCTGTTTTATTGAACCAAAGAACGCCCACAAAAACAGTGAGAAGGCTGATCACAAAACTAACTACAACCTCAAATAGAGTCACCGTTCCCTGTCCCAAAAACGCAAAGCGAAAACCTTCGATGACAAA
>Ga0233425_10006351_pt1 | contig 17628 bp, 11 predicted proteins | sample Watercolumn_Towu_2_FD_181712 | JGI IMG/M metagenome (GOLD analysis project Ga0233425, IMG submission 181712) | Freshwater microbial communities from Lake Towuti, South Sulawesi, Indonesia - Watercolumn_Towuti2014_140_MG | ecosystem: Environmental > Aquatic > Freshwater > Lake | place... | reverse complement strand
GCTCATGGCCTACCACTGGCCGGGCAACGTCCGAGAGCTCAGGAACGCCATCGAGCGCGCCGTGGTGGTGGCGAAGGGGGCCAAGATCTTCCCGGGCGACCTGCCCGATTTCCTCAGGCGCCCGACGCAGGAGGACGCTGACCAGTCGCTCGACGCGCTCGAGAAGCGCCACATCCAAAGGAAGCTCGACGAGCTCGCGTGGAACATGTCCAAGACGGCCGAGGTGCTGGGCATCGACCGGACCACCCTGTATGCCAAGGTGAAAAAGTACAACCTGTCGAAGGAATAGTGCGGTCATGCCCGGCCCGCGGTTCCCAGGAAGGCTGATCCTCGCTACCAGGGGCGCGGTGCCCAGAAGCGTGCTGGAAGCCATCGTCGCTCAGGTGAGCCGCCTGTTCGCCCTGGAGGTGAGCCTGCCGGCTCATCCCCTCTCGATTCCCGGTCAGCAGGACGCATGGCAGGGAAGCCAACTCCTGGCCAACTGGGTGACCTCCCTGCTCGAACGGCTCTACGGTGACTTCGACGCGATGTCGCTGGCCGTCGTGACGGACGACATCACCATCCCGGTGATGCGCTACGTGCTCGGCCAGGCTCAGATGGGCGGAAGGCACGCGGTCATCTCAACGGCCCGGATCGGGGGCGGGAACCTCGAGGAAAGAGCGTCCAAGCTGGCGGTGCATGAGGTCGGCCACCTCTTCGACCTGGTCCACTGCGAAGACCCGGTCTGCGCCATGTTCGCGGTCGTCTCCATGCAGGAGCTGGACCGGCGAACCTCCCTCCTGTGCCGCTACTGCACGGCAGACCTCGCCAACGCCCGCTGCCTGAGGAACAAGGACTGAGTGCCCCGGGGGGTTCCAAACCCTGTGTGGGATTCCCCACGGCCTGCTGTTGGATATTCCCTCACTCTTCCGCGCCTTGCCACATGCGGCGCCAGCCGTGTTTGTCCGCCCGAGGCCCGAGCAACGCTGTTGGATAATCCAACAACCGCGGGGGCTGCGGCGCAGGCCGGGAGCGACCGTCTCCCCAAGTGTCGGCAACGGAAGGCCGCAACATGCCGTAATTGCTGACTTTCAGTTTCCGTGGCGAACGATGGCACGCCGTATGCTCATAGATCGGGGCGAGGCCGCAGGTGGCGGCCCTGAAAACGGAAACCAGGGAGGCAGGTCATGAATACATCCATTCAGAACACCACGAACGGCAAGGTCGATTCCCACGTGTCCAACCCGCTTGTCGACAAGGGCTTCGCATCCGCGGCCAAGGTTGCAGGCGACCCGAGGAAGAGCGCGCTGGCAGCGCTGGCGTTGCTGCAGCGGCCGAGGCCCAACAAGCAGAACTACCCTGCGGACTACTGGGAGGCCTGCAGCGTCCACGGTTGCTTCTGCTCCGACCCCAAGTGCCCGTACGCCGGCGTGTGCGAGAGCCAGTGGCAGACCACCCGCAAGGTGCCTGCCGCGGTCCTGGACATGCTGCAGATCGGCAACCTGGATGCGGGGAACAACTACTCCTACATCCAGCAGAGCGGGTTCCGCCTGGGGGTCGTCCAGGACCTGCTGACCGTGATGTACTCCGAGGCCGGCAAGCACGGCCGCCTTGGGCCGGACGACGTGGCCGCAAAGAGCGCCCGCGGGATCTTCCACCTGCTGGCAGCGGTGGCCTTCGCGGACAAGCTCCACTTCCTGGACCTGGAAGGCTTCCTGGTGGCAGCGCTGACGCAGGTGGCAGCGCCGGGCAAGCCCGAAGCCATCCTCCGCCCCGACGCGGACGTCGAGGAGGTGGCCTGGGCGGTGCTGACCACCGAGCTGCTCGGCGTGGGTCCCGCGCTTCCGGGCGGCCTCAGGGACGCGATGGTCGCGGCCATCCAGGACGTCCCCGCGACCCGGCCCGACCTGGTCCGGTTGAGCCTGGTGGCCCAGATCCTCGTCAGCATGCACGACGCGATGCCCGTGAAGCTCTCGGCCGACGCGGTGGACTTCTGTGCGGAAGTCGCCAACCTCTCCACCCACCTGGTCGGCAAGACGTACCGGGGCACGGTCATCAGCCCCGCGGTCATCGGCCACGCCTGCGTGGTAGCGTGCACCCTCGGGATGATCGGCGAGCACGCCTGTGCCAGTGCGGTCACCCTGTTGCGGACCGAGCTGATGGCCATGACCACCGCAGCCAGGGTCACGGCCAACGACATGACCGCGGTCCTGGGCGGCATCGCATCGCTGTCCGGGCAGCTCGACCACGACGCGGCACGTGCCGTGGCAGACTGGAACCGCCAGACCCTGGCCCGGTCGATGGGCGCAAGCAAGGGCTACCTCGCCAACGCGGAGCTCCTCGTTGCGCTGGCAGGGGCCGACAACCTGAGGCGCAAGGCCGCGGAGCTCCGGGCGCCTGGAACCAACGTGCTGGCCGCAGGCCTCTGCGAGGCAGACACCCGCGAGCTGTACGGCATCAACCTGGACTACTCCCTCTTCTACCACTCCGGGCACACGTGGCTCAAGCCCATCGCGGACGAGCAGTTCGCTGTCGGACTCGACGACTTCGCCCTGCGCCTGGTCGGCAAGGTGGACCGGGTCAGGCTTCCCGAAGCCGGAACCAGGGTCCACCAGGGCGAGGTGGTCTGCCACGTGGAGAGGGACGGCCAGACCGTCGGCATCCTGGCCCCGGTGACCGGCACGGTGGTCTCGGTGAACAACACGGTGGCCGAAGTGATCGCTGCCTCCCCTGAGGCCGACGCGTACGAAACCGCATGGCTGTTCACCATCAAGCCGGAGAAGATCGACGCGGAGGTCGGCAAGCTGCTCAAGGGGGCACGGGTCGTGGAGTTCAACCGCAACGAGGTCAGGAGCCTCATCATGGCCATGACCCCGGGCAGCAAGGCGGCCGCGATGGACGGCGCGGTCCTCAAGACCGACCTGCTTGCCGGCGTCGCGAACGTGGACTGGCAGGCGACCGTCAAGCGGTTCCTGAGATCGTAGCTCCATCTCCTTCTCCTCCGTTGACTCGGTGGCGTGACCCGACATACAATCGGCCTACTGGCAACCGGTGGACAGGTGGGCGACATGGGCTTCGGCCTGCTGCGCTTCAAGCTGAGGGTCAGGCTGTTCGTGTCCTTCGTGGCCGTCCTGATCCTGCTGGCCGGCGCCACTGCTCTCGGCGGCATGCACCAGATCGAGGAGATCATCGTCGCCGAGGGCCAGAAGCGAATCGGCTCCTACCTCAAGGCAGCATGGAGCGTCTACAACTCGAAGCTCGTCTCCATCGGTCAGACGGTCAAGCTGCTGGCCAACAACCCGACCATGCTGGACGGCTTCGCTCCCCCGCGGCAGGACGCGGCAGCGGACGACCGGCAGGCCCAGGGGGTCCTCAAGCAGGACTTCGACGCGGCACTGGAAGACCTGCGCGTGCAGTGGAAGCTCGACTTCCTCGCGCTTGCGGACATCCACGGACGCGTCCGGGCAAGAGGCCGCTTCCCCTACGCGAAGGACGACTACCTCCGCCCGTGCTGCGCGACGGGAAGCGGGCGTGACGACGACTACTGCGCGTTCACGACGATCTTCTCCGCTGAGCGTCTGGTACAGGAAGGCAGGGGGCTGGCCGAGAAGGCGTTCACCCAGGTCAAGGAGACGCCGAGGGCCAAGGAGCGTCCCGGGACCGCGGAGACCTCCGGCCTCGTGATGAAGGCCTGCGCGGTCATCCCGGGCACTGACGGCAAGCCCGCGGGCTGGCTGTACGGAGGCGTCCTGGTCAACGGAAGCACTGACATCGTGGACAGCATCAAGCAGATGGTCTTCGGAAGCGAGCAGGCCGGCGGCCGGGACGTCGGGACCGTCACGATCTTCCAGTGGGATCTCAGGGTGGCCACCAACGTCCGCGACCGGGATGGCAACCGCGCGATCGGAACGCGGGTATCGTCCGAGGTGTACGACGCGGTGCTCGTGCGCGGCGAGTCGTGGCTGGACGAGGCCTTCGTGGTGAGCGACTGGTACCTCAGCGCATACGAGCCAATCAAGGATCGCGACGGGCAGACCATCGGCATGCTGTATGTCGGGGAGCTCCTGGCCAAGTACGAGCAGATGCGCTCCGGCATGCTGTGGCGCCTCCTCCTGCTCACCGCGCTCGGCGTCCTCGTCGTGCTGGTCCTGTCCTACTTCGTCGCCAGGCGCCTGACCCGCCCGCTCACCAGGCTCACCGAGGCGGCCCGGAAGGTGACGTCGGGCGATTTCAGCATCAAGCTCCCGATGGTGACCTCGACCGACGAGATCGGCGAGCTCACGACCACCTTCGACCGGATGGTCCGGGAGGTGGACGACCGGGGACGGAAGCTGGAGGAAGCCTTCGACCGTGAGAAGGCTGCCAACGAGGAGCTGGCAAAGACCAACCGTGACTACCTCGATATCCTGGGGTTCGTCTCTCACGAGATGCGCAGCCCCCTGGCCGCGGCCGTCATGGCCATCGGCGCGCTCGAGTCCGGCGGCAAGGACAAGCTGTCCGACATGGAGAAGCTGATCCTCAGGAAGATCAAGAACAACGTCCAGCACTCCATCGACATGAGCACCAACTACCTCAACCTGTCCCGCATCGAGAGGAAGGAGCTGGCCTACCACCCGGAGAACCTCTCGCTGCATTCCCTGGTCGTGCCGGTGATCGCCAACTTCGCGGACGAGATGAACGCCCGGAAGATGGAGGCGGTCATGGCGATTCCGGTCGACCGCATCGCCTACGTGGACCGCAACCTGATGGCGATCGTCTACACCAACCTCCTCTCCAACGCCATCAAGTACGGCCGCGAAGGCGGCCGCATCCAGCTCGGGTGCGAGCGGGACCGCGACACCTACAGGCTCAACGTCTACAACGAGGGAACGGGCATCTCTTCGGAAGACAAGGTGGCTCTCTTCAAGAGGTTCTCGCGGCTGGACAGCACCGTGCGAAGCGGTACGAAAGGCACTGGGCTCGGGCTCTTCATCGCAAGGGCCGCGGTCCGCATGCAGGGGGGGACCATCTGGGTCGAGGGAGAGAAGGATGCCTACGCCAACTTCATCTTCACCGTGCCCGCGGCCATCCCCTCGGCTCCGGACCGGTAGCCCGGCCGCAACGTCCTTGTCACCGTGCCCGCGGCCATCCCATCGGCTCCGGCCCAGTAGCCCGGCCGCATCATCGCCGTGAGAACCGTCGGCCAGAACCTCCCGGTAACATCTGCGTAAACCCGCAACTTTCGCGCTTAGCGCGAGGTCTCGGGTGTGTTAGCCTGACATGGACTTGAAACGGGAGGAAGCCATGCGTTCAAGCATCCTGATCGTCGCATTGCTGTCGGCCGTCTCCGCACCGGTGTTCGCCCAGGAGTCGGAACCGGACGCGCTGTCGTCCACGATCCGCCAGGTCACGGTCTACTCGGACCGGGCCAGCGTGCAGCGGGAAGCCCCGGTAGCAGTCACGCACGCCGCGACGGTGCACGCGTTCAAGAAGCTGCCCGGCTGGGTGGACGAAGGGTCGGTGAGGGTGAGCCTTCTGCCCGCGGAAGCGGGACGCATCGTGGACGTGCGGGTCACGCGCGACTACCTTGCCCGCGCCACGGACGAGGCCTACCGCAAGGCCGAGGCTTCCGTGCGGGAGGTGGCCGACGAGCTGGCAGCGCTCACCGACGAGCTGGCGATCCTCGATGCCCAGGCCCGGCAGATCGAAGCGATCAAGGTGTTCTCCCTCGAGAAGATCTCGAAAGACGCACCGGTGCGGGACGTCAAGGTGGAGAGCTACAAGCAGGTCGTCACCTTCATCTCGGACTCCCTCAGGGAAACCGCCGCGGCCAGGAGGGCCGTCGAGCTGAAGCGCCGCCAGCTCGCTCCCGAGCTCGAGGTGCGCCAGCGGAAGCTCAACGAGCTGCAGGGGCTGACCCAGCTGGAGGAGACCACGGTGCTGGTCACGCTTGAAGGAAGCGGAAGCAGGTCTGCGACCCTCCGGCTCGACTACATGCTTCCGGGCGCGACGTGGGAGCCGGTCCACGAGCTGCGGACCGGAGCGTCCGCGCCGGGAACCGTCGACGTCACCTCCTTTGCCGTCGTGACCCAGACCTCGGGCGAGGACTGGTCCGGCGTGAAGATCGCGTTCTCGACCCAGTCGTCCACCCAGTCCAACCGCATCCCGGAGCTGGGCGCGCTCACTCTGGGCGACTCGGAAGCAGCGGCCCGCGTCATCCAGTCCAGGGCCGCTTCCTTCGACCGGGCGCAGGCAGCCTTCGAAGGGCAGAACCGCATGTGGAACCTGATGAACGCACCCATGCAGGCAGCGGAGCAGATGCAGATCTATGACAACAACGTGGGCAGGCTGCAGGAGACCCAGATGAAGACCGCGCAGGTGTTCCAGACCCTCGGCCAGAGGGGTACCACCGCGCTGTTCGAGGGACAGGCGCGCGCGACGGTTCGCGGGGACGGCCAGCCCGTGCGCGTCTGCATCGGCCACACGAGCCTCGAGGCCAAACAGGCGGTCGTCGCAGTCCCGGAGCAGTCGCTCAACGCGGTCCGCACCGTCGAGATGAACAACGGCGGCGACCAGCCCATCCTGCCGGGCTCGGTCGCCCTGTTCCAGGACGGCGCGTTCCTGGGCATGACCGACATCGACTTCGTGGCCGAGGGGGAGACCTTCTCCCTGTTCCTCGGCGTCGCGGACCAGGTCAAGCTCTCCCGCATCCTGGACCGGAAGTACTCCTCTATCGAGAGCGGCAAGCGCACGCGGATCAAGGTGGCGTATGTCGTCACCGTGGAGAACCTGTCGGGCAGCGAGACCACCGTGGACCTGACCGATCGCGTCCCCGTGTCCGAGAACGAGGAGATCGAGGTGGACAAGATCGAGGTTTCGGGCGACAAGGAGCCGGACGCACGCGGGCTGCTCAAGTGGCAGCTTACCCTCAAGCCCAAGGAGAGGAAGACGTTCCGCATAGCGTACCGCCTCGAGTATCCCCCGGAGCTGGTCCGCAACCTCTACCGCAACCGGATGGAGAAGCAGAAGGCCATGCCGTCCTCGCCCGGCCAGTCCTATGACTTCGACGCATCCGAAGACATCATGAACCTCGAGAAGTCCTTCTAGGCAGGGGGACCCGGCAGTGCCAACGCGCGAGGAAGACACCTTGGAAGACAGCCCGCGGGAAGCTCGGCGGACCGAGGGCAACGGCCCTTCTCCACCCTCCGGGAACCGCAGCGGCGTCCTGCTCCCACCGGGCAACCGCGTGCGGTTCCCGGGCATGCTCCTGGTCGGCTCCGCGTCGCACGACGCGGGCCAGACCGACCTTGTCTGCAGCATCATCCGCAAGTTCTCGCCCCGGCAGCCCGTGGTCGCGGTGAAGGTGACCGTCGCACACGAGCGGCCGGGCGAGAGCCGGGTTCCCGGTGGCCCGGAAGCCTTCAGGCTGACCGAGGAGAGCGCGGGAGCTCCGGGCAAGGGCACGACCCGCATGCGGGAAGCCGGGGCCTCGCGCGTGCTCTGGCTGCGGGTCCGGGCCCGGGACCTCGATGCCGGGGTCCGGGCGCTGGCACGAACGCTGGGTCCCGGGACTCTGGCTGTCGCCGAGTCGAACACGCTGCGCACCGCGCTGGTCCCCGACCTGTTCCTCATGCTGTGGAGGAGGGACGCGGACGCGATCAAGGACACGACGCGGCAGGTCGCTGCGTACGTGGACCGGACGGTCTTCTCAGACCGGGGAAGCTCCGACCTCGACCTCGATCGCATCGAGGTGTCTGCAGGCCGCTGGCGCCTCAACGAACCGCCCTCCGCCATCGTGCTGGCCGGCGGGCGCAGCCAGCGGATGGGCCGCGACAAGCGTGTGCTTGCCGTCCGCGGCGTCCGCCTGGCACAGCGGGTAGCCGACCTCCTGCGGCCCCACGTGCGCGAGGTCCTCATCAGCCAGGGCGACACCGCTGATCTGGGTGTCAGGGATGCACGGGTCGTCGTCGACCGCGCTCCGGACCAGGGGCCGCTCATGGGCTTGGCGTGTGCGCTCGCAGAGAGCCGCAGCGACCGCAACCTGGTGGCAGCGTGCGACCTGCCCGACATACCCGAAAGGCTCGTCGAGCGGCTTCTGGCCGAGGGGTTCGACCACGACTGCGTGGTTCCCGTGGACCCCGCAGGCCGGCTGGAGCCGTTGCTCGCGCTCTACCGGCGCAGGGTGCGGGCCGACGCGGAGCAGCTTCTCACCGCTGGCCGCCGCAGCCCCCTGGACATCTATGACAGGGACAACACGATGCTGATCCCGCTGCAGGACCTTGGCATCGACCGGCTGGTCAATCTCAACACGCCCCGGGACCTTGAGGACTACCTGGCCCGAAGCAGGTGATCCGGGCCGCTTGGTGTGGGCCGGGTTCTACCGGACCACGCCCCTAGTGCCACCACACCCCGAAGTGGTCGGACAGGTTGGTCTGCTGCGGCTGTCCGTCGACCGTCACCTCCACGAGCTGATCGAGGAAGCGTTCCGCCACGGGCACCTCGTCCATGGCAAACGATCGCACCAGCACGTGGTCGATGATCTGGTTGTCGTTCCCGTCGTCCACCAGCGTGTTGGACGCACACCAGGTGCACTCCGGAGCCAGCGCAACCATGTATACATCGATGAACCCGCCGGCGGAAACGAGCTTCTCGTAGTTCTCGGGCAGCGCCGCGGAAACCCCGTCAGCCGCGGGCCCGCAGTTCATGTCGCCCAGCAGGACGGTGGGGTCGGTTCCCGCCTGCGTGTCGATCCACGCGACCATCTGGTCGATCTGCGCGGCCTGCTCCGCTTCCCACGACTCGTACTTCCCCGCGTACTCCATCTCCGAGAGCGGAGCCGACAGGTGCGTGCAGAAGACGTGGGTGTTGTCCGGGTCGTTCTTGAACGTCGCGTGCAGCACGACCCTGCGCAGGAGGAACGAGTCGAGCACGAGGTGCTCGGTCGTGTCGAACTCCCTGTGTGCCAGTAGGATGAGGCCGTTTCGGCCATCGTACGACATGACCGCGCCGCTGGCAGTGCAGGTGGCGAAGATCTCCTCCAGCGGCTTGCTCAAGTTGGCCGCAAGGCACTGGGTGCAGCCGCTCGCGAGCGCGCTGAACGGTTCGAGGCAGTTGGCCATCACGCAGCCCGTGATGTCGTCCGACCCCGTGCAGTTGGCCACGACGCACTCCTGGAGAGGCGCCAGCTCCTCGGCCGTGCATGGGGGAGCGCCTCCGCCACCCGCCTCGCTCGTGTCCACGTAGAGGAACTCGGGGTAGACGTCCTTGAGCCCCTCCTTCATCGCGGCCACGTGGTCCGGCTCCCACACCTCCTGCAGGCAGACCACCTCTGCGGTGAGCTTCGACAGAGCGTCGATGACCGGCTCGACCCGCTCCGGCGCCAGCGGCACGAAGTTGACTGCGAGCCCCGCGTTGTACGTGGCGTACGACAGGGGCACGGGCGTGGCTGGCACGTCCGGCTCTGCATCCGACAGGGCTGCGTCCGGCTGGGCGGAGTCCCCAGACGGCTCGTCCCCGGTCGCCGCGTCCGCGGGAGCAGCGTCCGGAGTCACGCGGTCGGCTGCGGTTTCGGCCGCAACGTCCGGAGAGATCGTGTCGTTTCCGACTGCCCCGTCCGAGGAAGCGTCCGCGGTGGCGTTCGAGTCCGATGCTCCTCCGCCGCTCGAACCGCACCCGCCTGCGCACAAGCCCATGAGCGCAGCGACCAGGCACAGCACCGCAAGCGCGATCTTCATCGCAATGCCTCCCTCTGTTGCTGCTCCTGCGGGAGACATCCTCCCGTCAGAGTGGCGTTCACCGTTTGCGTGGCGGCTAGACCTTGTACATGAACGACGCCAGCACGCACCAGATCCCAAGGATGATGGCCGCAAACCCGAGCGGGATCTGGATCGAGACCAGCTTCTTGAACGTCTGCTCCGCCTTGGCCTTGGCAGCGTCGGATGCCTTGGCAAGTGCGTAGGCCTGGATGAGGCCATAGCCGAAGATGAAGCCCAGGCCGGCCTGGAGCACACCCGTGGCCAGGTAGGTGAGCCACCACGTGAACGCAACCTTGATCCAGCCCATGTTCAGGACCGCGCTGATGACGGTCCAGATGCCCCAGATGCATGCAACCGCACCGATGTAGCCCTGGTACTTCGCCAGCTTCTCGATGAGCTCCTTTGCTTCCGGCTTGTTCTTGATGATGACGCTCGACGCCCCGAGGATTCCCAGAACCAACAGCACCAGCCCCGTTACCAGTCCCATGTGTTCCCTCCATCAGTTGGTAGCATCACCTTAGACCCGCGGGGCGTCGCAAGTCAACAGGGTTCACATTCGACCCGCTCCGGTGCTTGCCGGATTGCTATTTCCATTTCTTGATCCTGCGTGCCACGGCCCACCCCGCAGCGGAGAGCGCGGATGCCGCCACCATCACCGCGGCATAGCTTCCCGTCGCCTGGGAGACCGCTCCTCCGAGCAGGGGCCCCGCTGCGGTTGCCAGGGAGTTGGTCGAGTAGAGCAACCCCGAAGCGGTGCCCCGGTCCCTGCTCCGGCGCATGAGCAGGCTCATGGCTCCCACGAGCAGGCACGACCATGCCACGGACAGCACGATCTGGACGGGCACGAGCTGCAGGTAGTGGGTCGCCACCGCGTACACGCCGAAGATGGCGGTGGACAGGTGGAGGCCCAACAACAGCATTCGGGCCGGGTCGAAGCGATCCACGAAGCGCATGGCGATGGCCTGTCCGCCCACGTTGATGCAATCCATGGCCGCGATCCACTGCCTGCTGGCCCCGAGTTGAGCAAGGTAAAGCGGGAAGATGGACCAGATCGCGGTGGCGCCCGCATGGCGCAGAAGGAAGGCCAGGTACACGGGCAGGTTGGCGCGAAGCACCCGGCCCGTGCTCACGTCGTGGGCGCCTGCAACTGCCCCGGTTGCCGGAGCAGTCCGAGCACCTGGAAGCCCGAGGGCCTCGACCTCGCCCGCAGCTCTCGCAGGGCTGCCCGGCCGATGGTCGGGAGGGCCCAGGGCCTCGACCTCGCCCGCCGCTCTCGCAGGGCTGCCCGGCCCCTCGTCCAGCAGCAGGGCCACGAACAGCGCGGCGCCCGAAGCGCATGCACTGGCCACGAACAGCGCTTCCGGTCGCGGCACCAGGACCGCAGTCAGCGCCCCCAGCAGCCAGCCCAGGCTGCCCACCGACGCGAAGCGTCCCACCGCACCGTCCCGCTCGTACACGTACGCCATGAGCGGGCCGGACGTCACGCCCATGCTGAAGCCCACCGCCAGCCGGGTGAGGATGAGCCAGGCAGGGGACGGGGCAAAGACCTGCGACAGGTACGACGCAGCCAGCAGCAGCAGGCCCGCGCGCACCAGCGGCGTGCGACCCCTGAGGTCCGACAGCTTGCCGAAGAAGAGAGAAGACAGGAAGTACGACAGGCCGTAGGCCGTTCCCACGAGCCCCACCACCAGGTCCGATGCACCGATCCCGGCAGCGTGCAGCGGCATGAAGATGAGCGACGTCTCCATGGAGTAGTTGGCCAGCATGCTCACGAGAGCGAGCTTGAGCCGCAACGCGTCGTGCTCGGTCATTCCCGGCCGGGGCATGTGCCCTCCTGGTCCCTCGCCGCTGGTTCCGGACCGCCGCCGCAGCGGCCCTCCGAAACGCCGGCATATCCTACAGCGGGATCGGTGTGCTCGCCAGTCTGGACAGGGGCTTGTTCTGTGAGTAGCATGACACCGCTGCATTGAGACTCCGAGGAGTGCGACAATGAGCCCTGTCAGAAACGCATGTCTGCTCTTCATGCTGGCCTGTGTCCCGCTGGCCGGTTGCGGCGTCATCGGCTGGGGAATGTCCATGACCGGGACGCTGGTGTCGCTCCTCCTGCTTCTCGTCGCTCTGGTGAGCGGCTGCGGCTCCGCGGGCAAAAAGGCCGATTCCGACGACGCTGCCGCGGACACGGGGCTGACCGGCGACGTACAGGCCCCGGACGGGAACCTCACGGACCAGGCCACCGCCTCCGACCAGGTGACACCGCTCGACCAGGCCACGACACCGGACCAGGCGGTGACCCCGGACCAGACTGCGATTCCGGATCAGTCCGTGACGCCCGGAGATGCGGATGGCGACGGCGTACCCGACGACGAGGACAACTGCCCCTTTGTCGCGAACCCGCAGCAGCAGGACGCGGACCAGGACGGGCACGGCGACGCGTGCACCAACCCCGACATCATCTCGCCCTGCTGCGGCCCGGAGTGCATGCTCGACTCGGACGCGGACGGCATTCCCGACGTCGTGGACCTCTGCCCCTATGTCCCGAACCCCAACGGCGTCGACGGCAACATCGACTCTGACAAGGATGGCTACGGCGACGGCTGCGACGACACCGATGACGCGGACAACGACGGTGTGCCCGACACCGAGGACAACTGCCCGCGGGTTGCCAACCCGGACCAGAAGAACTCGGATGCAGACCCGGAAGGGTGCGACGTACACGGCGACGCGTGCGACCTGTGCCCGGACCAGCCGGAATGCCTGAGTCCGTGCGGCGACTTCTGCTGCTACGACGCGGACGGCGACGGCATCGTCGGCGGCGCGCTGTACGGCGCCCGGGCGTGCCCCTCCTCGGCCGCGGGCGACGACAACTGCCCGTTCGTCTCCAACCCCAAGCAGGAAGACAAGGACGGCGACGGCGTGGGCGACGCGTGCGACAACTGCCCGGACGTCTCCAACCCGAACCAGTGGGACAAGGACGGCGACGGCGTGGGCGACGCGTGCTCCATTGCCGACCTCACCGAGTCGCTGCGTCTCCGGTTCGTCCGGGAAGGGGTGCTGCCGGATGAGCGCAGCGCCTGAGCACGGGCCGGCCGCAAGGCTCGGCCCGCCGCTGGCCGTAGAGGTCACGGCCGCCTGCAACAAGCACTGCCTCTACTGCTATCAGCCGCGTGCCGCGGTGCCCGGGCATGAAGGGGTCCTTCGGCCGCCCGCGGGGCGGCCTCAGGATGACGGGCGCGAGCATGGAGGTCAGGAGTTGCCGGCTTCCGCGCTCGTTGCCCTGGTGGAGCGGGCGCTTGCGGCCAGCGGGCGCAACGTGGTGCAGATCTCGGGCGGCGAGCCGCTGCTCAGGCCCGACCTGTTCGACATCGTGGGCGACTTGCGGTCAGCAGGCCGGGCCGTCACGCTGGTCACGGACGGGGGGCTCGTCACCGCCCAGGTGGCGGGCCGGCTCAAGGAGCTGGGCGTGGCCCCGGTGCAGCCCACGCTGCTGGCGGCCCGCAGACAGGTGCACGACCACCTGAAGGGCGTGCCCTCCTTTGACGCGACGGTGGCCGCAATCCGGCTGCTTCGAGAAGCCGGGGTTCCGGTGTCCGTGTCGTTCGTTTGCACCGCGCTCAACTATCAGCATTTCAAGGAGGTGCTGGAGTTGTGCCTCGTGCTGGGTGTGACCACGGTGGCATTCAGTCGATTCTGCACCGCGGGAGTCGGCGCCGCGCACCGGGACGTGCTCACGCCCGATGCGGGCATGGTCTCCGCGTGTCTCGACGTCGCGGCCGCGGCCGCGTCGAAGCTCGGCATGCGCATCCTGGTCGCGATCTCGCTTCCCCTGTGCCTGCCCGATGCGCAGCGGCACGCAGGGCTGCGGTTCGGCCGCTGCTCCGTGGGCGGCCAGCTTCCCGGGTACACCATCGACCCGTGGGGGCGGCTGCGCGCCTGCAGCGTGTCCCCCGTCATCCTCGGCGATCTGAAGACCGAGTCCTGGTCCGAGATCATGCAGCGGGAGCGCGGCCGGTACTTCCGCGAGGTGTCTTGCGTTCCGGCCGCATGCCGCGGGTGCACGCTCGAGGCCCGGTGCGGCGGCGGGTGCAGGGAGAGCGCGCGGGCCGCGTACGGCGATCTCGATCGGCCGGACCCCCTGGCGCCGGGCTACTCGACGCATTCCACTGTGAAGTAGCCGTCTCCGGTCGCTTTCCCGATCTGGTTCGACGGGTTGCCCCCGGTGTTGCAGGAGGCGTTGCCGTTACTGGAGGTACTCCACGGTGACGTAACCGTCTCCGGTCACCACCCCGGACTGGTTCGACGGGTTGGCCCCGGAGTTGTAGGAGCCGCCGCCGCCGCTGCTTCCGTCCTCACCGCACCCTGCGCCGCCGGAGTAGCCGCCGCCCGCTCCGGACTGGTCGTCCGTGGTGCCGCCGCCGCCGCCGAACCCGCCCCAGCCGTAGCTGCCCTGGCATCCGTTGCCGCCGTTGACAAAGGCCTGGCCGCCGCAGTCGGTGCCGTTGGTGTAGAATCCGCCGCCGCCGCCTCCGCCGGACCCGCCGCCGCCTCCGGACCCGCCGCTGCCCGGCGGGCCGTAGGGTGCCTGGCACTGGCAGACGTTCCCCGCGGTATCCGAGGTGGTCCCGTGCATGTTGGCACAGGGTGCGTAGCGCGTGTCGAGCCCGCCGCCGCCGCCCGCTACGATGACCGGCTTGTTGTCGGGCGTGGAGACGAAGGTGCCGCCTCCGCCGCCTCCGTACGGGGCGCCGGAGCCGGCCTGGCCCACGAGGATCTTGAGCTGCTGCCCCGCGGTGAGCTGGAAGTCCCCGCGCATCAGCGCACCGTAACCGCCCGCGGCACTCGCGGAACAGCCCGCTGCCCCGCCCGCGGTGATCCGGTACGTGCCCGTATAGGGAGCGGCCCACGTCTGGATACCGCCGCTGACCGTCACCCTGCCGGCCAGGTCCGGGACCCCCTGGTAGGCCGTGTCGCACTGGGGCTGGCTCGGGCCCGTGGTGCCGGTCTGGCCGCACGGGGTGAACGTGATCTTGAGGGAGGTCTTGCTCAGGCAGTCGGCTTCGCAGCCGTCGCCGGCCACCGTATTCCCGTCGTCGCACACCTCCGGCTGCTCCACCACCGAGTTGCCGCAGCAGGGCAGCTTGGGCGTGTGGACGCAGCCTGCGGCCGGATCGCAGGAATCGTTGGTGCACGCGTTCCCGTCGTTGCAGTTGGGTGCCACGCTTCCTGCGCACGAGCCTGCTGCGCACAGGTCCACCAGCGTGCACTTGTTGCCGTCGTCGCAGCCCGCGTTGTTGTGCGTGTGCTGGCAGCCCAGCGTGGCTTCGCAGGAGTCGTCGGTGCAACCGTTGGAGTCGTCGCAGGAAAGCGGGGCTCCGGGGGTGCACAGCGCGTTGGCGCACACGTCGTCCACGGTGCACTTGTTGCCGTCGTCGCACGGCAGGGCGTTGACCTCGAAGACGCAACCCACGTCACTCTTGCACGAGTCCGTCGTACAGGGGTTGCCGTCGAAACAGGGAAGCGGCTTTCCTCCCTGGCACGAGCCCTGGTTGCAGACCTCGTTGATGGTGCACGGGTCGCCGTCGTCGCACGGGACGGTGTTGGGGGTAGAGACGCAGCCCACCGAAGGCTCACAGGAATCGTTGGTGCAGGGATTGCCGTCGTCGCAGACCGGCGGCGGTCCGCCGACGCAGGAGCCTGCCTTGCACACGTCCTTGGTGGTGCACGCGTTGCCGTCGTCGCACTCCATCGGGCTGGGAGCGTGCGAGCATCCGGTCGCGGGGCTGCACGCGTCGTTGGTGCAGGGGTTCCCGTCGTCACAGTCGAGGGCGCCGGCAGACCCGCAGGCTCCGCCGCCGCAGACGTCTCCCGTGGTGCAGACGTTGCCGTCGTCGCACGGCAGGGCGTTGTTCTTGTGGGTACACCCGGCGCCGGGGCTGCACACGTCGTCGGTGCAGGGGTTGCCGTCGTTGCAGTTGGGTGCGCCGCTTCCGATGCACGCGCCGGCCTTGCACACGTCCTTGACGGTGCACGGGTTGCCGTCGTCGCACGCGACGCTGTTGAGCGTGTAGGTGCACCCGTTGGCCGGATCGCAGCTCTCGGTGGTGCAGACGTTGCCGTCGTCGCACAGCACGGTTCCGGTTCCCTTGCAGACGCCCTGCTGGCACACGTCCATGGCGGTGCACGCGTTGCCGTCGTCGCACTCGGCAGCGTTGCTCGAATGGCTGCAGCCGGCACCCGGAATGCACGCGTCGTCGGTGCACGGATTGCCGTCGTCGCAGGTCAGCGCGCCTGTTCCCGTGCACGCTCCGTCCCCGCAGGTGTCGCCCGTGGTGCACGGGTCGCCGTCGTTGCAGGGCAGGGTATTGTTGGTGTGCACGCAGCCGCCCTGCGAGTCGCAGGAGTCCGTGGTGCAGGGGTTGCCGTCGTTGCAGTTCACCTCGAAGCCGCCCTCGCACTCGCCGTCTTTGCACGTGTCGAACGCGGTGCACACGTCGCCGTCGTCGCAGGCACCGCCCTCGAACGCGGGCACGAAGCTGCAGCTGCCCGTGTCCGGCGCGCACGACGACTTCAGGCAGGCCGCGTCCGGCTCGGGGCACGTCACCACCGTGTCCGGGTCCACCGCACACGTGTAGGGCAGCACGCTCTTGTTGCAGGTGAGCGTGCCGTTGCACGCGTTGGCGTCGTCGAGCTCCTTGCAGTCCTTGTTCTCCACGCAGTCGCAGGGCACCGGGTAGCCGGAGCAGACCCCCTCTGCGCAGGAATCCTTCACGGTGCACACGTTCCCGTCGTCGCAGGGAAGCAGGTTGTCGGTATAGAGGCAGCCGCCGGTGGGATTGCACGCATCGTCCGTACAGGGGTTGTTGTCGTCGCAGTTGATGGGGGAGCCGACGCACTTCCCGTCCACGCAGTGATCCGCGAGGGTGCACACGTCGCCGTCCATGCACTCGGTGCCCGAGAGCGGATCGTGCTGGCAGCCCGATGCGGGGTCGCAGGTGTCCGCGGTGCAAAGATCCCCGTCGTCGCACGACACGTCGTCCACGTCGCCGTCGCAGTCGTTGTCGAGGCCGTCGCACACCTCCTCGGCCGGCTCTGCCGCGTCGCAATCCGAGAGCCCCAGCGCGGTGCAGGTGCGCTTGCCCTCGCACTGCCCCAGCTCGCTGGACTTCGCACAGGGGGTCCAGAGCGCCAGCGCCACCGACCTGGCCGTGCAGGGGCAGACGCCTGCGTCCGCGATGCACTGGCTGGTCTCCACGCCATCCACGGTCCTGGCCATGTGGCACGAGAAGCCCCACGGGCACTGCTCGTTGGAGGTGCAGGGCGCGCCGCAGAAGCTTCCCTGCGGCCCGTAGTCCAGGCACACGTCCTCCGCACCGCCTGAGGACTTGCAGTTGTCGCCGGTGGAGCACGGCCGGCACAGGTTGGCGGTCAGCGAGACGCACACGAACGTCACGTCGCGACCCGTCCCGGTCACGGGCTGGCATGCCCACCCCGCAGCGCACTCCTCCACGCAGGTCACGGTGCAGACGTCCTCGCCCATGTGCTCCAGGCACCAACCCGACTGGCAATCGGTCCCCGCCTTGCACGGGTCGAGGAAGCATCCCTCGCCCGGCTGGCAGCCCGTGGCCGTGTCCGCGGTGTCGGGCGTCCAGATCTCATCCGTCGTCTCCGGCTCCACGGCCAGGTCCGCGGTGTCAATGCGTGCGGCCGTGTCCGCAGGATCGGTTGCGTCCCCGGCATCCGTCGTGCCCGACGGGATGTCGAGCGCGACCGTGCCGATCGTATCCGCGGAGCATCCCGGGCCAAGCAGCGCAACCACGATCCCGCAAGCAGGAACCACCAGCCGTGCCAGAGCGACTCTCATCTGCCACCTCCACCGCGCGAACCAGAGTGCGTTGCCCCGCTCCTCTTGTCAACGGTA
>Ga0233425_10006350_pt1 | contig 17629 bp, 14 predicted proteins | sample Watercolumn_Towu_2_FD_181712 | JGI IMG/M metagenome (GOLD analysis project Ga0233425, IMG submission 181712) | Freshwater microbial communities from Lake Towuti, South Sulawesi, Indonesia - Watercolumn_Towuti2014_140_MG | ecosystem: Environmental > Aquatic > Freshwater > Lake | place... | reverse complement strand
AACGTCCGGGGGTGATGGGCAGGCAACGCATGGGCGTCCGTCAGGTCGTCGTGCGGTGCCCGGCCGCAACCGACGGTGACGAGCACCACTCCGAGCCACCACCGGGCAGGATGAGCATTCATGGCCGAGTCGGCACCTCCACGCTCTCCAGGATGCGGGCGATCACTCCGGAGGCATCGCTCCCTTCGATCCCCAGCCGCACCGAGAGGACGGGAACCGCGACCCGCTGCACGTCGTCGGGCGTCACGAACGCGCGTCCATCAAGCCAGGCGTGCGCCTGGGCGGCCCGCTGCCAGATCAACAGGCCGCGCGGGCTCACGCCGATGGCGATCTCCGGGTGCCCACGGGTGGCGTGCGCGAGCCGCACGAGGTAGTCCTGAACACCGCCGGCCACCGGCGTCGCCGCGACCGATTCCTGCATCGACGCCAGGTCGCCCGGCCCCAACGCGGTCGCCGTCGGGGAGTGGCCGTCGGATCCGTCCACGGCGGCGGCCAGCATGGCCCGCTCGTCTTCGGCGTGCGGATAGCCGACCTCGAGCTTCATGGCGAACCGGTCGAGCTGTGCTTCCGGCAGCGGGTACGTGCCGTGCTGTTCGTGCGGATTCTGCGTCGCGATGACGAAGAACGTGTCCGAAAGACCGAATCGCTCGGCATCCACCGTGACCTGCCGCTCGGCCATCGCCTCCAGCAGCGCACTCTGGGTCCGTGGCGTGGCTCGGTTGATCTCGTCGGCCAGAAGGACGTCCGTGAAGACCGGACCGCGGCGGAACTCGAACTCCCGCGTCCGCTGGTTGAAGATGTTGAAGCCCGTGATGTCGCTGGGCAGCAGGTCGGGCGTGCACTGCACCCGCATGAAGCTGCCCCCGATCGACGAAGCCAGCGCCTTGGCGAGCGTCGTCTTGCCGAGCCCAGGCCGGTCCTCGAGCAGCAGATGCCCGCGGGCGAGCAGACAGACGAGGACGCGTTCGACCACGTCACGCTTGCCCTTGAGCACGGAGTTGAGGTGATGCCGGACGCCGTCGAGTCGGTCGAGGGCGGTCCGGGCGGGGGCGAGGGTGTGTGTCATGCCGAGAGCCTCCGGGCGTCCGAGAGATGCCGCCACGACCAGACGGCCGGGGCCGAGGTGACCGACGATGCAACGACTGGCGCCGGCTGCTGCGGACCGTAGAGCGCCCAGTCGGCCAGGCCGACGAATGCCCTCGCCTGGTCGCCGGGACGCGATTCGGACGCCGCCGGCATCCTCGCGTGCAGGATTTCAAGCCACCTCGATGGTGTGACGTGGCGAGGCCTCGGCAGTCCTGCCCGCCGGCAGCGCCGGTCGAGCAGGGCCACGGCCCCGAGGACCATGTCGCGAGATGCCGTGCCGCGGCAACGCATGGTCCGCAGGCGCCAGACCGCCTCGTCGATGTGGTCGATGAGACGCCCTCGGTTCCAGGCCACCAACAGCACCGTCAGCGCCAGGACGGCCATGGCGAGCGGCTGGTGCACCATCGCGTTCATCGCCGATACGACGGCACGAGCCAACCGGGCGCCGACTCCCCGTCGGGGTTCCAGCACCGCGTAGCCGGGCGTCGGCTCCAACGTGACCCAGTGGCCGGGCATGACATACGCTTCCGCCCAGAAGTGGACGTCGCCGGGCAGCACGGCCGTGTGGTCGGCCCGGGCGTCATGACGTGCCGGATGCGCGTAGAAGCCGCTCGCGAGCCGCGTGCCGTAGCCGAGCGATCGGAGCGCGACGACGGCCGCCGATGCGAACAGGTAGTCCGGGCCGCGCCGGGTCTCGAGCAGGAACTCCGCGACGGAATGGGAGCAGTCGGCGCTGACCCTCGCGTCTGGGTCGAGCGTGCAGGTCTCGCGAATCCGCTCGACGACCCGCTCGATCTGTCGCCAGCCCCGCGGGAGTCCGGCCACCCACGACTCCGCCAACGCCCGGATGGCCGCCGCCTGGGAATCCGCGCCAAACTCCCGGCAGGCTTCGGGCCCGCCGCTGAAGGCGGACGAGAGCGTGGTGAGCCGCCATGGCTCGACCGGCTGTGACTGCACGTTCACGGTGGTCAGGTCCGGGAGCGTCTCGCGATCGACCCTGAGAATGCCAGGCTGGGCCCAGCGAAAGAAATCGGCCCGGTTCACGTGGTCGATGTGCACCGCGGCGAGGCGGTTGGGTGACGGGATGCGGTTGCTGTCGAGATGGATGATGCGCAGGGCATGGACCTCCGGTGCACCGTACATGTCACAGTGCACGCCGTCCGGCACTCGCAGCCAGTCCTTGGAACCGATCGCTTTCAGCGACAGATCCGGCTGCCACGAAGGCAGCTCTTCCGGCAGCCAGTCGATCCCGTCGTAGCGGTCGAAGGTCTCGAGCTTGAGATGGAGCGGCACACGGCCCTTGACCTGCAGGATCGCCTTCGAGTCGAGATCGGCGATGCGTCGCGATGCAGGACGCCCGGACTGCCGGACGGTCGAGAACTCACGGCTCGGCCGACGCGACGTGGCGATCGAATGATCGTCGTTGCGGATCGCATTCTGGTTTGCCAGAGCGATCGTCCGCTCCGTCTTCTTGCTCTTCACCGGTTCGTTGTACGTATCGTCGAAGATGTCGTAGAGCGAGCATTCGTGCGACGTCATGAACGGAGCGCCGTCCAGCGGCGCGAAACTGCGGATGTTGTCGAGGCCGGCGACCAGGGCGTCGCCGTCGCCCACGCCGCTGGTCGCCGCCGCTGCGGACCGGTCCTGGCCTCCCGACGTGGGCATGAATCCCTCCGCCTGGCGGATCCGGCGCGTGGACACGGGCACGAGCAGCAGCACTCCGAGGAGGGCCAGCGGCGGCGCCAGCAGCCAGCGCCGCGGCAACGTCCGCCGCGAGGAAGCCTCGACGCTCCGGTCGATCGACTCCCAGTGGCTGGCCACGAGCCAGCATGCGCCGATCGCGGCGAAGCCGATGACCAGCCCCTGTGCCCATGCCGCGTGGGCGCTGGCCGACGCGAACACCACGAGGAACGTCGCGAAACCGACGCACGCCCTGCGGGCCTCGACGTGGTGCGACAACACCGCGAGCGCCACCACCAGATCGCGCTGGACGATCAGCAGGATCGTGTCGAGCAGGAGTCCGTCGCCGACGAGGACGCGGACGACCGCCTCGCACGAGACGGCCACCACCACGAAGCCGCAGACCCAGTTGGTCCTGGCACGCGGCGTGGCGGCCAACGTCGGCCAGCGTCGGCGCAGCAGTTCCCCGACCGCGATCACGCCGCCGCCGATCAGGGCGGTGGCCAGCGCGAGCCGCTGGACGTTCACCGGCCCGTGCATGCCGCGGACGGCCACCTCGACGGCGACACAGGCCAACCCCGCGAGCGCGATGGTGAGCCACCGGGTGCCGGAATCACCGATCTGGAGACGCTCAGCCGGCATGGCAGAGGTGCCTCCAGGTTCGTCGGAAGGCGGCGAGCGACGCCGTCGCCGGTCCGACGTCGAACACGCGACCGGCAGCAACAGGCGGTGCGGACGATGTCCCGCCATCGTCGATGACGAGCCACACCTGGTCGCCATGCACGTGGCGGTGTTCGGTGCGCAGGGTGAGACCGCGGCGCGTGGTGATCGTCACCTGAAACACGCCGCAGTTGCCGTGGTGGATGCGCTGGCAGGCCGAGGCACGGTGCGTGTGCTGGCAGTCATGGTGGTCGTGCTCGCAGGAGTGAAACCGGGCCAGCGTGTCGAGGAACCGGACCCGGCCGGGCCCGCCGGCCGCCACGCGGATCGACTCATGACCGTAGCAGCATTCCACGAGCGCGTTGGCCCGCTGATAGGCGAGGCACACGCTCGCGGCCAGGCGGATCGACTGCTCGAGCGTGCTGGTCGGGCCCGTGCCGGAGTGGACCGCCGGATCGGAATCGAACACCACCCGCACCGCCGCCAGAACGGCCGCCTGACGCTCGCAGACGATCATCGTTCCCAGCCGCGCCGTGCAGGCCCAGTGAACGCGTCGCAGCGAGTCGCCATGGCGGAACGGCCGCGTGCCAAGCATGTCCCCGGAGTCGCCGATGCGGGTTTCCGAAAAGCGTTCCTCGGCGGGGAGTGTCTCGGCCGCGTCGGCGAGGGTGTCGAGGTCGATGCACCGGGGCCATGCCAGGAGCGTTCCATCCACCTCGATGGCGCGATCCGCGGTGGCGAGGCCGAACGGGAAACTGGTGGCGAGCCGCGGCGGACGACGTGGGTGCACGCCGCGACACTCGGGGACGCACTCCCAGGTGAACTCCTCCTGCGACCAGCCGCCGATCCGGGCCAGCGCCACGCATGCCGGAGATTCGCTTCCCAGATCGACGTGCATGGTGACACCCCAGACCGGCCACGGCCATACGTTTCGCACCGTGACAACGGCACGGGCGGTGTCCCCGGCGACGACGCGACGATCGACGAACCGCAACCGGCCCGACAGGCCTCGAATGGTGACCTGCGGCCACCCATAGCCGAGAAGGATCACCACGAGGATGGCGGCCCCCGAGATCAAGGCTTCGGGTGTGACGACGGCGGCGCACACGATCGCCATGCCCATGGCGACGAGGAGCGTCACGATCGGCCGCCTGATCCATGAGATCCGGCGATCGAGCCCCGGAAAGAAGTCGTGCGTCAGAAGTCCGATCGCCGCCGCCACGATACCGGGGTGTGATGGCGGTCGGCCTGGCTGCGGCTGGTTCACGATTCATTCCCGCCAGTGTCGATGAGCCGCCTTCGAAGAACACCGCTTCTTGCAACTTTAATGCAGGAGTATTTCGCTGACAACTCACGGGACGGACGAAGGTTCGCGAACAGCCCAGCCCGGTACCGTGACCATGGGTGCCCCCGGCAGCTCGACCTCCCGGAGAGGACCTTCTTCGGTTCCCCCCTGCAGACCGAGACGTGCGATTGCCTATGCCGCGAGACTCGAGATCACCGTCACTCGATATCATCCACATGGGTTGGTTGCCGGAGCTCCGCCGGCCATGGTTCAATTCTCGGGGAGCCTGCGGCCTCTCGCCACCGACCTGTGATGTCCCCATGCCCGTTTTGAGGATCACGATGTCTCTTCGAATCGTCACCGCCATCGTCTGCCTGGTGCCCTCATGGGCTGCCCTCGCGTCGGCTCCTCAGCGGATCGACGAGTACGCGGCCGCCACGGAGGCCGCCCGCGCCGCCGGGGCCATGCTCCTGGTGTCCGTGGAACCGCAGGCCGGTGAGAGCCCGCTCGACCGACCGGGCGTGGAGGAACGATTTTCGGCAAGCGACACGCCGTGGGTGCTCTGCCGGCCCGACGCGGCGACGGCGGCGGCCCTGGCGGCCGACCCAAGCCTCGTCGAGATGCGGGGCGGCGGGGGCCTGTTCGTGGTCGATCATGCCCACGCCGCGTGGCGCGGCCGCATCGTCTCGGTGCTGCCGCGGTCACCGGGCAAGTACTACCGCTTCGAGCCCGCTCACCTCGACGAGCTCGCCTCGCTCCCCGAAGGCTCGCTGACGCAGCGCTCGATGATCCTCGCCGTCCGGATCCACGCGGAGCGGCCCCGCAGCACGGAAGGTCTCTGCGATCCACTTCTCTGCAACGAAGCGGAGTCTCATTCGGCCCATCAGGCGAGAATCCGTCGCCAGGGTCATCACGGCTGGGAGACACGGGCCCCGCGGCTCGGCGGCGCCGCTGCCGAGGTCTGCGCCGAGAGTTGGCAGAACCAGGATCTGATGGATTCGTGCGTGGACTGCGTCGCCAGCTGGCGTCAGTCGGCCGGGCACTGGCGGGCGGTGAGCGGGACGCACGCCGCCTACGGCTACGACATCCGCCGTGGAGGCAACGGGATCTGGTACGCGACCGGCATCTTCCGCGACTAGCCCGACACCATCCGCGCGGCCCCGGCGCGCGGGATCCCCGGCGTTCACGCCTGCAGAAACCGGCCGTCGTGTTCTCCGACAGCGCATTCCCGCCGATCGACACGGGTTGCATCCATCACGTAGGCCGAGGTCAACCCTCAGGCTGTCGGCGGCAAGGCCGCAGACGTAGACTCCATCGCGAGGTGGCGGCACCGGACCGAGTTCGCCATCGCACGACCACCCCTCGACGGATTTCACGATGCGTCCCGCTTCATTCCTCGGTATCACCCTCGGCGTCCTCCTCGGCCTGGCCGCCGCGCCGCTGGCCGCCGCCGATGACGCGACCGCGACGGCCCCTCGACCTGCCGCCACGAAGCCGCGGCCCAGCACCAGCGAACCACTCAAGTACGAGAACTGCAAGAGCTACGACTACCCCGGACGGCATGCGGCGATCCTCGAACTCAAGACGAAGATCGACCCGCAGCTGATCCTGATCGGTGATTCGATCACCCATCATTGGGGCGGCCCGCCGGCCAGCCGTCTTCGGGATGGCGAAAAGGTGCTGACGACGGATCTCGCCGACTACCGCACGCTCAATCTCGGCTTCGGCCACGACCGCACGCAGCACGTGATCTGGCGGCTCCAGAACGGCGAGATCGACGGCACGAAACCCGACTGGGTGGTGATCCACATCGGCACCAACAACCTCAACGATCGCAACACGCCTGCCGAGATCATGGCGGGCATCAAGGCCATCTGCGCCGAGGTCGAGAAACGCACGCCGAAGGCCCGGATCGTGCTCATGGCCGTCCTGCCACGACAGCGACAGGCAACGCACCCCCTGCGAAAGACGCTCGCCGAACTCAATGCGCTCATCGCCGCCCATGCTTCCGAGCGCGGATACGTGCATCTCGACATCGGCGGACGGTTCCTCGACGACAAGGGGGACATCCCCAAGGAACTCATGCCTGACGCGCTCCACCTGAGCGCGGACGGCTATCGCATCTGGGCCAAGGCGCTCCGCGAGGTGTTCACGGGCACACCGTCACCGTGACCGTCGAACTCGCGTTTTCCGAGATCGGCGACGGACCGCCGCTGGTCATCCTCCACGGCCTCTTCGGCTCGAAGCGGAACTGGTCGTCCATCGCGAAGCAACTCGCGGATTCTCGGCGCGTCATCACCGTCGATCTCCGCAATCACGGCGCGAGTCCCTGGAGTCCCGTTCACGACTACCCCGCGCTCGCCTCCGATGTCACCCGGCTCGTGGAGACGCGGCTCGGCGGCCGCGCGGCGGTCCTCGGCCACAGCATGGGAGGCAAGGCCGCGATGATGCTCGCGCTCGAGCGGCCCGAACTCGTCGAGCGGCTGGTGGTGGTCGATATCGCGCCCGCGCCGTCGCCCGGATCGTCCCGCGAGTTCCTCCGCGCCATGATGGCCGTGCCACTGGCGGAATGTAGCCGCCGCGGCGACGTCGAGGCCGCCCTTGCAGCCGACGTTCCCGACGCCGCCGTCCGCTCGTTCCTCGTCGCGAACATCGTGGCCCGGCCGGATGGTCTCGCGTGGGGCGTGAATCTCGAGGCGATCGCGGACCACATCGACGCGATCATGGACTTCCCGGACGTTCCCGACGGCCGCGCGTTCACGGGGCCCGTGCTCGTCCTCGCCGGCGGACGCTCGCCCTACGTTCAGCCGCACCACGCAACGATGATCAATCGCTTGTTCCCCGCCGCCCGCGTCGAGACGATCCCGGAGGCCGGACACTGGCTCCACGCGGACGCGCCGGCCGCGTTTCTCGAGGCCGTGCGGGTGTTCCTGCAGGCGTAGCGCGGTGTCGTGCCCCCGATCGCCGGTTGGAGAAACTTTCGACATCCGGCCCGCCATCGCACGGGCCGGACACCGCTATCATGCGTCGATTCGGCCGCAGGTGCATCGTGCCGGCGGAGCGAGTCCGGGCCACATCGTGGAGTCCACCATGCGGGGCGCCGTCACCGTCGTCGCGACGATCGTTTTCCTGGCTTCCTCCGCCACGGAGGCAGCCGACGCCGAGTCCTTCGCGACGGTCGCCGGTCGCGTGCGGATGGCGATGGCCCATCGCGACCTCGTGGCCAGTGAAGAGGCGATCGGCGAACTCGACGCGTTGGCCAAGACTGCCGACGACCGGGCCACGGCCGACCGGCTCGCGGGAATCCAGGAACGACTCGAACGATTCTGGAAGTCGGTCCACGACGGCGGCAAGACGCTCAAGGGGACCGAGGAGACGATGATCGGCAAGGCCCACGTGGCGATCATCGAGTACGACGCGGCGGCTGGTCGGCTCGTGCTCAAGGTCCGCGGACAGACGAAGCGCTACACGTCGGCCGACATGCCGATACCCGTGGCCGTCACGCTCTCCGACCTCGCCATCCGCAAGGGCACCCCGGCGAGTGATGAACTCGTCGGCGCCATCCACGCGATGGACGCCGATGGTGACCGGGCCCTCGCCCTTCGCCATTGGACCGATGCCCAGCGCGGCGGCGTGGCGGTCGCGCCGCTTCTCCCGGAACTCGACATCGCCCTGCCCGCTGCGGCGCGGGTGAAGGTGCCGGAAGTCACGCCCGCCGCCGAGGCGGTGCTCGATCCCCGGCAGTGGATCTTCCACGTTCCGGCCGGCGAGGGCTGGCGCCGCGTCCCGCTCGGCGACCGCGCGACGGTCACCCCGCAGCGTCGCGTCGAGGTCGTTTCGCCCGACGATACCCCCACGGCGTGGCTCACGCTCGGCCGTAAGCTGCCAGCCACGTTTGCGTTCAAGATCTACGTGCTCGGGCTGCCGGCGGGGCAGTCGTGCGGCATCTTCACGGGGACGAAGCGCGGTGACGCACCGGTGGCGGCCTCCTCGCGGCTGCCCGACGACGCGATCGAGGTGGAGTTCAGCCGCAAGGCCGGCAGCATCACCTGCCGCGTCAACGGCGAGGACTGCCCGGTTGAGATCAATGACGAGAAGGCCGCTCGCGCCCAAGGGCTGTTCGCCATTTCGCTGCCGGCCGGCAGTCGCGTGACGCTCGCGGGCTTCGAGGTCGTGCCACCGGCCAAGCCGGCGAAGTGACGCCCGCTGCGTCAGGGCGTGGCCGCGCCATCGCCCAGGTCGCGCACCTGGATGTCACGGTACTCCACCCACATCGGCGTCCCGGCGTGGAGTTGGAGCGCGAGGATGCCCTCGCGGCTGCCCAGATCGGGAGCGTCGGTGAAGTCGAGCGTGAGCGTGCCGTTCATGAAGTGCCGCAGCCGCGGCCCTTCCGCCACGATCCGCACGTCGTTCCAGTCGTCGGAGCGAAACAGCTTCGCGTAGCCCTCCTGGTCGATCAGCTGGCCCGTCACCTTCTTGGCGCCATCGACCCACGCTGCCTGCTCGCCGACGAGGCAGATGCGTCCACGCTTGCCTCCCTCGTCATAGATGAACCCGGCGACATCGGGGAACTTGGTGCCGTTGCGCACCTCGTGCTGGTAGCCGCGGACGACCCATGCGTTGGACGTCTTTCCCTCGGTGATGTGCCGCGAGCGGTACTGGATCCCGGAGTTGTTGACCGGGGAGACGCGGAACGAGAGCTTCAGTTCGAAGTCCTTCAGTACGAGATCCTTGCGGACGAGAAAGGTGTTGCCGGCCGCCTTCACCTCGGGCGTGGTCTCACCGCGGATGACGCCGTCGCGGACGGTCCACATCCGCGGATCGCCGTCCCAGCCGGAAAGGTCCCGGCCGTTGAAGAGCTCCCGCCACGCGGCCGAAGGCTCGGCGACGGCGGTGGCCGCCTGCTCCACCGCGAACGCATCGAAGGCGAAGAACACGACGCATGCGATCAGGAGCGAACGAACCATGAAGAATCCCCCCTCGAGTGCCGGGCAACGAGTCCTGTGAGTATCGCAGTCGCACCGCCGCCCGCTCAAGCGGCGCGGCGGCCGCCCGGGTTGTACGGAAGCCATGGCGGCCGCGAAGATGGAGCCCATCCCTCCCCGGAACCGACATGCCCGACCCGCTGCCCCGCATCGTCGTCGATCTGGAGAAGCTGCGGCACATCAACTGCGGGCTCGGCCGGTTCTCGCTGCACTTCGGCCAGGAACTGCTCAAGCTCGCCCCCGGTCGGTTCGAGCCGGTGTTCTTCCTGCCGGCCGGCGCCGAGCGGCACTTCCCGGCAGGGGGCTTCGATCGGATCACGGTCGCGCCCTGGAAGAAGGAGTTTCTGCGGCGGCACGCGCGGCCGCTGCTCAAGCCCTTCGTGAAGCCATCCGACGTCGATCTGTGGCACGTCACCAACCAGATGTCGAAGTATCTGCCGTTCGACGACCGGGTTCCGGTCGTGCTCACGATCCACGATCTCACGTTCCTCCACGAGAGGCCCCACGACGAGCAGCTGCGCAAGATCGAGCGCAAGCTGGCCGACATCCAGACGAAGGTCGACCGCGCGACGGCGATCGTCACCGACACGCGCTACGTCGCCGACGACGTCCGCGCGCATCTCAACGTGGGTGACCGCCCCGTGCACGTCGTGCACCTCGGACTCGCGCCGCCTCCCTCCGCGGCCGAGCAGCGTCCGGGTTTCCTCCCGGACGGCCCGTTCGTGCTGACGGTCGGCAACTGCCTCGCCCACAAGAACTTCCACGTCCTCTTCGACCTGATCGAGCGGCTGCCGGGACGGCGGCTCGTGATCGCGGGCAAGAAGGCCACGCCCTATGGTGAGTTCCTCAGCCGCGAGATCGCGCGTCGCGGGCTCGGCGACTGCGTGATCCTTGCCGGCGAGGTGACGGATCCCGACCGGCAGTGGCTCTACGAACACTGCGAGGCGTTTCTCTTTCCATCGCTCACCGAGGGCTTCGGGTTCCCGGTGCTCGAGGCGATGCAGTGCGGGAAGGCCGTGTTCCTTGCCCGGACCACCTGCCTTCCCGAGATCGCCGGCAGGCACGGCTTCTACTTCGATTCGTTCGACGGGCCGTCGATGGCCGCCGTCTACGAGGCCGGACGGGCGGCCGAGCGGAGCGATCCGCTGTTCGCCGAGCGGGTGCGGGCCCACGCCGCCGGCTATTCATGGGCCGAGGCGGCCCGCGGCTACGTGCGGGTGTTCGAGACGATTCTGGCGGGAAAGTCGGCCTGAAAGTGGCATTCCGGCCCAGCGCCCCCCCTGCTACTTTCCCCGGCGATCCGTCGTCCGCAGGCAGCCCAGGTTGCGGGAAGCACGGGCGACGACAGCGACCAGGGAGGCTCCATGCAACGGCGTGCGCTCATCACCGGCGTGACCGGCCAGGACGGTTCGTACCTCGCGGAACTGCTCATCGCCAAAGGCTATGAGGTGCACGGCCTCCGCCGCCGCTCGAGCACCTTCGGCACCGGCCGGATCGAGCACCTCATCTTCGGCGACGCGCCACGCCTGCACCTCCACTACGGCGACCTCTCCGACGGCAACGGCCTCGTGCGTCTGATCCGCGAGATCCGCCCGCACGAGGTCTACAACCTCGCGGCCCAGAGCCACGTCCGCGTGAGCTTCGACCAGCCGGCCTACACCGCCGACGTCACCGCCGTGGGCACGCTGCGGCTGCTCGAGGCGATCCGCGACGTGCAGGACGACACCGGCGAGCAGATCCGCTTCTATCAGGCGTCGAGCTCGGAGATGTACGGCAAGGTCGTGGAGACGCCCCAGAAGGAGACCACGCCCTTCTATCCGCGGAGCCCCTACGGCGTCGCCAAGCTCTACGGCCACTGGATCACGGTCAACTACCGGGAGAGCTACGGCCTGCACGCCTCCTGCGGCATCCTCTTCAACCACGAGAGCCCGCGCCGTGGCGAGACGTTCGTGACGCGGAAGATCACGCGGGCCGCCACCCGCATCAAGCTCGGGCTCCAGACGAAGCTCCACCTCGGCAACCTCGACGCCCAACGCGACTGGGGCTTCGCCGGCGACTATGTCGAGGCGATGTGGCTCATGCTCCAGCAGGAGCAGCCCGACGACTACGTGATCGCGATGAACGAGCTCTCTTCGGTCCGCGACTTCTGTGAGCAGACGTTCTCGCGGCTCGACCTCGACTACCGCGACTACGTCGAGATCGACCCTCGCTACTACCGTCCAGCCGAGGTCGATCTGCTCCTCGGCGACAGCACGAAGGCCCGCACGCGGCTCGGCTGGAAGCCGCGGACGAGCTTCGCCGAACTCGTGGACATGATGGTCGAGGGCGACCTCGAACTCGCCCGCCACGAGGCCTTGATCCAGGGGCTCGCGACCTCGACCCGGAAGGCGGCCTGACCGGCCCAGCGCACCGACACACCAGGGGAGACCGCCCGTCGATGATCTCGTACGCCCAGAACTTCGAGGACGTGGTCCTCAACCGCGTGTTCCACAACGTCGTCAACGGCCGCTACATCGACATCGGCGCCTACGACCCGGCGGTGGACTCGGTCACCAAGCACTTCTACGACCACGGCTGGTCGGGCGTGAACGTGGAGCCGGTCGAGCGGTTCCACCAGAAGTTCGTCGCGGCGCGGCCGCGCGACTGGAATCTCAACGTCGCGGTGGGCACGGCGGTGGGCTCGGTCGAGTTCCAGGAGTGGGGCGACTCGGGCCTCTCCACGATCCGCGAGATGTTCGATCCCGGCGTCGTCAGCAGCCTGGGGTTCGCCCGCACGACCCGCACGGTGCCGATGACGACGCTCGCCGAGATCACGCGGCAGCTCGACGGGGCCGACGTGCAGTTCCTCAAGATCGACGTCGAGGGAGCGGAGCGCGACGTGCTCCTCGGGGGCGAGTGGCGGGCCTTCCGGCCGCGGGTGATCCTCCTCGAGGCGATCAAGCCGAAGCTGCCGGGCTGCGACATCTACTCCTACGAGCCGGCCTGGTTCGAGTGGGAGGGGCTGCTCTTCAAGCACGGCTACGAGTTCGGCCTGTTCGACGGACTCAACCGCTATTACTACCGCCGCGAGGAGCCGGAACTGCGGGCGCCCCTCTCGTATCCGGCCAACATCACCGACGGGTTCGTCCTCGCCCCCACGAACCCCATGCGGGGCCCGTCCAAGGCGGCCTGACCCGCACCCCGCATCCCGAGGATCGACCGTGAACATCTGGTACGACGTCTCCGAGTTGACCACGTGGCCGCTGCCACACCTCACCGGCATTCAGCGGACCACCATCGGCATCCTCAACGGTCTCGTCGAGAACGGCGTGCCGGTGCGGCTCGTCGCCTACGACCCCAAGCGGCATGCGTTCGTCCCACTCTCCGTGAAGGCGCTGCCGGCGACGGTGCGCGGCTGCATCACCGCTGCCGTGACGCTCGGGCACCAAGGAGATGATGCGGCCTCGGCGGCCCCCGCGACGATCCTCGCTGGCGAGACGCGCGCTCGTCGCAAGCGTTGGATCACGCGCGAGATGATCTTCGGTGCCGGCCCCGCCGCTCGCGAACTCCGGACGACGTTCCGCGAGTTCCGGCGGGCGTCTCGTGCGGTCGCCGGCAGCCTGGGCCGCTGGACCCACGAGCGCTGCCGCCGCTCGGGGACCGTATCGACGATGGGATCGCTGGACTCGGGGCTCCGTCCAGGCCACACGGCGCCGAGGCGGGAACTGCCGCCCGTACCCGCCGAGTCCACACCCTTCGCCCCCGGCGACGTGCTGCTGTCGCTCGGCGCCTCGTGGACGGTGTCAAATCACGCCCGCGCGGCCGCGAGCCTTCGCTCCCGTGGGGTGCGGCTCCTGCGGCTGGTCTACGACCTGATTCCGGTCATCAAGCCGCAGTGGGTCGAGCCGAGCCACTGCGAGGCGGTCGAGCCCTGGACCGACAACGTGCTCTTCGAGTCCGACCACGTGTTCACGATCTCCGAGTTCTCGAGGAACGAGATCGAGGCGTACTGCGTCGAGGAACGTGGCCTCGAAGCGCCGCCGATGTCGGTGGTGCGGCTCGGCGACGTCTTGGGCCAGGCCCGTCCTGCCGACGAGCCGCCTCCCCTGCCACGGTTCGTGCCCTCGCGTCCGTTCTTCGTGTGCGTCTCGACGCTCGACGTGCGCAAGAACCACCGCCTGCTCTACGACGCGTGGTCGGTACTCGCCTCGCGTGACGCGGAACGCTGCCCCGACCTGCTCTGCATCGGCACGCCGCACCTGTTCGTCGATGATCTGGTTCGCGAGATCCGCCACGACCGGCTCGTCAACGGCCGCATCCACGTCCTCCACGGCGTCGACGACCACGAACTCGCCTGGTACTACGCGAACGCGGCGGCCACGATCTATCCGTCGAGGTACGAAGGCTGGGGCCTGCCGGTCGCCGAGAGCCTCGGCCACGGCAAACTCTGCCTGGCGTCGCGCACCGCGAGCATCCCCGAGATCAGCAGCGACCTGCCCGAGTTCTTCGATCCGCTCGACGTGCACGGCCTCGTCCGCCTCGTCGATCGGGCGATCGACGATCCAGCGTGGGTCGCCGAGCGACAGCAGGTGATCCGCGAGCGGTTCGTGCCGACCCCGTGGACGGTCACCGCCGCGCAGGTGATGGCCGCGGTGAACGCGACGACCGTGCGGCGGGAGGCTGCCTGACCGACCGCCCGTGACCGGCGGCCGCGACAAGGGGGGCGGACATGCTCGTCAAGAACTCGCTGCGGACGATCGAAAAGACGTGGCTGCGGCCCGTGGGCCGGGCGCTCAAGCGGACGCTCGGCACGTCGCCGTTCGGCAGCGGACGCAGGATCGCGGCACTCGAGCGGCGGGTCGAGGAACTCGAGGCTCTCGTCCGCGAACTCACCGGCCTGGCCTATCTTCGGCTCGCCGACGAGGACGCACTCCGGGCAGATCACGACCGGACCGCCGCATGAACCGGCCGCTCACGATCCTCGTCGACCTCCGCGCCACGCAGTTCAACGGCGACCGCGGCATCCCGGCCTACTGCCAGAGCCTCGCCCTCGAACTCTGTCGCGCCTATCCGGCCCACCGCTGGCTCCTGTGGCACGACGACGCCCGGCCGGCGCCGCCCCGGGCGGCCGAACTCGCGGCCCACGGCACCTGGCTCACCTCACGGGCGCTCGAGTCGTCCGCCACCGGCCCGATCGACGCCGTGCTCACCGGCTGCTTCTTCATGCCGCACCACACCTGCGGCGCCGACTACGTGCTGCCCCCGTGGCTCCTGCGGCAGCGGCCGCGCCGGCTGGGAATCGTCTACGACCTCGTGCCGCTGCTCTTTCGCGACCGCTACCTCGCCCGCGACCGTGCCCGGCGGCAGTATCGCGAGGCGCTCGGGCTCCTCCGCGGCTCCGACCGGCTCTTCGGCATCAGCCGGGCCACGTGCCACGACACCGTGCGGCTCGCGGGCTTCGATCCCGCCCGCATCGACTGCATCTACGGCGACATCGACCATCGCAAGCGGGACCTGATGCGGCTGCCCGCCGCCGACACCGCGGCGGTGCCGGCCCGCCACGGGCTCACCGGCCCCTACTGCGTCTGCGTCGGTGGCGACGACTGGCGGAAGAATCTCGACGCCACGGTGCGGGCCTTCGCGACGTTCCACCGTCGCCGTCCGGATCACCAGCTCGCGATCGTCTGCAAGCTCTCGGCGCAGCGCGTCGCGGAGCTCCGGGCGGTGGCCGCGGCGGCCGGTCTGCCCGCGACGTCACTCGTCTGCACCGGCTACGTGTCGGACGAGGATCTCATCGGCCTCATGCGGCACGCGGCGCTCCTCGTCTACGCGTCGCTCTACGAGGGGCTCGGCCTGCCCGTGCTCGAGGCCTACGGCTGCGGCGTGCCGGTGGCGGGATCCGCCACGTCGTCGGTGGGCGAGCTCGTGATCCCCGAACTCGCGTTCGACCCCGCAGACCCCGGTGCGATCGCCGCGACGATGGAGCGGCTCGTCGCCGAGCCGGCGCTCGCCCGCGCGTCGCTCGAGTTTGGCCGCGGACTGCTTGCGTCGCTCGGCTGGCGGCAGGCGGCGGCCAGCGTGATGGAACGGCTCGAGGCCCGACCGGCAGCGCGGCCGGCCGCGGGACCGCGGCGGCTCGCCGTCGTGGCCGCGTTGCCGCCGTCACGCACCGCCATCGCGGGCTACACCGTGCGTCATCTCCAGCCGGAGTCGTGGCGCACCGACCTGTTCGACGCCAATCCGGGCCCCACCGTCGCCGCGCCCGCGGGCCTGCGGCCCACGAGTCGCGTGCTTCCCGTGGAGGTGCTGCGGCCCGCGCTCGACCGTGGCCGCCACGCGGCGATCGTCTATGTGCTCGGCAACTCGCCGCATCATGCGAAGGTGCTCGAGTCGCTCGTGCAGTCGCGACGCAGCGGGGGGCGGCGGCTCGCCTACCTCCACGAGGCGCTCCTCGCGGCCGCGTTCCGGCAGTGGCTCGGCGACGACTACCAACTCCTGCCGGAGGCGGACTCGACACCCTCGTCCGCGTGGACGCGCCGCGTCCTCGGCTCGACGCCCGACATCGGCCGCTGCCTGCGGTTCCTCGTCGAGCGCGCGGAGCTCGACGGAGTCATCGTCAACTCGACCGCGTGCCGCGACCTCGTCCGCGACGCCCTCGGCAGCCTCGCCGACCATTGGACGATCGATGTCGCGTTCCACCCCGTCGTGCCGACCATGCCACCGGCCGGCCGTCGTGTCGCCGACGACGGCGTCCTGCGGATCGGCACGTTCGGCGTGGGCGGCGACGGCAAACGGCTCGAGTGCGTCGCCCGGAGCGTGGCCGTGATCGCGCGGCGGCGGCCGGCCCGGCTCGTGATCGCCGGCTGGGACGTCGCCACCTACTGCCGTCGCACCGGCATCGCATCCTTGCGGCACGTGGAGGTGCACGACGGCCCCGGCGACGGGCGGATGCTCGAGCTCATGGCGGGCGTGGACGTGGCGGTGCAGCTCCGCGACACGACGCACGGCGAGTCGTCGGGCGCCGTGGCACAGCTGCTCGCGCTGGGCGCGCCCCTCGTGGTGACGGACGAGGGCAGCTTCTCGGAGCTCCCCCGTGAACTGGCCACGTTCGTGGCGGTCGATTGCGACCCCGACGCGCTCGCCGTCGCGATCGAAGCGGCGGCCGCCCGACGGGTCGCCCCGGACCGGCTCGCCGCGGTGCTCGCCGGGCTCTCGCCGCAGGCGTTCGACGAGCGGCTCGACGCCATCCTCGCCGCCGCCTGAACCTCGATCATGCGGCGCGACGCACGGTCGCCGTGCCAGCCCCGCGAATCATCAGTCGCACCCCTTCGTCGTAGTACCAGGCGAAGTACGCCCGCACCCCAAAGTACGCCCCTCCAGCGTCGTGCCGGTAGGCGGCGAGGTCTCGCTGCCTCGACGGGGCGGCGTTGCGCTGGGGCAGCCGAGTCGCTGGCGCGAGGCCAAACTCCGCGCATACCGTCTCGAGTGCGGACGAGAGTGTGGTGAAGTCGAGGAGCCGCGTCTTCGACCAGAGCGGGCCGCCCACGTCGAAGAACCGCGCGTAGTCCGGGAACCGGCCCTCGTCGAGAAGCGTGTCGAGGAAGCGTCCGAAGGATCGCGTGCGGGCTGCGCGAATGAGCGGCTCCGCGGGCTCGACGTCGAACGGATACCGTCGCCAGTACTCGTAGAGCGAGACGAGCATCTCGAACGGCTCCCGGATCACGCCGATGATCCGCAGGCCCGGATCGACCACATGCGGCGCGGGCACGAGCGGTCGGCCCGTGAGCAGCCGGCCCGTCTCTCGCACCACCTTGAACCCCATCCGCGCCAGGCCGCGTCGAACGGGCATCGCGAGAGCGCCTGCGGCCACGAGCGCCTCGCGCACGGGCACATGCGGATCTCCCGGTACCACCTCACGGGCGTCGGCGAACGCCTCCGTGAACCAGTCGCTCAG
>Ga0233425_10006349_pt1 | contig 17630 bp, 17 predicted proteins | sample Watercolumn_Towu_2_FD_181712 | JGI IMG/M metagenome (GOLD analysis project Ga0233425, IMG submission 181712) | Freshwater microbial communities from Lake Towuti, South Sulawesi, Indonesia - Watercolumn_Towuti2014_140_MG | ecosystem: Environmental > Aquatic > Freshwater > Lake | place... | reverse complement strand
CCCGTTCCTTGCCGTGCGTGCCATCGTCGACACGGTCGACGACGACCTTCCCGGCTTCGTCGAGCAGCTCGCACCCGGCCCTCGCCCGCCTGCCGCGCTACCGGCGCTCCGCTACCTGGCGCGCAGACCGGCCAGCCTGCCCAGCATCATTCGCACTGGCCGTGCGGCCGGCCGCGCTCGCCGCACCATTGCCGCCTTCATCGCCGAGTTCGGCGACCGCTGGGGCGCGGCAGTCGCCGACAGTTCACACGGGGCGGCCCTCAAGTGAGGTTCGTGGTCACGGGTGCCACCGGCTTCGTCGGAGGCGCGGTCGCAGCGCACCTGACGGCGCTCGGCCATGAGGTACGCGCCCTCGTGCGCCCGCGCCACGAACCGACCGCCTTGCGCACGCGGGGCCTCGTCCCGGTGGCGGGCGACCTGCTCGACGAGGCCTCGCTGGCCCCGGCCCTGGAGGGCGTCGACGGCCTGTTCCACGTCGCCGCCCTGTACAGCTTCGCCAGCCGCGACGCGCAGCTGCTCTACCGGACGAACGTCGACGGCACCGCTTCGCTATTGAAGGCCGCCCGCGCGGCTGGCGTGCGACGAGTCGTATACACGAGCAGTTCTGGCGTCTTACACGCCCCTCCCTCCGGCCGGCTCGCCGACGAGACGTTCGACGCCGAGCCCGCCGGCTTGCCCGACCACTACCACCGTTCTAAGCTGCTGGGCGAACGGGCGGCGCTGGCGGCGAACGACAGCAGCATGGCGGTGGTCGTCGTCAACCCAACTGCGCCGGTCGGGCCGGGCGACGTCAAGCCCACGCCGACCGGAAGGATCGTCCTGGAGTTCCTCAGGCGCAGGACGCCCGGATATGTGGAGGTCGACCTGAACATCGTGGACGTGCGCGACGTCGCCGCGGGTCACGTGGCCGGCTTCGAGCGCGGCAGGCCGGGCCAGCGCTATCTGCTCGGCAACGCGAACGTCGACCTGGCCGGAATCTACAAGACCCTCGCGAGGGTCACCGGCCTGCGGCGCCGGCCCGTGCGCGTCCCCTATCCCGTCGCCATCGCAGCCGCGTGCATCGACGAGACCATAGAGGGCCGCCTGCTTCGCCGCGACCCCTACGTGCCGATCGCCGGCATCAGGGCAACTCGCCATCGCATGCACGTCGACTGCTCGAAGGCCGTCCGCGAACTGGGCTTCCCGCAGTCCCCGGTCGATGCCGCACTCGCCGACGCCGCAAGCTGGTTCGTAGAGCATGGCTACGTGAGAGGCCTGCGCGAGCTTCCAGCGCGGCCGCCCGGGCGGCCTGCTTCGTCATGACCCTCACGTCCAGCTACCCGCTGCCGACCGTTATGGCGGTGCTGAGCCGCCCGTCACGGCGGATACCTACCGTGGACGCGTCCCGCCTCGTGACCGGTCCAGCCCTCGCGTCCGCTACCGACCACGCGATCGCCCGCGCCCACGGTTTCCTCTTCCAGAACCAGCATCCCGACGGCTACTGGTGGGGCGAACTCGAGTCGAACCCCACGATGGAAGCGGAGTACGTCTTCCTTACGCACTTCCTCGGCATCGTCGACGCCGGCCGCCGAGCCAAGATCCGGAACTTCATCCTGTCCCGCCAGCAGCCGGACGGCGGCTGGAACCAGTACTACGGCGGCCCGAGCGACCTCAGCACGTCGTGCGAGTCGTACCTGGCGCTGAAGATGACCGGCATGCGGGCCGACGACCCGCCGCTGCGCCGGGCTCGCCAGTTCATCCTCGCCAAGGGAGGGGTCGAGCGCGCCAGGGTCTTCACGAAGATCTGGTTCGCCCTGCTGGGCCAGTGGGACTGGCGCGGCGCCCCCTACCTGCCGCCCGAGCTGGCCCTGATCCCGAACGGGCTCCCGTTCAACATCTACGAGTTCGCCATGTGGTCGAGGGCCACGATCGTCCCGATGTCGGTCCTGCTCTCGAAGCGGCCCACCCGCCCGGTGCCGCCCGAAGCAGGCATCGACGAGCTCTTCCCGCTCGGCCGCGAGCGGGCCAACATCGAGCTGCCCACGCCCACCGGCCTCGGCGTCGAACGCCTCCTCTACGCGGCCGACCGCATCCTGCGCCACTCGGAGCGGCTCCCCTGGCTGCCCACGCGACGGCGCGCCTTCGATGGGATCGAAAAGTGGATCGTCGACCGCCAGGAAGGCGACGGCAGCTGGGGCGGGATCCAGCCGCCCTGGGTGTACTGCCTCATGGCGCTATCGGTGCTCGGCTACGACAACAGCCACCCGGTGATGCGGAAGGGGGTCGAAGGCTTCGAGCGCTACGGCATCGAGGAGGACACGACCTGGCGGTTGCAGCCGTCGATGTCGCCGCTCTGGGACACGGCGCTCGTCATCAACGCCATGATCGACTCGGACGTGCCGGCGGGGCACCCCGCGCTGAAAAAGGCCGCCGACTGGCTGATCGCACGCCAGATACGGCGCCCCGGCGACTGGAGCGTCAAGGCCCGCGGCGTCGAGCCCGGTGGCTGGGCGTTCGAGTTCACGAACGACACCTACCCGGACACCGACGACGCCGCGGAGGTGCTGCTGGCGCTGGGGCGCGCCGAAGCGAGCGACGCGGCTGGACGGGCGGCGGCCGTCGAACGCGGGATCCGCTGGCTGATCGGCATGCAGAGCGCTAACGGTGGATGGGGCGCCTACGACAAGGACAACACCAGCAACGTCGTGACGAAGCTCCCGTTCTGCGACTTCGGGGAGACTATCGACCCCCCGAGCGTCGACGTCACGGCGCACATCGTCGAGATGCTCGCGTTGCTGCACCAGCCGCTCGACCGCCCGCACGTACGGCGTGCCCTCGACTACATCTGGCGCGAGCAGGAGGTCGACCACTGCTGGTTCGGCCGCTGGGGCGTCAACTACGTGTACGGGACCGGCGCTGTGCTGCCTGCGCTGGCGGCGGCCGGCCACAACATGTCCGATCCCAAGGTCCAGAAGGCAGTCGACTGGCTGGTCGCCCACCAGAACGCCGATGGCGGTTGGGGGGAGTCGTGCGCGTCGTACGCGAACCCCGCGCTGCGCGGGCGCGGGCCCAGCATGCCGTCGCAGACGGCCTGGGCGCTCCTGGGCCTGATCGCCGCCGGGTGCGCACGCTCGGAGGCGGCTTCTCGGGGAGTGAACTACTTGCTGCAGACGCAGCTGCCCGAGGGAGACTGGGAGGAGCCGGAGTTCACCGGCACCGGGTTCCCGGGTTACGGGATCGGCGGGCGGAAGTTCCTCACTGCCGATGGCTCCCGGGAGGGCCTGATCCCGGACGAGCTACCCGCGGGCTTCATGATCAAGTACCACATGTACCGGATCTACTGGCCGTTGATGGCGCTCGGAAGGTACCGGCGGGCGGTCAGCGGGAAAGCATAAAATAGGCCGGTTTGGAACCTGTTCGTGGGGGTACGAGTTCAGGTTGCATTACGATAGTGGCTATGCTAGCGTACCGGCCGGCGCGGGCACGAGCGCGCGAGCGCCGTTTACGGTGGACGAACGAGGTCGCAACTTGAGGACTTTCACCGAGACGCTCAAGTTCAGCACGCAGAAGGCACCAGAGTTCATCGACATCACCGATCAGGTGGTCGATGCCGTAGAGCGATCCCAGGTCCGAAACGGATTCGCGGTCGTATTCAGCCGCCACACGACCGCAGCGATCAAGATCAACGAGAACGAACCCCTCCTGCTCCAGGATATGGCCCACTTCCTGGAGCGGGCCGCCGCGAAGGATGCCTACTACGGGCACAACGACTTCGCGATCCGGACCGTCCACATGCACGAGGACGAGTGCCCGAACGGGCACGCCCACTGCCAGCACCTGATGCTGGGCACGAGTGAGTCGATCCCGATCGTCGACGGCCGTCTCTGCTTTGGCCAGTGGCAGCGCGTGTTCCTGGTGGAACTCGACATCCCGCGCCGCCGCGAGGTCGTCGTCCAGGTCCTGGGGGTCTAGCCCGCCGCGCCGTGTGGCGCGCCAGCCCCCGCAGCCGCATAGCATGGGGGCATCTCCGCTGAGCGCTTCCAGCCAGGTAGCAATGCAGGTCCCGGCCGCGGTGGCGACCGTGGACCAGGCGTTTGCCGCCTGCGAGCGCCTCGCACGCACGCACTACGAGAACTTCTCCCTCGCCACACGACTGATGCCTCGACGGCTGAGGCCCCACTTCTACTCGGTCTACGCCTTCTGCAGGGGAGTCGACGATCTGGGAGACGAGGCCCGTGGCGATCGCCTGGCGCACCTCGCCGAATGGGAGCGCCAGCTTCGCCTCTGCTACTCCGGGACCCCGTCGCACGCCTACTTCGTAGCTCTTCAGGACACGATTTCGCGGTTCGACATACCTGACGAGCCGTTCCTGAAGCTCATCGAGGCGAACCGGCGGGACCAGCGGACCACCCGTCACGCAACGTACTCCGCCCTGCTGGACTACTGCGACCACTCGGCGAACCCGGTCGGCCGCATCGTGCTGTTCGTCCTCGGACACCGCGAGCCCGAGCTGCACGCGCTCTCCGACCACACGTGCACCGCTCTCCAGCTCACGAATTTCTGGCAGGACGTCCGCCGGGACTACGCGATCGGCAGGATCTACCTCCCGGTCGAGGACATGGACCGCTTCGGTGTGCGCGAGACCGACATCGCAGCCGGCGACGCCACGGGACAGTTCAGGGCGCTACTTCGCTTCGAGGTCGAACGGGCACACGAGCTCTTCCGGCTCGGGGCCCCTCTCGTCGACCGCGTGCGCGGGTTCGCGCGTATCGACATCGCCCTCTTCACGGCGGGCGGGATTGCCGTGTTGCGCAAGCTCGAGCACCAGGGCTACGACGTCCTCAGGCGCCGGCCTGCCCTCTCGAAGTGGGACAAGGCGCGGCTGTTCGCACGGGTATATCTGCGGGCACGGCTCGGCCTGTCGCCTCTAGGGCTCGGCTGATGGCGGCGTCGATGCCAGGTGCATCCGTCGACACGGCCAGGCCACAGGAACGGGTCGATGTGGAGGAGGCTTACGACCGCTGCCAGGCGATCACCCGCGCCGGCGCCAAGAACTTCTACTACGCCTTCCTGACCCTGCCGCGCGCCAAACGACGCGCCATCTACGCCGCCTATGCGTTCTGCCGGCTGTGCGACGACATCGCGGACGAGCCCGATCCGGCCGGGGACCGGCGAGCGCGGCTCGATCAGGTCCGTGCCGACCTCGCGGCAGCCTACGAGGGGCAGCCTGGCGGCCACGTGTTCAGCGCGCTCGCACACGCCGCGCGGCGGTACGGCATCCCGGAGCGCTACTTCCGCGACGTCGTAACCGGGGTCGAGATGGACCTGACGCGCGCGCGCTACCGGTCCTTCGAGGACCTTCGAGGCTACTGCTACCACGTCGCCGGGGCGGTCGGGCTCATCTGCATCGAGGTGTGCCAGTACTCCGACCCCAAAGCCAGGGAGTACGCGGTCGACCTTGGGACCGCCATGCAGCTGACCAACATACTGCGGGACATCGAGCAGGACGCGCGTAACGGCCGCGTATACCTCCCGCAGGAAGACCTGGCCCGCTTCGGCTATTCGGAACAAGACCTGCTCGGCGGGGTCGTCGACGACCGTTTTCGAAGCCTGATGCGGTTCGAGGTCGAGCGTGCCCGGTCGTTCTTTGCGGGCGGCGAGAAGCTGCTCCCGCTGCTGGACCGGCGGGCGAGGGCGTGCCCCGAGGTCATGTTCCGCATCTACCGGAAGCTGCTGACCCGAATCGAGGAACGCGGGTACGACGTCTTTGGAAGGCGAGTTTCGTTGAGCACGCCAGCCAAGCTCTCGATAATGGCGAGGTCATGGCTGCGCAGCTACCTTCCCCTCCCGAACTAGCTACGTCTCGAGTGCCAGGACCGGCGCCCGCGGCCGTGCCCAGAGTCGTCGTTGTAGGTGGCGGTCTCGCCGGCCTTTCAGCGGCCGTTGCCGCTGCCCGGAAGCGGCCCTACCTGGGCGGGCGGGCGTTTTCGTTCGTCGACCGCGAGACCCAGGTCGAGGTCGACAACGGCCAGCATGTGTTCCTCGGCGCGTGCACCGAGTACATCGCATTCCTGAAGGAGATCGGCGCCTGGGACAACGTGACCCTCCAGGAACGGCTCGACATTCCGGTTGCCAGGAACGGGAGGCTGAGCAGGCTCCGTTGGTCGACTCGCGTGCCTCAAGCGCTCGGCCTCCTGCCTGCCCTTGTCTCGTACCGGCATTTGAAGCTGATCGACCGCCTGAGGGTCGCCTATGGGATGACCCGTATCCGGGGCGAACGACGCGGGCGTGAGAGTGAGGCGGGTCGGGAGGATGAGGCAAGTCGGGCGGTCGACCGGGAGACGTTCGACGCATGGCTCCGCCGGCATGGCCAGAACGACCGGACAATTGGCGCCCTGTGGAATCTGATCGTGCTTCCGGCGCTGAACGACGACATCACCGCGGTGAGTGCCGATGCCGGGGTGATGCTGTTCCAGACAGCGTTGATGGGCGGGAGGAAGGCAGCGGCCATCGGCTACTCGCGGGTTGCCCTTGGCAAACTTGCCGGGGATGCGGCGTCCGCCTATCTAGCTGCCCACGGTGGCAACGTGCGGACCTCGGTCGAGGTCGAACGGGTCGAGATGCGCGACGGACGTGCGGTGGCGGTCGTGACGACTGCGAAAGAACGGGTGCCGGCCGACGCGGTCGTGCTGGCGGTGCCGCACAACGCGGTCGCGGCCCTGGTGCCGCCGGGACTATTAGACCCGGCCGGGGGAGCACCGGGCCAGAGGCTCGACTCGGCGCCAATCGTCGGGGTCCATATCTGGTATGACCGGAGGGTCCTCGACGACGTCTTCATCGCCGTGCTCGATAGCCCGGTCCAGTGGGTCTTCAACGTCGACGCCATGCATGGCTTTCCGGCCACCGCGCCGCAACACGTCGTAATCTCGCTCTCCGGGGCCTGGCGGTGGGCGCAGATGGCCAGGGATGAGCTTCGCTCGGTGTTCGTCCCCGAGATGGCGCGGCTGTTCCCTCGGGCAGCCCCGGAGGCAGTCATCCGGTTCCTCAGCGTCAAGCAGACCGACGCCACTTTCCGCAGCACTCCCGGCTCGGGGGCGCTCCGTCCTCTCCAGCGAACGTCGGTCCCGAACCTGGCCCTGGCCGGCGACTGGACCGCCACTGGGTGGCCCTCGACGATGGAAAGCGCCGTGCGGAGCGGGAACCTGGCCGCCGAGGCCCTCGGACCTACAAGCGCGCCCGAAGCTCGCGTCGGCACCATCTCCCGATGAGTCGACTCCCGACGGACCGTCCCCGCCCGCGCTTGCTTCTGCTGGCACCCTTCTCGCCCGCGGGACTCGCACGCGTCGAGCCGTTCGCTGCCGTCGTCTACGAGAACTGCTGGGAGACGGGACGGATCCAGGACCCGGAGGAGCTTGGCAAGCGCCTTGCCGCCGAGCGTTTCGACGCAGTCGTGGTCGAGACTGACTTCCTGTTCGATGAGACCTTCGCCGCAGCCCCCGGGCTGCGTCTGGCAGGGATCTGCCGGGCGGCTTTGAACCAGATCGACGTCGAAGCGGCCACGGCGCGCGGTGTCGTGGTCGTGAACACGCCGGGAAGGAATGCACTGGCGGTCGCCGAGATGACGATCGGGCTCATGCTCGCCCTGGCTCGCCGCATCCCTGAATCCGACCGGTACGTGCGCGAGGGTCGTTGGGACTCGCCGACCTGGCCCTACAGGTCGCTCCGCGGCCGCGAGCTTGCGGGAATGAATGCCGGGGTCGTCGGCCTGGGTGCGATCGGGCTGCGAGTCGCCACGCTGTGCCTGGCGCTCGGCATGAACGTGCTCAGCCACGACCCGTTTGTACCGGACGCCGCTGCCCGCTCCGCTGGCGCCGAGCCGGTCTCGCTGGAGGATCTGCTCCGTCGCAGCGACATCGTCACGCTCCACGCCGCCGTACCCGCGAATGGCAAGCCGGTCCTGGATGCCACGCGGATCGCTCTGTTGAAGCCTGGTGCGCTCGTGGTTAATACGGCGTCACCCACCCTCGTCGACTACAGGGCGCTGTCGGCTGCCCTCCGCGAGGGCCGCCTGGGCGGTGCAGCGGTCGACGTGTTCGAGACTCACCCGATCGAGCCGGGACATCCACTGCTCGGCCTCGAGAACGTCGTGCTGACCCCTCATGTCGGCGGCGCCACCGGAGAGACGGTCGAGAGGCACTCCGACATGATGGCCGAGGACCTGGGCCGATTCTTCGCCGGCTCGAAGCCGGTCCACCTGGTGAATCCGGCTGTGTGGGACCATCGCCGTGCCTAGACGATCCGCCTCCCGCCGTCTGGTCATGGCCATCGACCTCGGCTCATCTGGCGTGCGCGCGGCCGTGGCCGAGGCATCACTGGCATCCGCCCCGCCCCTTGCGGTCGCTCGCGTTCCTTTGCGCAGCTTCCGGCCGCCGGACGGGCCAGAGCTTGCGCGGGAGTTCGACCCTGCCGACATCCGGAGGCAGGTCAGGCTTGCCGTTCGATCGGCCGTACGGGAAGCGGCGCGGTCGGCAGGAGTCCGGGCGAGCGGTGTGGCGGCGGTCGCCGTTACGGGCCAGCGAGAGGCGATCGCGTTGTTCGACGCCTCCGGCGGGACCGTCTACATCGGCCCGAACAACGATCTGCGCGGCGCGTTCGAGGGGGCCGCAATCGACGACGAGCACGCCTCGCTCATATGGCGTGCGACGGGCCACCTGCCGTCCTTCATGCTTGCGTGGTCGAAGCTGGCCTGGTTCCGCCAGCAGGCGCCCGAGACCTATGAGCGCGCCGCCCACGTCACGACGCTGGGCGACTGGCTCGTGCACGAGTTGACGGGCGAGTTGCGGATCGAGCGGGCGCTGGGTGTCGAGGCGGGGCTGGTCGAGCTCGAATCGGGAGAAGCTGCGACTGGCCTGGCTGCACGACTCGGGCTCGCCGACATAGCCATCCCGAAGCCCGTGAACGCGGGTGATGTTGCCGGTCCGGTGCGCCGGCGAGCGTCGGAGGAGTTCGGAATCCCCGAGGGCGCGACAGTCGTCTGCGCCGGTCCTGATTCGCAGGCGGCATTGCTCGGCATGGGCGTCGCCGATCCCGGCGCCACGGGGATCGTCGCGGGCTGGAGCGGAGTGGCGCAGCGTGTCACCGGCCGGCCGGTCCTCGATCCGGACCGTGGGCTCTGGTCGGGTCGCCACGTGGCACCCGACCGCTTCGTGGTCGAAGCCAACACGGGAGTGATGGGAGGCGCCTACGAGTGGCTGGTCCGGTTGACGTCCGGAGGGTCCGCAGGCTCCAGGGAATACGCCGCTGCCGACCGTGCCGCCGGAAGGAAGGGCCGGTCGGACGGCTCCGTCTCCGCCCATCTTGGCCCGGCCGCCCTGAACATGAGCAGGGCGGGACTGCAGGCCGGTGGCCTGATCTTTCCCGTACCGCTCGCCCTCGATCCGCCAGACGCAGGAGCACTGTGCCGCGCCGCGCTCGAGAACTTCGCGTTCGCTTTCCGTGCTGGCGTCGAGAAGCTGGACGCCCTCGTTCCACACCGGACTCCAGGACCGGGCCGGCATATGTTCGCCGTTCCGAACGAACGAGCTGTCGCCCCGGTGCATGTGGGCGGTGGTCTGACTCGCAATGCCACGTTCAGGCGAGTGCTGACTGACGTGCTGCCGTGTCCGGTGCGGTTCGGCTCGCCAGACGCATCGCTACTGGGCGCGCTCACGCTGGGCGAAACTGCGATCGAGGCCGTCGACTTCGCGACGGCCTTGCGAGGCAGAGCCACCGCATGCCGCGCGGTTCGGCCCGATCCAGCCGCGGCAGAAGAGTACGACGGGCTATACGAGCAATGGCGCCACCGCGGCGACCTGCTGGCCCAGATCGGTCTGTAGCGCCTCGCCTTCGCCACGGTGTGTGAAAGAATGCCGGCCGGAGGACAACTGACACCCTGATGGCCGCACCTGCTGCCAGGCTCAAGTTGCGACGTTCGTTGCTGGCCGCCGCTCAGAAGATGCTGTCCCTCGGCCTCGTCGCCGGCACCAGCGGAAACCTCAGCGTGCGGGTCGGCTCCGGCCTGTACCTGATCACGCCGACCTCAGCGCCGTACGACACGATGAGGCCGGCCGATCTCGTGGTCATCAACGACGATGCCGAACCCATCGACGGCGATGGCGTCCCGTCGTCCGAGTCGCTCCTGCATCTCGCCATCTACCGGGCCCGTGCCGACGTCTCCGCGGTGTGCCACACACACTCCGTTCACGCCTCGGCGGCGGCGGCTGCCGGCATCTCGATTCCGCCCATCCTCGACGAGGTGGTCGTCAAGCTTGGCGGTGGGATCGAGTGTGCCGCCTACGGACCACCCGGTTCCGAGCTCCTGGCCGCCAACGCGACATCTGCACTGGGTGACCGCGGCGCGGTACTGATGCGCAACCACGGGGTCGCGGGCGTCGGCTCCTCTCCCGCCGAGGCGCTCGAGGCCTGTGAGGTGGTCGAGCGGGTCGCCCACATCTACTTCCTTGCGCGACTCGCGAACGGAGCCAAGCCGCTTCCAGGCGACGTGATCGAGTCGGAACGGGCCGTCTACCGCATGCGCAGGGGACTCTGAACGCCACGCTCCGTGATGATCGCAGTCACCAGATCCGCTGGAGTCACGTCGAACGCCGGATTGACCGCCGGAGAGCCCTCAGGCGCCAGCCGTACGCGGCGAGTCTTACCTGAGTCATCGAGTCCCTCCGCGTAGACGACCTCATCCGGGCCGCGCTCTTCGATCGGGATGGCGTCCCCGGTGGGGGTCCCGGGATCGACTGTCGAAAGCGGGGCCGCAACGTAGAACGGTACCCCGGCGGCACGAGCGGCGAGTGCGAGCGAGTACGTCCCGATCTTGTTGGCCACATCACCGTTGGCCGCCACGCGGTCGGCACCGACGATCACCGCACCAACCTTTCCCGCCCGAAGAAGCGATGCGGCGGCTCCATCCGCAACGATGGCGTGTTCTACGCCCTCCTGCTTGAGTTCCCATGCCGTGATACGCGTCCCCTGCAGACGCGGGCGGGTCTCGTCGACGTAGACCGATAGACGGGCGCCATCCCGGATCGCCCTGTAAATCGGCGACAGTGCCGTCCCCCAGTCCTGGGCCGCCAGCCATCCGGCGTTGCAGTGCGTCAGCACTCGGTCGTGGCGCGCCATGAGGCCAGCTCCGTGGGCTCCTATGGCCTCCGCGGCGGCCACTTCTCGCTCATCGTGCGCCCGTGCAGCATCGAGCATTCTTGCGGGCTCTGGCGCGGCCGCCATCACCGCCGCCAGCGCGTGTTTGAGGTTCACCGCCGTCGGCCTCGACCCAAGCAGCGCGTCGTGCGCTGCCCGAAGGTCCTCCCCGGCCGCGGTCGCCATCGCCAGGCCATAGGCCGCCATGACGCCGATCGTCGGGGCGCCCCTGACCGCCATGTCCTTGATCGCCGCTACCGCCTCGGCCCTCGAGCGCGCCGTGGCGACCTCAAACCGGTGCGGCAACTTCCGCTGATCGATGTATCCGATCTGGCCGTCTTCCCACCAAACCGCCCGGTACCAGCGACCTGCGACCTTCATGCGGTGGCGCCGCCTGATGATCCCGTCTCGACCTTAACCAGGAAACGTCGGCCGAGCGACGCAACCTTCTCGTCGTCACCCAGAAACGGCGGCCTACCAGTCACCATCTCGTACAGCATGCAGCCCAGCGAATACAGATCAGCCTTCGGCGTGATCTCACCACCTACAGCCTGCTCAGGGGGCATGTAGGCAACCGTCCCCACCATGAACCCCTCACGCGTAAGCCGCGACTGGTCCAGTGGAAGCGCCAGACCAAAGTCCCCGATCTTCGCCACCCAGCGCGACGTCCCGCCACCCGGGCTCTCCGTCAGCCAAACATTGCCAGGCTTCAGGTCCCGGTGCACGATCCCCTTCAAGTGCGCAAACGACAGCCTTTCGCACACGTCCCTCGCTATCCGGAGCACCTGCTCAAGCTGCGGTCGACGGTCCACTGCCCCACCAATCACGTCGCCCACGTCCCCGCCCTGCATCAGGGGCCCAACCATGTACGGCTGGGCGCCCTCGCTGCCCAGATCGAAGATCGGCATGATGTTCGGGTGGTCGCCCAGCCGCCCCATCGCCTGAACTTCCCGAAGGATGCGCCGGCGCGCCGCCTCGTCCAGACCCTCGGTCTTGATCAGCGCAAACGCAACGTCGCGGTCGAGAGTGTTGTCGTGGGCCAGGTAGACCTTCTTCCTGCCACCTTCGCCTAAAAACTTCGTCACGGAGTAGCGCCCGTTTGCGAAGGGAGACGGCAGGGCCGGTCCCTGGGAGACCTCCGTCTGATCCGGCGCCGATGTAGCTCCGACACCGACCGCACGACCTGTGTCCGGGATCGGGCGCTCAGATGCGCGCGCGGCGGCTTCCAGGTACTGCCGAGCGTCAGGGTTGTCGGGATCGAACGCTAGCGCGGCCTCGGCGCGGGCCTTGACCGTCTGCCAGTCGTTCTGCTCTGCTGCGGCGTCGGCCTGGTCGAGCAGGCTCGAGACACGTCGCTTAACCTGGTCGGTCGCCATGGCCGTGACCGATGCTCGGGAACCCTAAGTCCCGGGCTTCAGGTCGGAGTTGAAGATGTCGACGGCGATCGGCCACGACCCGTCGCGGCTCCGTCGATGTATCTCCAGCCACTTGCCCCTGTCGGTGGTCGACTTCCTGGCGCCGGGGGCTCGCGTGGTGATCGAGTACGTGCCGCGCATGAAGGCGAGGTCGCCCCTGCCATCGATCTCGTCGATCAGCAGTTGAAAGCGGCTCGGCTTTGGGCCGGCGCCCAAGAAAGCCCGGATTTTCGCGCGTCCCTTGACCGGCGTCGCACCTGAGGGCAGTATCACGGCATCGCGGGCATACGACCCGGCCACCCCTTCGACATCCCCTGCCAGGGTGCGCTGACGAAACGTCTTGACCCCGGCGCGTAAAGTTGCATCGTCCTTCGCGAATAGGCCTGAAGTGCGCGCTGGCATAGGTACTTCTCCCAACGGGGATAATACGTGAAGCTAGTTGGCGCTACCAGCCAAACGCGAGGTTTGACCGATCGACAACGACGACGCACCGGTCGGCAGGCTTATTACTCGCCGGGAGGCGCTCGGCCTGCTGGGCACAACCGGAGTCGCACTCCTCGTCGCATGCAGGCCCCGCCAAGGCAACCTCGTGCCCTACTCCACGACTTCGCAAATTCCCTCAGTGCCCTCCCCGGCGCTTGTAAAGACCGCTGCTGCGCCGGGCAGGCAACGACTCCGCCAGCTGGCGCGTCCGAGATTCCCCTCCCCGCCTCGTCGTTCGGTTTGCCCTCGTGCGTCGCTGTCCCTGCACTGACCAAGGGCCCTTACTTCGTCGATGAGAAGCTCGTGCGCTCCGACATCCGTTCTAACTCGGACGGCAGTAATGTCCGACCGGGGGCGCCGTTGACCGTCGGCTTCACGGTGTCCAGGGTCGCCGATGGCGCCTGCGCGCCACTGCCTGGCGCGGTCGTCGACGTGTGGTATTGCGACGACACGGGGCGGTATTCCGACGTCCGGGACTCGGCGGTCGGATTCGACACGTCCGGACAACAGTTCCTGCGCGGGCAGCAGGTGACCGACGAGCACGGGCGCGCTGGCTTCGTGACGGTCTATCCGGGCTGGTATCCCGGACGGACGGTCCACATCCACTTCAAAGTCCGGGCCGCCGCTGGCGGGGCCGGCGCTTCCACCGCGGAGTTCACGTCGCAACTCTTCTTCGACGACAGCCTGACCGACCGCGTCTACTCGCTAGCCCCGTACTCGACCCGGGGCGCTCGCACAGTTCGGAATGCCGGAGACGGCATATACCGACAGGGAGGCGAGCAGCTGGTCCTCGACCTGGTCGAGGCTGGACAGGGCTATGCCGGCAACTTCGCGCTCGGCCTCGCTCTCGGGTAGCACGGGTAGCAAACTTGCACCTGCCGCGCAGGCCATCCGACTTCACATCAACCTGGCTGTCGGCTGCGCTCGAGGCCGGGCGTGCGGCGCCGGCCAACGCAGTGAATGCCGTTTCGGTCGTCCCGCTGAACATGAGCACCGGCCTGACAAGCGACGTCTACCGCCTGACGCCGACCTATGCGCCGGGGGTGACCGGCCCGCCGGTCATCGTGGCCAAGATGTCCTCCGAGGACGAGGTGACTGCCGCTCTCGGGTCATCGCTCAGGCTCTTCCTGCGGGAGGTTAAGTTCTTCCGTGAGCTCGCAGGCGAGGCCGGCATCGCCGTTCCGAAGGTGTACTTCGCCGACAGCGAGACCGATTCAGGCAGGTACGTGCTGTTGCTCGAGCCAGCTGGCCGGGTCGGTGACGAACATCCGCCCCACGATATTTCAGCTTCAGAAGCCGACCGCGTCCTGGCGGCGCTGGCCGGAATGCATGCGAAGTGGTGGAACAGCGAGCGGCTGAAGGAGTTCCCCTGGCTGATCTCCGGCACCAGCCACAACTACAACGCCATCGTCCAGCGGAAGTTCCTGCAGGCGTGGCCGGGCGTCGTCGAAATCGGAGAGACGCTGGGGCCGAAGGTTGCCCGCCTGTACGACCGTGGCTCGGCGCCCCCGGCGACGCTGACCCACGGCACGCCGAGGCCGCAGAACATCTACTTCCGAGGGGACCCGGGGTCGCCGGAGGTGATGCTGATCAGCTGGCAGGTCGTCGGCGTCCGGCCCGGGCCGTGGGACGTGTCGTATCTGCTGGCCGTCGGGCTGCCGGTCGAGGAACGCCGCACTCATGAGATGCGGCTTCTCAGGCGCTACCACGACCTGCTCCTCGCAGGGGGAATTCGCGACTACCCGTTCGAACGCGTCACGTCCGAGTACCGGACCGGCATGTTGCGGCTTCTCGTGATGATCTCGATCGCCGAAGACAATCTGGACCTTTCGACCCCCGCCGGGCGAGGGCTGCTGGACCGTTACATCGAGCGGTCGGTGGCTTTGCGTGACTGGAAGTGCGCTGAGGTCGTTCCGCTTTAGGTCGGTGACGGCCGTAGGGAGGGCCGATGCGTTGGTAACTGTCCCGGCGTTCCTGCTGCGACGCCTCTACGTGAAGGGTAGCCTGCACAGCCGGTCGGACGGGTGGGGATTCCAGCTGAAGAACGGCCTCGGCTCTGGATACGCGAAGGGCATGCTGCCCCTCACCCTCGACGGCACGGAGGTACCACTCGACACCTCGTTCTTCACGACCGAAGGAGCGGACTCTGCGGTCTGCTTCGCGGACGTGAACGAGAAGCGGACGTTCGGACTCCAGATGGGCAAGGTAGTGGCGATCGACGTCAACGGGCCTCCGCTCGCGCCGGGCGGCCACACCGTCGCGATGGCGTTCGTGGTTCCGGGACTGGGCAGGCTCAGGTTCGACTTCTCGGACGTCGTGCAGCCTGCCAGCGGTCAGCGATAGTCAGTAGTGACTGACCGTCCGACGCGGATCGCCGTCACCGGCGCGGCCGGGTTCCTTGGGCGGGCGCTCGTCGCAAAGTTGTGCTCATTGAGCGAGGTCGAATACGTGCTCGGGGTCGACGTACGCCCGAATCCGGCCATCAGCCAGCCGCCATCGAAGCTGCGATGGGCGGTCCAGGACGTCCGTGAGCCCTTCGACGGCCTCCTGCGTGACCACACCATCGAGGCGGTCGCGCACCTTGCGTACGTGCTGAGGCCCTCGCGCGACCGCAGGCGTGCTAGCGCAATCAATGTCGGCGGCACCGAGAACCTGTTGCGAGCCTGTCGCGCAGCACGGGTGCGCGGGGTCGTGTACCCGAGCAGCACGACCGTGTACGGGGCGCATTCGAGCTACCGGCGCCCGCATCTCGAAACCGACCCGGTCAACCCGGTCCGAGGGTTTCAGTACTCCGAGGACAAGGTCCTGGCGGAGCGACTGCTTCTCGGATTCGCCGGCGAATCCGACCCGGGCTCCAGGACCATGGTGGCCATCATGCGCGCCCCGCCCGTGATGGGACCTTCGGCTGAGAACTTCATCGTGCGCTCGCTCACCCGGCGCGTCCTGCCCTCCCCGATGGGCGCGAACGTCGAGTTCCAGTTCCTCCACATCGACGACCTTCTAGAAGGGCTGATCGCGATGCTGATGTCGGGCGCCAGCGGTGTCTACAACGTCGCAGGAAGCGGCACCGTGCGGTGGCGCGAGATGGTGAGAGCGTTCGGCAACACGGTGATTCCCGTGCCTGGGCCGCTGCTGAAGTCGGTGGTCGGCCTGAGCTGGGCGCTCCGGCTCCAGTCCGAGTCTCCGGCGTGTGGCGTCGACTTCATACGGTACCCGTGGCTGGCCGATACGGCGAAGGCCGATCGGGACCTCGGCTGGCGACCGCGGTACAGCTCGATCGAGGCTTTGCTCGCGGCGCGGCCGGCCGTCGGGGTGCCGCAGTGAGTGCCATGGCCGCTCGACCGGCAACGCCGGTGGCCGTGTGAGCCCCCGACCTGCAACGCCGATGACGTACGTCGTGATCGACACCGACACCGGTATCGACGACTTCTTCGCCATCGCCCAGGCGCTGCGGTCGCCCGAGCTCCGCGTCGAGACGCTCACGACAGTGGGCGGCAACGTGCCGCTCAGGTACGCGACCCGAAACGCCCTCCGTGCGCTTGAGTACGCCGGCCGGCCTGATATCGCCGTCGCGCAGGGATCGGCCCGGCCACTACGAGGCGCCTTCCAATATGCGTTCTACTTCCATGGACCAGGCGGGCTTCCCGCCCGTCTGCCTCGACCCGCGATCGGCCCGGTACAGGAGCAAGCCATCGACCTCCTCTTCCGGCGCGCCACCGATATCGGAGCGCGTCGGGCGCCGTGCACGCTGATCGCGCTCGGTCCCGCGACGAATGCCGCCCGTCTCCTTCGCCGGCTGAGGACGACGGGAGGCCGTCATCGCCTGGAGCACGTGGTGGTCATGGGCGGGGCGGTCGACGTGCCGGGGAACGTCACGCCCTTCGCCGAGTTCAACACATGGAACGACCCGGAGTCGGCCGCAGAGGTGCTCGACGGTGATATTCCGGTGACGCTCGTCCCGCTCGACGTGTGCGCTCCCGTGAGGATCGCCAGCGGCGATTTCGAACAAGCGCACCCTACGGCGCGTCGCCTCGGGCTCGCCTGGCTGCGACGCCACCCCGGCCGCCGTCTCGGGCTCGCCGACTGCGTGGCAATCGCCGCGGCCACCCATCCCGCAGCCTTCGGCTTCGAACAGCTCGCAATCGACGTCGATACGTCCTCGGGCCCGGAGCGAGGCCGCACGCGCCGGGGTTCTCGCAGCGAGCGTCGCATCCGCGTCGCGATGCGTGTCGACGCGGACCGTGTGCTTGACCTCATCCGCACACGGGCACTTGCGCCGGTGCCCGGCGCGGGTGGCGCGCGAGGCAAGCGATAGAATCGCTGGCCGGGGGACCAATGCCCGTCTCAGCCATCGACCGTACCGACCGCGAACTGCTGAACATCCTTCAGTCCGACTTCCCGCTCGTCGAGGAACCGTTCAAGGCGATCGCGGCAAGGCTCGACACGACCGAGGACGACGTGTTCGGGCGCATCCGTGCGCTCAAGAAGCGAAACGTGGTCCGCCAGATCGGGGCGATCTTCGACACGAGGCGGCTGGGATACCGGACGGCACTCGTCGCCATGCGA
>Ga0233425_10006348_pt1 | contig 17643 bp, 17 predicted proteins | sample Watercolumn_Towu_2_FD_181712 | JGI IMG/M metagenome (GOLD analysis project Ga0233425, IMG submission 181712) | Freshwater microbial communities from Lake Towuti, South Sulawesi, Indonesia - Watercolumn_Towuti2014_140_MG | ecosystem: Environmental > Aquatic > Freshwater > Lake | place... | reverse complement strand
AAAAATAATGGCCAGGATAAAAAGGTACTATATTCCCGGGGCACATGGAGCTTCGGTCCTCACGCGCAGCCGGTTACGCATCAACGCCGCATTGGAGGGCGTCCCATTCAAAAGGAGAAAAACATGAAAGAAACAGAAAAGTTGGACAGTCAAGAAAAGGCCCCGGATCTGGATGAATACAAGAAAGAGATCCTGCCCGTGAACAAAGGGCGAATAACCCTGCAGAGAGATCTCTACTTTTTAGGCACGACCCAGCGCGGGTATGAGGTGGAGTATGACGTGAAATACGAAGAGGGGTGTTCTCCCACGGAAACCTTCCTGCTGAGCGTTGCGGGGTGTCTGTCTATCGATATCGTCCATATCCTCAGAAGGATGCGGTGCACCGTCACCCATTACGAGATGACCGTCGAAGGAGCCAGGAATCTTACCCCGCCTCAATCTTACAAATCCTTTGACATGATGGTCCATATTTCCGGAGAGGGCATCACGCCCCAGAAGATCGAACGGGCCATTTCCCTTTCCCACGAGAAGTACTGCTCGGTTTACCACTCCCTCAGAAAAGATATTGAGGTGAATGTTAAGTATCAGATTGAGGACAAGGGTTAAGGAATGAGAACGGGACGTTGGTTCTGAATTGATTTATTGGGATTTTTTTAAAATTTTTATTTAGAGAATTCATATCGAAGTTGAGGAGGTCACAATGTCAGAGGAGAAACTGCAACGTTACTCGCAGAGAGTGGGATACAACGCCAAAGAAATCGATTTGTTTCGTGAGCGCGGCCATCGAATCAGACACGTTGATCGTCTTTCGGATGCTGGGCTTCTGTACTCAATTGTCGCTGAGGTGGTTGAGGGTCGCCACTGCAATTCGGGCCACAAGGTAGGCCAAAAACTTGTTCTTGATATTAACGGCAATTTTATAACCAAACTATGTCCATCCAGAATCTGCGTTTATCTTGCTTCCCAGCTCACTATTCCCGTTGCACTGATCAACGAAAGACTTAGCGAAAAACTGGAGCCAAACGATTTTCATTTCATGCGCTATGTTCGATGCCCTGACGCGGGCGTAGAATGCCTCGGCTATGGCGAAGTGAAGTTGAAAGTTGAGGTAGTACCCCGGGACAAGGCATAAAGGCGAACAACCACAACAACTCGAAAGAGAAGGCGACGTTATTCACACCATTCACTTTTCCGGGTAACTGACCTAAGCTATGCAGCCCTTTTCAGACTGATGCGCATTCCGGCTTTGGTTGCGAGCACTACGAGCATCTCCAGGCTGAATCTCTCCCATTTACCCCTTATGAGGTCCGAGACACGGGATTGGCTGATGCCTAAAATAGCAGCCGCTTCAGTCTGAGTCAGTTTTTTGCCTTCGATAAAATTCCGAAGATCAGCCATCAGTCCGGAACGCATTTGAAGAACGGCAGCCTCTTCGGGAGGAAACCCTAAATCTAAAAATATATTTCCGGCAGATTTAACAATAGGTTCTTTCATATACTATCCTCGGATTTGTTTATAACGCTAGCGCGCTAAATCAATATCTTTTGGGCTCGTTTTTCGGCCTTTCTTTTGAAACGAATGGAGCACATACACGGTATCTTTAAACTTCGCGACGAAAATTATTCGCCATTCTCCTAAAACATGCAGGCGAATTTCCTTGACCCCCAGACCTATAGTCGGCATAGGTCTCCAGTCGTTTGGTTCAAGTCCGCATTGAATGGCATACAGTTCAAATCCGGCTGCTCTACGAGCTTCATCCGGAAAAATACGCAGATCGTCCAAACTGGTACCTATAAAGTTTAAGGCTTTCATCTTTCTTATTGATTGCATTATATAAGTTTTTATATATTTGTCAGGGAGAAATTATTGTTAGAAGAGTTGAGTAAAGAGCCGGCGTGGGAGTAACAGTTCAGCCCCCTAAGACTTTCCTTCCGGCCCTTAACTAGACCGGCACCGGGGCAATCACCTGGGAAGAGGCGAACATCCAGGCGACCAGCAGGGCGCTGATCAGGGCGCCGAGATAAATCTTCCCGGTCCATTGATAAAACCAGGTGGAAATGGGGATAATCAACAGGAGGACCAGGATGATATGGACCAGATTGAGAATGAAGGTCACGAACATCCCGCCGGGCCCCACCAGAGGAATGATTCCGAAGGAAAATAATGGTACATATTGGATGAGTAAAAAGAGAATCAGGGGCACGATCAGTACTCCCAGATTCGAAAGGGTCCAGGACCGATAGGTGGTCAGCCAGGTCCGCTTGAAGGGTCTGCGCAGTTGGCCGTGGATAAAGATCCCCGTGCCCAGGAATCCGGCCAGGATAAAGGGGAAATAAATAAGCCCCACCAAGGCCCGATAGGGAGTCAAATCGCTGGCAAAGGGAAACCAGAAGCGGAAATCGACGATCAGGATATACTCCAGGAGGTGTTCACTGCCATAGGCGAATATAAAAAGGAGGACCCCCAGGAGGATGGTTTTGAAAATTTTTTTTCCATCAATAGCCATCCTATCTTCACCATAAGAAAGGCCCAGGTCGGCCAGAGTCAAGTCCTGAGGGGCGGTTTTCCGAAGCCAGCGCCGGAACAGAAAAAAACCGATGACGTTGATCCAGAAAAACCACCAGACCGTGCCGTTGACCATCATCATGGGGAAGACCCTGTCAATGGGGACCACATAGACATGGAGACCGAAGAGGACAAAAATCAAGGGCAGATACAGCCACATGATGATCCCATTCTGTGCGGCCAGACGAACATAGGGAAATGAAGCACAAGAATAATTGGGCGACGGCAGGCCATGAAGCTCTTTAAAAAAAGGTGTCTTAAGGAGTAAGGCCCCCAGAAACATCATGGCGGCCAGACCACTGAGCATGGCCGTCAAGGTGGACCATTCCTTAAGGGGCCAGATCTGTTTTCGGGAGTCTATCCACTGGTGGGGCGAGGGGTTCAAGGCCTGCCCCATCCAGGAGAGGGCTTCGGCGATGGCCGATTGATTGTGAGTCTCCTGGACATGGGTTATCGGGGGGACGAAAACACGTCGGGCCGTGCCCCGAGAAAAATCCCCATAGGTTTCACCCAGCCGGGGATTGGGAAAAGGAATGACCTGTCCGGTCCGGGGGGTCTGCATCCATTCTTTTTCGATATCACCGACCCCGGTCATGCGTTTCCGAAACTCATCCCACTTGCCGATGATCATAAGCATATTTTTCGGATTGGCCGCCGAGGCATCGAGACGATAGGCAAAGCCCGAGAAGGCCAGGGCCTGACAGTCCCCGTCGCGCAGGGCCGTGGTGTAGGCCCATTCGGCTCCCAGGCTGTGCCCCATGAGGCCCAAAGCCTTTCGGGATACAAAGGGCAAGGTTTTGAGAAATTGAAAAGAGGAATAGACCCCGTAGGTCTTGTCAAAGTCAGGGGCCTTCGGATTCCCGGGTTCGCCGGAATTGCCCCGGCCGATGGCGTCGATCGCCAGGACGGCGAATCCCCGGCGGGCCAATTCCAGGGAGTAGGCATCACTCGTTTCCCGGTTATTCTGGTATCCATGGGCGTAAACGATCCCCGGAACCGGGGATCGGGCCGAGGCGGTCAGGGGCCGGAAGAGCTTGGCCCGGATAATTATTCCATTATAATTGGGATAGGAGATGTTGGATACCTCCACCCTGCCGAAATCGCGCTGTACCAGGGAGGCCAGGATCATTGAACCCACTAATAAGACGATGGACAGCAAAAGGCAGACGGCTAAACCGATAGGCCCCGGCGGTTCAATAATCCTTTGGGTGTCCATTGGTTTTTCTCTCTGCATGTTTATACTCGTTAAGTCGACTGATAGACCCGGATTGGTCCGGATCAAACTATAGCATAATAAGCCGGGGAAAGTAAAAGCAAGTTTCGATAAAAAAATCGTAATTATCTGCTGAGCTTTTCAATTGTGCCGGGGCTTCCCGTAGGCAATGGGGCCAAACGGACCAAGCATTGAATATGAGAAGGAGTCGTCATTGTAGAGGGTTGGTTCTGGGTTTTCTTGAAAGATCGTTTTCATACAAATATTTGTTTGATGGTGGTGTGAAGGCAAGGCCGAAAATTTTTTAAAATTGACAAATAGTTATTTTACTGATTTAGTCTTAAATAGAAGGCTTAAGCATCAGGAAACATGGCAATTTTAAAGTTTTAGCTTTGAAAATTTAAGCAAATAACCATTTCAGTTGACCCGTGACTCACCGGCTTCGAGAACTTCGGGCGGCTATTTCCCAGGGTCGGCGAAACGCATCCGGAGGCGGGGGTCACCAGAAGCGGTTAGGCGAAAAGAATGTGCCCAGGTGGAATTACTCTAATGAAACTTTTTTTTGTTTTTATGGCGGTCGCCGGGCTGGGTATTCTCGTTGCGCCTTGTGAAGCCCAAACAGGCGCTTTCGAAAACGGCCTTATTCAAAAAGCGGTATCGGAAGCGAGGCGGCTGGTAGAGGAAGTTCGACAAGCCAAGCCTGCCGCCGGTGTTTGCGGTGAATTGATCGGTTCCGAGATCACCATCACCGAAATGCCCTCACGAGGGCCTGCCCGACAGATCTGGCATAAGCCCGTCGCTCCGCCCGAGTCCTGGTGGGGCTGCCATGAAAATCCTTACAGCGGGCTTAGCCGCGAGCGCCGCCCGCAATCCTGGCAAGACGCCGAGGCGGCGGTGTTTCAGGCTGGGCGGCAAGCCGGCCGCGAATATGAAACCGCGATCGTGGTCGGGGCAACCTGGTATTTAGACGCCGAGGAAGCCACAACGGTGCGGGGCACGGCGTTTGATCAGGATGGACATCCGGTCAAGGATGGGGACATCACCCTGCTCAACCGTTATGACAACCGCTCCTTCTCGACGCGTACCGACAGCGCCGGCCGTTACGAGCGGAAGGTCCCCTCGGGGTTGTATTCGATATCGCTAAAAAAGTCCGATTGCACCGGCGCGCCGGTAAGTTTGCAAGTCTGCGGATGGGGCCCGGTTAAGATCGACCCGCCGCGCCGGCAATCGGTTTTCGTGCAAAACCTGAAGGCCGAGTGCATTCCCCGCGCCGAGGCCCGCTACCAAGGGACGCTCGACGTGAGGGTGATCTCGTCGCCCCCGGGCGGCGGCACATGGACCTTTCCCCAAAAGCATGAGGTCGAGATCGTGCTGCGGCGTGTCCAATCGAAACAGCACGGGCGTTTTTGGGAAGGTCTGTGGAAGGGCACCTTGTCCACACAGATCCGTCAGGACCCCCACTCGCTTGAGATCAACCCGGTGCTCAAGGTGAATCAGCTTGAGGTCTCCAAAGTGGTCTCCGATGTCGAGATGTATCTGGAGTCCGACCCGTCGGGAACGCGGTTTTCAGCAACGAGCTATTTTCAGATCAATCACACGGGTGAGTTTAATGTCGCTATAGCGGGCAAGGCCTACGGCGGTCCGCCCGTCGGTTGGCGTTCTTTTTCCGAAAGCGATACCAAGGCCGCTTCAGCACAGATCACCCGATCGCCGATTGAGCTCAAAGCCGTCAGCAGCAAAACCGTCACGATCCTGCCGATCGTCAATGCGCCGCCTTTTGGCAGTCTTCAACAACCGTACGCATCGATCCTGCTCGACAGTCCACCGGCTGCGATCACGATCGAACAGATCTCGGCGGATTGATTGGAACGGGATCGGGGCACGGGTCAATGACGCATTAGCAATGTTATTAACGGTCTCAAAGTATTTTTTACTTAGTGGAGCTGTCTTTTTTTCGTCTGTGTCTTTCGGGCTGGTCTTTTCTTTGGACTTATCCACGGGGGATGCTTTACCCCCTCCACATTCTCGGCCACGAAAAACCAGTGGCCGAGCTGCGGTTTCCCCCGTTAATAAGTCCGGAAAAGACAGCGCCCTTTCGCCAATGACTTCAGAAAAGACAGCCCCACTTCACCGATTGACGTAGTTACTATAATGAGACGGTTAATAAGTAAATCTGCCAGCATTGGGAAGATGAGGTTGATAAAAAATTATGGAATCACAAATTGAACAGCTTGAAGAAGAGATCCGCCGCTTGAAGGCGGATAAGGCCGACCGGGAAAGGGCCTTGCCGGCTCATTCCATCCGACCCAACCAGATTCTGGTCATCGAGGAATTGGAAGAGGCCATTGCCGAGAAACAGGAGGAACTGAAACGGCTTCGGGAATCTCAGCCCGCCAACAAATAGCCCCTCATTTTTTCCAGGGGATAACGATCCGTTCCAACCGCTGAAAGAGCCCATTAAAAAAAAGCCCCAGTAAAGAGAGCATCACCAGCCCGACCATCAGCTTTTTGGTCTGCATCAAATCGGCGGCATTCATGATCATAAAACCGATGCCGGCATCGGCCCCGACCATCTCGGCGGCCACCACCAACAAAAGGGCGATGCCCATGCCTAACTTCATCCCGGCGAAGATCATCGGCAGGATGCTGGGAAAGATCACTTTGCGGATGATACGCGTCCGGGTTGATCCCAGACTTAAAGCCGCCTTGATCAACAGGGGATCGACATTTTTTACTCCCGTATAGACGTTGATGACCATAGGGAAAAAAACCCCCAAGACGATGACGGCCACTTTAGGGGCCTCCCCGATTCCCAACCAGAGAATCAACAAAGGCAGGATGGCGATTTTAGGAATAGGGAAGGCGGCGGCGATGATCGGATTGCCGATGGCTTCAAAGAATCTGAAAGAACCGATCAGGAGGCCGATGACCAGACCTAAAGAGCAGGCGATGAGGAACCCCCAGAGGACCCGGCTGAGGCTGGCCAGAAGATGTTTGAAAATGACCCCGCTTTGAACCATGGCCCACCCTTCGGCCAGGACCGCCGTGGGGGCTGGTAGAAATAAAGGGGGAACCCATTGCCTCCGACTGGCTAATTCCCAGATCAGCAGCAAAAGGCAAAAAGAAATAAGGCTCAATCCGGGGTAGTCCTTTTTTTTCAGGAAATAGGCTTTGTGCCGGACGACGATTTTTTCCGTAGGCGCGGAGGATGTTGGATCCTGGGTAACCTGGTTATCGGTAGTCATCACCCTTCTCCTCCAGGGCTTCTTTGGCCTGATCTTTGATCGTCTGCCAAATTCGATCGACATACTCCAGATAGGCCTTTTCCAAAGAGAGCTTTTCGCCGCGTGGCCGGGGAAGGTCGATGTCGACGATGTCCAGGATTCGCCCCGGCCTCCGGGAAAGGACCACCACCCGGTCTCCCAGAAAAACCGCTTCTTCAATGTTGTGCGTGATGTAGAGAAAACTCTTGCGGGTTTCTTCCCAGATGCGGGAGAGCTCATATTGCATCAGGGTCCTGGTCTGGGCATCCAGGGCCGAAAAAGGTTCATCCATGAGGAGCAACAGCGGATCCATGGCCAGGGCCCGGGCGATGGAGACCCGTTGCTTCATTCCTCCGGAAAGCTGATGGGGATATTTTTGTTCGGAGCCTTGCAGGCCGACCATCTGGATATATTTCTGCCCTGTCTCTCTTTGTTCACTCAAACTGGCCCTTCGTTCCTCCAATCCGAAGACGATATTTTTATAGACCGTTCGCCAGGGAAAGAGGGCGAAGTCCTGAAAGACCATGGCGGTCTGGGGCTGGGTGCGGCTTCTTTCCCCTTCAAAGACAACCTGACCTGAGGTGGGACTTATGAGGCCGGCGATGAGATTCAGCAGGGTCGATTTGCCGCATCCGCTGGGACCGACCACGACCACAAATTCATTTTCTTCCACAACCAGATTGATGTCTTCCAGGGCTTCGGTGGCCAGGCCTCGGCGGTCAAGGTATTGCTTGGTCAGCTTTTCAATGAGGACGCGCATAATAAATCAGGATTCAAGGATTCGAGGACTCAAGGGTTCTAGTGAAAGATATGGAAGTTGAACACGATGAAATTTAAATACTTTTAAGTCTCTCTTCCCGCAATTATTTCCCCAGGGCCTGCATGGCCTCTTTCCAGAATGACAGATCCACCAATTCGGAGGCGGACATTTTTTTCGAAACCAGATTATGACGGAAGTACCAGTCCAATTGTTTTTGAATATCTGCGGCGTACAATTCTCCGTGGCGGTCGTTGTAGGGCAGGGAAAGGGCTACGGCTTCGGGCGTTTCCTCCGTATATTTGGAGATAAGGTTCAGGATTTCCTGGCGGGCCGGGCCATCCTTCTTCATTAAACCCTGATCATAATAATAGCGGCAACTGCGGATATAGGCTTTCATGAAGGAAACGGCCAGGGTCCGATTTTTAAGAAATTTTTCCCCGTAAAATATGGCGGCGATCTGATAAGGTAATTGATCTCCCACCCAGAGCAGGACCTTGGCGGTCTGATTCTTTTCCAGGGGAGCCACATGGGGCTGCACCAGGAAGGCTGATTCGATCTGGTGGGAAACGACCGTGTCGCGCATACTGGCGACACTACCCAGAGGAACAACTTTAACGTCGTTCAGAGACATTCCTTTCTTTTCCAAAAGGTTGCCCAAGATGTAATGAAACGTCGATCCCATTTGGGTGACCCCGACGCGCTTGCCTTTAAGATCCTTCAGATCCTTCAAGCCGGTTTTCCAGTGGTCGGTATCGCCAATCAGGGCGGTCAATTTATATCCCGGCCATTCCCGGCCTTTGTCGGCTACTACGGCGATTTTCATGCCCTGGGCTACGGCATTGTACAGACCGGCGGTCAGGCCGGTAGCCCCTACATCAATATCGCCGCTGGCCAAGGCTACGGCAATGGGCTGGGCCGACTTGAACCAGATCGGTTCGACCTTGATCCCCTCGGCCTCAAAGAATTCCTTGCCCATACCGATAAAAATCGGGGCTGAATTGGAGAGTTTGAGCAGGCCCACTTTGACTGTCGTCATGGCTAAAGAGTGCCGGCCTGGCACTGCCAGCCAGAGAAGGCTAAAAAGGATTATTAGAATCCCTTTTCGTGTCATCGGGCGGATCTCCTTTTAAGGACTATAAAAATGGTTTGAAACAGGGACCGAAAGATTCCAAGGCGGTCGGTCTGAATCTATGGGAACAAAAGGCCCGAACGCTTTGTTATCGTTAAGCCGAGGCCGATACTATAAAACAAAGGGAACCGGAGGACAAGGGATAAGTTTTTTTATTGACAAATATAAAAAACCGGATAATATGTTCTCTATATAAATTACTTGTTCTATATAGAGAATACTAATGAATCGTGAAAACAACCGATCGATGGTCAAATTAAAGCGGGTCCCGGCGGTGGACAAATGTTTTACGATTCTGGAGGACTTGGCCGGTTCGGAAAGTCCTTTAGGGATCAGCGAAATATCCACCCGGCTGGGACTCAATAAGAGTACGGTCTTTAACCTGTTGTATACTCTGGTGGATCTGGGCATTCTGGAAATGACGCCGGAAAACAAGGTCCGTCTGGGGATCAAGCTTTACACCCTTGGGCGAAAGGCCGTTGCCGGGGGGAACCTCATTTCCAAGGTGCGGCCGTTTTTGGAAGAGATCAATCAATTAACCAGGCTGTCGGTATTTTTAGGCCTTCGCGCGGGCATGAAGGCCGTGATCATCGATAAGGTGGATTCGCCCGATGAAGTCAAGGTGTCCTCGGCCCTGGGCATGAAGATTCCCGTGACCGCCGGGGCGGGAGGGAAGGTGCTGCTCTCGCAGCTCTCCGATACACAGGTTGGGGAAATTCTCTCCAAAGGCCCCCTGCCGAAGTTTACTCCGTCCACCTGTACCAATCCGAAGCGTTTTTTACAAATTATCCAGAAGGCCCGTCAGGAAGGTATTGCCCTGGATGATGAGGAGTACATGGTGGGCATTCGGGCCTTGGCCATCCCTCTGGTCATCGGCCGACCCGACCTGCAGGCTGCTGTTTGGCTCGTGGGGCTGAAAAGTCAGATGGGTGATGAGAAGATTCCCAAATTAAAGGAGCACCTGAAAAAGATAGGGGCCAAGATTGATGCCCAATTCGCTTTGTAAGGAGGAACTACGCCGATGGTTGAAGACAAACGAAGATATTGGAATCCGGTCTTAGAAACTTTGGATCCGGAGCAGCATAGGGCGCTGGAAATCAAGAACTTCCGACGACTAATCCGCTATGCTAAAGGACACTCCCTGTTTTACCAAGAGAAGTATAAAGACATTAATCCGGAGGATATCCTTGATCTGGACACGATCCGCCGGCTTCCCTTGGTGGATAAAGAAGATCTGCGCAAGGCCCAGGAAGGCCAGGAGCCTTTCCCTTATGGGGAGATGCTCGGGGTACCTTTAGCGGAGGTGACCGATTTTCGGCAGACTTCGGGGACCACAGGGAGGCCGGTCTATGTCCCGGAATCCTATGAGAGCTGGCAGTGGCGGGTGGAAGTTTGGTGTCACATCCTTTGGATGGCCGGATTCAGGGAAACGGACCGGGTCTTTATCCCCTTTGGGTATAATGTCTATGTCGCCTTCTGGGAGGGACATTATGCGGCGGAGAAAGTGGGCTGCGAAGTCGTGCCCGGAGGGGCCCTGGATACCCGGGGCCGAGTCAGCAAGATCATGGAGGTCAAGGCCACGGCCTTGATGAATACGCCGACCTACGGCCTGCACCTGGCCGAAGAAGTCGGGAAGATGGGCCTTGATCCAAAAGGGTTGGGCATAAAAAGGATGCTGTGTGCCGGTGAACCGTTGCCGCCGGCTACCCGGAACCGGCTGGGAGAGATCTGGGGGGCTGAAGTCTACGATCACATCGGGGGGACGGAACCTTGTGCCTGGGCGGCCATGTGCGGGGAACGCCAGGGTCTGCACATTATGGAACCTTTCTTTCTGGTGGAAATCCTGGATATGGAGACCTTGTCCCGGGAGGTCGGTCCCGGGGAATTGGGTGTGGTGGTCGTCACCCCCTTAGGGAGACACTCCTTTCCCCTGCTACGCTTCAATACCAAGGATGTGGTCCGCCGGGGAGAAGATAATTGCCCTTGCGGCCGGACCTCCAAGATGATCTCCGGCGTTGAGGGCCGGGCCGATGATTTAAGAAAAATCAGAGGCGTCCTCTTTACCCCGGTGACCGTCGAAGAGGTGGTGCGAAAGGAATTCCCGCAAGTGGTCGAGTTTGAAATTCTCGTGGAGCGGAAAAACCTGATGGATGAAATTTGTCTACGCGTGGAGCCGCAGGAGGAAATGGGAAAAGAGACGGCCAAGGATTTTTGCCGGCACATCGGCGAAAGGCTTAAGACCAAGACCAACCTGCGATTCCAGATCGAGATGGTGCCTCCGGGCGGTCTGCCGCGCTATACCTTGAAATCGAAACGGTTTAAAGATCTCCGGGAGGTGAAAAACCATGAATAAATCAAAGGAAACGGTCGGCCGAGCCGATTTGAAAAAGATGAAGGAAAACATCGACCAGATCGAAGTGCATCTGGCCAAATTGCTGGAATTGGGCGGGGGGATGCCGGTGATCGAGAAAAATGTCCGGGCTATGAAGAGTTTCATTCATGCCCTTAAGTTTGGTGTTTCGGATATTGCCGAATTGGAAGAATAGGGAGGTTAACTATGGGAGAAAGTAAAAAAATAAAAACCGTTTGCCGGAATTGTCATGGCGGGTGCGGGGTGATTGCTACCGTGGCCGACGGCAAAGTCGTCAAAGTGGAAGGAGACCCGGAGTCTCCGATCAGTTATGGGACCTTGTGCAGTAAAGGACTGGCCGTAACGCAAATGGCCTATCATCCCGACAGGATCACTCACCCCATGAAAAAGGTCAATGGGAAGTGGGAACGGATCTCCTGGGACGAGGCCCTGGACACGGTAACCAACAAATTCAAGGAAGTCATCGCCGCCCACGGGCCGGAGGCCATCGTGGTGGGTCAGGGGACCGGCCGGGACTATGAAAGTCATCTTTACCGCTTTGCCAATCTGCTGGGCACACCTAACGTTCTGACGGCCGGTCATTTTTGTTATGTCTCCAGGGTGGCTTCAACTTTGATCACCTGCGGGAATCTGCCCATCTGCGACTATCGCGGGGAACCCAAACTGATCGTCATGTGGGCCTGTAACCCTCAATGGTCCAACCCCGATGAATACAAGGGGGTCGATTTCTGGAAGGCCTACAAGAAGGGGGCCAAGCTGATCTGCATTGATCCGCGGAAAGGGTTTGTGGCTAAAAAGGCCCATCTCTGGCTGCAGCTTCGACCGGGCACGGATGCCGCTCTGGCCATGGGCTTTCACCGGGTGATCATGGAAGAGGGACTGTACGATCAGGAATTTGTGACCCAGCACATTCATGGCTGGGAGGAATTCAAAGAAAGAGTTATGAAGGACTATCCCCTGGAGCGGGTACAGGAGATCACCTGGGTGGATAAGGACCTCATCCGTCAGGCGGCCAAGTTATACGCCACCACCAAACCGGCCTGCATCCATTGGGGGGTGCCCACCGAACAGACCAATAATTGCACCGATTTCACTCGGACGGCCACGGGCCTGATGGCGGCCACCGGGAATCTGGATGTTCCGGGGGGAAATGTTTTGTATGTGAACCCGCCGACCCGGACCGTGGCCGAGTTCGCCCGTCATAAGGAACTCAGCGCAGAACAGAGGGCCAAGCGACTGGGCGGCGAGCAGTATAAACTGGGGGCCAGGGTGGCCTTTATTACGCCCAAGGTCGCCTGGGAGTCCATCCTTCAGGGGACCCCCTACCAACTGAAGGCCGGGCTCTTGTGCGGGACTAATCCGGTGGTCTCACGGGACAATGCCCGGGAGGCCTATGCGGCCCTTAAAGCCTTAGATTTTCTGGCGGTCATCGATTTCTTCCTGACCCCCACCGCCGAACTGGCCGACATCTTTTTACCGGCCGGCACCTGGCTGGAGCAGGACCATGTGGCCGATAACTGGAAACGGCATGGGTTTGTTTTGGCCCGGCAGAAATGCGTGGAGATCGGGGAAGCCTGGCAGGATCATAAAATTTTTATGGAACTGGGGAAACGGATGGGCCAGCCCTGGTGGAATACGGTGGAGGAGGCCCTTGATTATCTGCTTGAGCCGGCCGGTTTGAACTGGGAAGAATTCAAGAAAAAGGGATATGTGCAGGGTGAGATGGTCTACCATAAATATCGGGAGCGGGGTTTTTCCACCCCGACCCGGAAGGTGGAATTATGGTCCACCACCTTGGAGAAGTGGGGCTTCGATCCTCTTCCCAAATATGTCGAACTCCCGGAGAGTCCGGTTTCCACCCCCGAACTCCTGGAACGATATCCATTAATCCTCAACGCCGGACTGCGCACACCAACCTTCTTCCATACGGCCAACCGCCAGCAGCCCTGGCTGCGGGAAATTCGTCCGAACCCGATCGTGGAAATCCATCCGGAGACGGCCAAGAAATACGGCATCCAAGATGGCGACTGGGTCTATATTGAATCGCCTCGGGGACGGGTCAAGGAACAGGCTAAATTATATGACGGTATCGACCCCCGGGTAGTAGTGGCCGAACACGGCTGGTGGTTTCCGGAAATAAAGGATCCGGGGCACGGGTGGGATATTTCCAATATCAATATTTTGATGGACAATGCCCATAAGACCATGGACCCGGCTATGGGGGCTACCAATATCCGAAACTGTTTGTGCAGTATCTCCAAAGTGGAGGATTAGTATAAAAATTAGAAACCGTCGTTCGTATTTCGTATATCGTTAAACCCTTCATATACGAAGGACGATATGCGATATACGCATTAAATTCTAAGAAGCCCCTGAATAATAGAAGATGGACACCTGGATTGATCCGCAGACACAACTGGAATGGCAGATGGAATCACCGGGTGAGATGACCTGGGAAGAGGCCCAACGGTATGCTGAAAACCTTTCCCTGGGCGGCCGGGCCGATTGGCGGTTGCCCAGTGTTTTAGAATTGGAAACCCTGCTGGACAGAAGCCGCTATCGGCCGGTCATGCGGGAAGAGGTCCCTTTTCGGGATGAATTGAGTTACTGGTCATCCACCACCTTCGGTCAGGGCACTAAAAATGCCTGGATCGTTATGTATGACGGGGCCTATGTGCTGAGTTATTCCAAGCAAAATCTTTATCAGGTGCGTTGTGTGCGCCAGGCGGATAAATAATTAACAGGAGGAGAGGAGATGGAAAAGGTCTCTTTAATGTTTTTCAAAAAGGATTGTATGGGTTGTCACGCCTGTGAGGTGGCCTGCAAGCAGGAGCACAAACTGGGCGTAGGACCGAGGCTGGTGAGGGTCATCGAGAAAGGATGTGATTTTATCCCGATTTACTGCCATCATTGCGCCAATGCCCCCTGCCAAAAGGCCTGTCCGTCAGGCGCTATAGATAAGACAACCAGAGGGCTGGTTCTCATTAATAATGACCTCTGCATCGGCTGTAAGGAATGTCTGGAAGCCTGCCCCTTCGGGGCTATGCAGTTTGAAGAGGAAAAGGGGCTGGCGGTGAAATGCGATTTATGCGTCGATCGTCTGGCTGAGAATCAACGACCGGCCTGCAGCCTGGTCTGCCCGACTCAGACTATCCATTACGGCGATATGAAGGCCTTATCGGCCAGAGTAGTCGGCAAGGCCCTGGGGGCCGCCTAGTCTTTCAGAGCGGACCCGGTTTTTGTCCGAATATCTTTCTTGTTCCCCTCCTCTCACCCCCGTCTGTTTGGGAGGGAAGGAAGAGGGGAGAGAAAGATTTTCCTTGAAGAATCTTGGATGATCCCGGGTGACGGCTGGCGAAGGGGTGACCCCCTCTTTCCACAAAAATTATTAGTGGCAGACCCTCAGACTTTGGAAATCAGGTCCGCTGCAACAGATTCTATCTTTCCGGCTTATTCATTTTCAACCCTCCCAGGCCTAGAGGACTCTTCTTCATTAATCTTCGGTGCGCAACAAAATTTTGAGCTTTTATATGTTCGGCTTGACTCATAGATAAATATGTGTCAAGTTTTTCTGGATAGAAAAAGTCTAAAAATAAATACGATAGAATTAACTCAACTTATGCCGAATAGAATTGGGGCCCCTTCAAAAAAAATCAAGGCTTCTTGTCTGATCCTGGCCGGCGGCCAGGGCAAGAGGCTGACACCGGACAAGCCGCTTCTGGAAATCGAGGGCAGTTCGATCATTAAGCGGACGGCCGATGTCGTTGTTTCCTTGTTCCCGGAGGTGCTTATTGTTACCAACTCGCCGGAGAAATATAAATTCTTGGCCCTCCCTCTTGTGGCCGATGAGCGTCAGGGCTGCGGTCCTCTAATGGGGATTTATAGCGGACTCCGAAAGATCAAACACGAAGCGACCTTCGTCTGCGCGGCGGACATGCCCTTCCTGAGCGAAGAAGTGATCCGGGCCGAATTCGTTGAACTCGGCGCCTATGACATTGTGGTGCCTTGGCTTCATGGGAGGCCGGAGTTCCTGCACGCCTTCTACCGCAAACGTTGTTTGCCGGCCATCCGGGAAATTCTCGACAGCAATTTTTTTAAGATCGAAAGGCTGACCCAGCACTGCCGGACCCGTCAGTTGAACAGAGACTGGTTCGAACGGCAGGGCCTGGCTGGACGGATGGAACTTGCTTTCACTAATATCAATACTAGAGAAGATTATGTGCGGTGGCTTAGCCAAGGGAAAAACAAACCGGACCCGCATCAAACTGGAATCGTTTCTCCGCAACTAAGGACATCCGGTCAGGAGGCACTTCAGGCCCTGGTCCCCGAGGTGCTGGAAGAGATCCGCCGAACATTGATCGAACAGGAGACCGCCTATCAGCGACCCGTTGATGAGCAGACGTTTTCCAGCCTTTGGGCTCACAGTTCCAGAGTCGGCCTCATCGCCCACCGAATCGCCAAAACAGAGGGGCTGGACCAAGAGCCGGCCCTGCTTGCAGGTCTATTGCATGACACCGGCAAGTTTGTCGATGGAAACTATCATGAGGACGATATCCCGGAAGAGGAAAATGCCGTGGAATTCGTGGAACGCCTCCTGTCCGGAACGGTCTACGACCGATGGATTCCGGTCATCACCCAGGCCATTCTTTCGATGTACCTTGAGGCTGATGTGACCAGTGATATCGGCCGAGTGGTCTATGATGCGGATTGCCTCGACAAGCTGGGATGTCTGGGAGTTGCCCAGTTTTTCGCTAAGAATACCCTGCGCCGCCGTTTTTTAGATGATGATCTGATGATTCGGGCCAGTATCGAACTGACCTATTCCCATCATGCCCCGGAAACCCTGAAAACAGCGACCGGAAGGTCCCTGGCGCTGAGGCGAAAGGTGCGGACCCACAGATTTTACAGGGAACTTTTGGAAGAATGGACCCAGCTCGGGTTAGGCAACTTCCGGATTCAGGAGGAGGACATCGCCGGTGTTGTCTGCATCCTTGTAGTTCCAAGTGCCTGTTCTTGCGGCGGTGATTTGAAGCGCGATTCCGATATCCAAGATGCCGTCAAGTGCCGATCCCTTGTCCTGAAGTATTCCTGCCGGGCTTGCGGACTCGAGAGGGAGTATTCCTTCTGTCTCCCGAATGTTAAAGACTTACCCCGGAGACGAAAGAGCAGGTAGCAGCGACAAAAGATTTGGTTGCCAGTCTGTTGTAAATCGTTTAAGGTAAGGCATTTGCCAGGCCATGGCCAATAATGAATAGTGATCGATTATACTTCCCTCCCTTTCCTCTTGCCTCTCCCGGCGGAAGGAGAAGGATTGGGGAGAGTGCGAAAGGGTCCAGTCGAAAAAAGTTTGGATGATTCCGGCTGAAAAGGTAATGCAAATTCATTTATTATTTAACGGGAACGGCAAACGACGGGGCAGGTTCCGGCCGGTCCTGTCCCTCTTGATCCTAATCGGCTGGATCAGTCCGGTTATCGCCTTGGACCAAGCCCCTTTTTTTGACCGCTATGGGATCTCGGCCGGATTTGGGGCGAATGTGCATCCTCCGGAAACACAGATCCGGACGGCCTTTGTGCTTCCCTATGCCTCTCATGACTTCGGGCGTAATTGGCGGGGGAATCTGGAGGCCTTTCTGGGGATGACTTTTGCACCGGAGAACCGCCTGGCCCTGGGGCTTACGCCCATAGCCCAGTATAACTTGGGCGGTTTTGGATTGCCGAAGTGGTTTGTGGAAGGAGGGGTGGGAGTCTTTTATACCGATGTTAAGGTTCCCGGGTTCGGTTCCGTCTGGACCTTTTCCCCGCAGATCGGCTTCGGCCATGCCTGGGCAATCGATGCCAAACGCGCCATCACCCTTCGCCTCCGCTATCATCACCTTTCCAATGCCTATCTAGCCAGAGACAACACCAGTATCGACAGTATCCTCCTGATGGTCGGCATGGAATTCGGGAAATAACCTCATCCCTTCTTTAGATTCTTACATTATAGCATCTGAGAATTTATCTCTAACTTTTTGCCCGGACTCATGGGGTCTTATTTTTGAAATTGTCCACCATTACTCCGGAGCTTCTTTACCGGGCCAAACCGGGAACCGCCCCGAAGGGGTGGGACTGAGCATGGCCTTTAATGCGAAGAATATTATGCTTTACCTCAAAGGCAGGCCTACACCCCAGCGGGAAACGGGCTCAGGTCAATGCCCTGCTCCAAATAAATTTATCGATTCTTCGCATTTAAGACTATGCTCAGTCCCACTCTTGCAGAGTGGGTCCCGGTTTGGGGCCGGATTCTCTTCGCAAGAAGAACTGCTCAGGCCCACTCCTTCGGAGCGGTTCCCAGTTTCCCAC
>Ga0233425_10006347_pt1 | contig 17651 bp, 7 predicted proteins | sample Watercolumn_Towu_2_FD_181712 | JGI IMG/M metagenome (GOLD analysis project Ga0233425, IMG submission 181712) | Freshwater microbial communities from Lake Towuti, South Sulawesi, Indonesia - Watercolumn_Towuti2014_140_MG | ecosystem: Environmental > Aquatic > Freshwater > Lake | place: Indonesia... | reverse complement strand
TGAAGGAGATTGCCGTGTTGACGGGTTTCGGGGCGGTCTACGGGCTTGCGAGCAATGGGAGCTTCGCGTACGCGTTCGATGAGTCAGGGGCCATTCTCCAGGTGGATCCGGTGTCCGGGCTGGTGCAGCCGATCGTTGGGCCAGGTCAATCGGTTCCGTGGTGGGGAGCGGGTGTCACCACTCGTTTCTTCGGAGTGAACAACCAGTGATTCCCCTGTGATCATGCGGATTTGACAACGCTGTGAGGTTTGGATAACCTGTGCGCCGGTTGTCCTCTTTCTTTCCCATCCGATGTGAGTTGGAGGTTTGTGATGATGACCAGGGGGCTTTCCGCCACGCTGCTTCTGGCATTCTGTCTGGCTTCAGCGTGCTCCAACACGGCCAAGATCGATCCGAAGTTCGACGGTACGTCCGGGGAGATGCCGGCGACTGAGGACGTCGCAGATTCCGCAGGCGGCGAGCCTGACATCAACGTACCTCCAGATATTGAGCCCACGGAGTTGCCCCCGCCCCCATGCACCTCGGACGAAGAGTGCGACGACGACAACCCGTGCACGGACGACAAGTGCGATGCCAAGACCGGCTGCGTCCACACGGACAACGAGGCTGAATGCGACGACGGTGATGCCTGCACGAGCGGGGATGTCTGCGACGCCGGCAAGTGCGCAGGGCCGTCCCCGGTCGATTGCGACGATCTCAACCCGTGCACGGATGATTTCTGCGAGCCGGGAGAGGGTTGCCAGCATGAGGCCAACTCCCTGTCGTGTGATGACGGTGACGCGTGCACGGCCGAGGACAAGTGCTCGCAGGGCAGTTGCGGCGGGCAGCCCCTGACGTGCGACGACGGGAATGACTGCACGAACGACACCTGTGACCCGGCCTCCGGTTGCGTCTTCTCCGTCAACACCGAGCCGTGCGACGACGGCAACGGATGCACGGTGAACGACCACTGCCAGGATGGAGCCTGCGCAGGCGAATCCACCCCCGAATGTGCGTGCGAGACCGACGAGGCCTGCGTCAAGTTCGACGATGAGGACCTGTGCAACGGGGTCATCCGGTGCATCGAGGGGCTTTGCGCCTTGGATCCGCTCACGGTCGTGGTCTGTCCCGCCGAAGGAACCGTCCCGTGCACGGCGTCTCAGTGCGAGCCGCAGACGGGCAAGTGCATCGACGTCCCGCTGCCCGAGATGACTCCGTGCGAAGACGGCGACCTGTGCACCGCCGGGGATTTCTGCGAGGCGGGAAGCTGCGTGACCGGCGAACCCATCGAGTGCGACGACGGCAATCCGTGCAGCGATGACTCGTGCGACCCCTTCCTTGGCTGCGTGTACGTTGCGAACCTGCTGCCTTGTGACGATTCCAGCGCGTGTACCTCCGGAGACGTCTGCGCCGAGTTCGAATGCGTGGGGCAGCCCGTCGACTGCTCCGACGACAATCCCTGCACCGATGATTCCTGCGATCCCGCCGCCGGATGTGTCCTGGTGAACAATGCCGTCCCCTGCAACGACGGCAACCTGTGTACTGAGGCCGACTCCTGCCTGGATGGATCGTGCCTCGGAGATGTGGTTCTTTGCGACGATGGCAACCCGTGCACGACCGATTCCTGCGACCCGGCCGTCGGGTGCCTGTTTGCCCCGAACGTCGAGACCTGCGACGACGGCACCGCATGCACCCAGGGGGATGTCTGCGTGGACGGAGCGTGCATCGGCAAGGGCCTGGCCTGCGATGACTTGAACCCGTGCACCGACGACACCTGCGACCCGGCCGTGGGATGCGTCTTCACGAACATCCAGGCCGGGTGCGACGACGGCACCGCCTGTACCCAGAACGACCTCTGCTCCGGAGGCAAGTGTGCGGGGACCGCACTGAGCTGCGACGATGGAAATCCCTGTACCGACGACACCTGCGACCCTGCGGCCGGGTGCAAGAATGACGTCAACTCCGCTCCCTGTGACGACAACAACGCCTGCACTTCGGGCGACGTCTGTCTCAACGGGAAGTGTGCCGGCTCGGCCCTCTCCTGCGACGATGCGAACCCGTGTACCGATGACTCCTGCGACCCCGGAACCGGCTGCAAGCACGCCAACAACACGGCCACCTGCTCGGACGCCAATGCCTGCACCGAGAAGGACACGTGCACCGACGGAACCTGCGTCGGCTCCGCGCTGACCTGTAACGATGGCAACCCGTGCACCGACGACACCTGCGACAAGGCGGTCGGATGCAAGTTCAGCAACAACGCCGCACCCTGCGACGACATCAACGCATGCACCGTGCAGGATGCGTGCAAGGACGGGAAGTGCTTCGGGCAGGCTGCCGTGTGCGATGACAAGAACTTCTGCACCTCGGATACGTGCATCCCCTCCGTGGGCTGCATCTTCGTGAACAACGAAAACCCCTGCGACAACGGCAACCTCTGCGATGAGGGCGACTTCTGCAAGGGCGGCACCTGCATCGGGGGCGCCACCAAGGTCTGCCAGGACGGAAACTCCTGCACCACCGACTCGTGCGACCCTGCCAAGGGGTGCGTGTATGCCCAGCTACTCGACGGCACGGGCTGCGACGACGGGAACGCCTGCACCAGCGGCGACACGTGCCTGGCCGGCAAGTGCGTGGGCAAGGGCAAGATCTGCGACGACGGCAAGTTCTGCACGACCGACACCTGCAACCCAGTCACCAACCAGTGCGTGTTCGAGTTCAACACGCTTGCCTGCGATGACGCAAATGCCTGCACCGTGGGCGACGCGTGCAACTCAGGCGTCTGCACGCCGACGGGCAAGCTGAACTGCGACGACGGGAATCCGTGCACGGACGACTCGTGTGACCCGATCATCGGGTGCCTCCACTCCAACAACGCCTCGCTCTGCGACGACAAGAACCCGTGCACCACCGGGGATACCTGCAAGGCCGGTGCCTGTGTCGGCATCGCAAAGACCTGCAACGACGGAAACGTCTGCACCGACGACTCGTGCGATGGCACGACGGGCGACTGCGTCTTTGCCCCCAACACGAACCCCTGCAACGACGGAAGCGTCTGCACCACCGGAGACATCTGCCAGGGGGGCAAGTGCGGGGGCACGCCGGTCACCTGTGACGACAAGAACTCCTGCACCCAGGACTCGTGCGTCTCCCCGGTCGGCTGCCTGTACGTGGCCAAGCCGGAAGGAGCCGCTTGCGACGACTCGAGCAAGTGCACCAACCCCGACGTGTGCAAGGCCGGTGTGTGCGTCGGCACGGCAGTCGCCTGCGACGACGGCAACGTCTGCACCGACGATTCCTGCGATCCGGCAGTCGGCTGCGTGACCAAGAACAACGCAGCGGCCTGCAGCGACGGCAGCCTCTGCACCACCGGCGACATCTGTGCGGACGGCAAGTGCACCGGTGCGCCGGTCGTGTGCGACGACAAGAACGCGTGCACCCACGACCTGTGTGTTCCGGCCACCGGTTGCAGCTTCACCCCGCTGGAGGACGGCACCAAGTGCGACGACGGGAACGCCTGCACGACGCCCGACGCCTGTGCGGGGGGCAAGTGCACCGGAGCTGCAGTCGTGTGCAACGACAACAATCCCTGCACCAACGACAGTTGCGACCCGCTGACCGGCTGCGTCTTCTCGAACAACTCCAACCCCTGCTCGGACGGGAATGCCTGCACCTCAGGCGACGTTTGCAGCGCAGGCAAGTGTGCGGGGACACCGGTGACCTGCGACGACAAGAACCCGTGCACGAACGACTCGTGCGCTCCGGCATCGGGCTGCGCCTACGTGAACAACTCGCTGCCGTGCGATGATGGCAACGTGTGCACCGGCGGGGATGTGTGCGCTGCGGGCTCGTGCAAGCCGGGGACCGTGAACCTCTGCACCGGGTGCAACCCCACGGGCAAGCCGGGCTGCAACGGCTGTGCGTGCGAGAAGTGCGTCTGCGCCATGGACCCCACCTGCTGCACCGTGAACTGGGATGCCGACTGCGTCAACCTCTGCAAGAACTCCTCCTGCCCGCAGACGTGCCAGATGAACGGCTGCAACTCCCTGCCCCAGAAGGGGTGCGGCGGCTGCGCCTGCGAGGCCTGCGTCTGTGCGCTCTACCCGAGCTGCTGCAACGTGGCCTGGGATGCCACCTGCGCCCAAGCGTGCAAGGCCAACTGCGGGTCCGCCTGCGGCGGGCCGGGCGGCGCTGGCTGCCAGGCCGTCTGGGGCGGCAGCGGCGGCTGCGGCGGCTGCCCGTGCGAAAAGGCGGTCTGCGCGGCCGACCCCTTCTGCTGCAACACCTCCTGGGATCAGCTGTGCGTGACCGAGTGCAAGAACTGGGCAGCGGCCCACTGCGCCCAGACCGGCGGACAGGGCTGTAGGACGCACTCCCACGGCGGGTGCCACAACTGCGCCTGCCTGACGGCAGTGTGCCAGGCAATGCCGGGATGCTGCTTCGGCGGCGGAGGAGGGGGCGGGCAGTGGAGTGCTCAGTGCGTCGCTGCCTGCGAGAAGGCCGGGTACCTCTGCAAATAGAGCCCGATCTGCATCGCTTTCCGCTCTGAGATTTCGCGCTTCTCGCACAATGCGGATGCCCGCATGTTGACACGGACCGCCCGCGTGCGTATACTCCCGCCCCGAGAGCGAAGTTGCCATCAATCATGCCGCAGAGGCAGGGAGGAAGAAGATGAAGTTGCTTCGTTTGTTGTCCATCGCTGTTGCGCTGGTTGCGGTCGCGGCCTGCACTGGGGGAACGGGGATCACCCCGACCACCGAGATTTCCGGTGATGATGCCGCCATCGGCGACGCCGGCACCGACGTGAACGTCGAGACCGACGGGGTCGTCAACCCGGACGTCCCGGTCAACCCGGACGTGCCGATAGGCGACGGTCCGGAGCCCCCGTGTGCGGATGACTCCGAGTGCAACGACGACAATCCGTGTACCACCGACAAGTGCGACCCCAAGGCGGGGTGTACCCACGAGAACAACACCGATGCGTGCGAAGACGGCAACCAGTGCACGGTCGAAGACAAGTGCGTCGATGGGGCCTGCGTTGCGGGAACCGACGTCGACTGCGACGACCTGAACACCTGCACCGACGATTCGTGCGTGCCCGAGAGCGGCTGCCAGCACACCAACAATGCCCTCTCGTGCGACGACGGTGATGCCTGCACCGTGAACGATGCCTGCGCGGATGGCCAGTGCGGCGCCGGCACGGCCATCGAGTGCAAGGACGAGAACCCCTGCACCACCGACAAGTGCGACAAGGAGAAGGGGTGCGTGTTCGAGAACAACACCGAGCCGTGCGACGATGGCAACGGCTGCACCACCGAGGACAAGTGTCAGGACGGGGCCTGCGCCGGGGCCGTGACTCCCGACTGCGAGTGCCTGAAGGACGAGGAGTGCGCCGAGTTCGAGGACGGCAACCTCTGCAACGGCACGCTCAAGTGCATCGAGAAGCTCTGCGCGGTGGACGAGACCACCGTGATCGTCTGCTCGACCGAGGGGCTGGCCCCCTGCACCGTGGCCGAGTGCATCCCGGAAACCGGCGAATGCAAGCCGCTCTCCGAGCCCAATGAGACCCCCTGCGACGACGCCAACTTCTGCACCAGCGCCGATGCCTGCGTGGAAGGCCAGTGCGTGGGCGAGGAAGTGAAGTGCGACGACGCCAACTCCTGCAGCGACGATTCCTGCGACCCGACCGTGGGCTGCGTCTTCATCCCCAACACCGCCGAGTGCGATGATGCAAGCGCCTGCACCAAGGATGACAAGTGCGTGGAGTTCGAGTGCCTGGGGACGGCCGTCGAGTGCATCGACGACAACCCCTGCACCGACGATTCGTGCGACCCGGCGACGGGCTGCACGTTCCTCAACAACACCAACGTCTGCACGGACGGCAACCTCTGCACTGACGGCGACGTCTGCCTCGACGGCAAGTGCGCCGGCGACGTGGTCGTGTGCGACGACGGCAACCCCTGCACCACGGATTCCTGCGACCCGGCGGTGGGCTGCGTTTACACCAACAACGAGATCACCTGCGACGACAAGAACGCCTGCACCGAGAAGGACATCTGCAAGGAAGGCGTTTGCGTGGGCGAGACCATCTCTTGCGATGACAAGAACCCCTGCACCGACGATTCCTGTGACCCGGCCACCGGTTGCGTCAATTCGAACAACGTTTCCGGGTGCGACGACGGCAATGCCTGCACCGAGAAGGACGTCTGCCTGGACGGCAAGTGCGCCGGCGTGGCGCTGGTCTGCAACGACGGCAACCCCTGCACCGACGATTCCTGCGACAGCCAGACCGGGTGCGTGTTCACCAACAACACCCTGTCCTGCGACGACGGCAGTGCATGCACGGTGAAGGACGTCTGCAAGGACGGGGTGTGCGCCGGGATCGCAGTCACATGCGACGACTCGAACCCGTGCACCGACGATTCCTGTGACCCGGCCAAGGGGTGCGTGTTCGTGAACAACGCGGCTTCGTGCGATGACACAAACGCCTGCACGGAGAAGGACGTCTGCAAGGACGGAGCGTGCGTGGGCATTGCCCTCACCTGCAATGACGGCAACCCGTGCACCGACGATGCGTGCGACAAGATGGCCGGCTGCGTGTACACGAACAACACCGTTGCCTGCAACGACAACAATGCCTGCACCGACGGCGATGCCTGCAAGGACGGGAAGTGCAACTCCGGGGCCGCGGTCGTCTGCGATGACAAGAACGTCTGCACTTCCGATACCTGCGTGCCCGCGGTTGGCTGCGTCTACGTCAACAACCTCAACCCGTGCGACAACGGCGACAAGTGCGACGAGGGCGATTCCTGCAAGGACGGCCAGTGCGTCGGTGGTAACAAGAAGGTCTGCGACGACAACAACCCCTGCACGACCGATTCCTGCGACCCGGCGACCGGGTGCGTGTTCAAGAACCTCCCGGACAACACCGTGTGCGACGACTACAACGCCTGCACCAGCGGTGACAAGTGCACCGCGGGCAAGTGCGCCGGCGTGGGCAAGGTCTGCAACGACAACAACCCCTGCACGACCGATTCCTGCAACCCGGTGAACCAGAACTGCATCTTCGAGAACAACACCCTGGCCTGCGACGACAAGAACGCCTGCACCACCGGGGACACCTGCAATGCCGGCAAATGCGTGCCCACCGGGACGCTGAGCTGCGACGACAAGAACCCGTGCACCAACGACTCCTGCAATCCGGCGCTCGGCTGCGTCCACGAGAACAACACCCTGGCCTGCGACGATGCGAACCTCTGCACCACCGGGGACAAGTGCACTGCGGGCAAGTGCGTGGGCACCCCCAAGGTCTGCAACGACAGCAACGTCTGCACCGACGACTCGTGCGACGCCAAGACGGGCAACTGCGTGTTCGCCCCGAACACCAGCCCCTGCAATGACGGCAACGTCTGCACCACCGGCGACATCTGCGCCGCCGGCAAGTGCGTCGGCACGCCGCTTGTCTGTGATGACAAGAACCCGTGCACCAAGGACTCGTGCGTGTCGCCGACCGGCTGCGTCTACGTGAACCTGACCAACGGAACCAAGTGCGACGACGGCAATGCCTGCACCTCGCTGGACATGTGCGTCACCGGCAAGTGCACCGGCATGGCAGTGACCTGCAACGACGGCAACGTCTGCACGAACGACTCGTGCGACCCCGCCACCGGCTGCGTCTACACGAACAACACCAACGCCTGCAACGACAGCAACGCCTGTACCACGGGCGATACCTGCAGCGGCGGCAAGTGCGTGGGCAAGGCCATCGTCTGCGATGACAAGAACACCTGCACCTCCGACTCCTGCAACCCTGCATCGGGTTGCGTCTACACGGCACTTCCGTTCGGAGCCAAGTGCAACGACGGCAACGCCTGCACGACCGGGGATCTCTGCGTCGGGACGTTCTGCTTCGGCCAGACCCTGGTCTGCAACGACAACAACGTCTGCACGAACGACTCGTGCGACAAGGCCACTGGCTGCGTGTACACGAACAACACCAACGCGTGCGACGACGCCAATGCCTGCACCGCCACCGACAAATGTGCCGACGGCAAGTGCGTGGGCGTCCCGATCAAGTGCGACGACCTGAATCCGTGCACCGACGATTCGTGCGACCCGGCCACGGGGTGCAAGTTCGTGAACAACGCTGCCCCGTGCGACGACAACAACTCCTGCACCGTGGGCGACGTGTGCTCCGCGGGCACGTGCAAGCCGGGAGCGACGAACCTGTGCACCGGCTGCTCGACGCAGGAAAAGCCCGGGTGCAACGGCTGTGCATGCGAGAAGTGCGTGTGCGCCATGGATCCGACCTGCTGCTCGGTGGCCTGGGACGCGGACTGCGTGGCCCTGTGCAAGAACTCTTCGTGCCCGCAGACATGCCAGCTCAACGGCTGCAACAGCATCTCGCAGAAGGGGTGCGGCGGATGTGCCTGTGAAAAGGCGGTCTGCGCTGCGGATCCCTTCTGCTGCGACACCCAGTGGGACGACATCTGCGCCGACGAGTGCAAGACCCTGGGCAATTCGGTCTGCGGTGCTCCGGGCGGCGCGGGCTGCACGGCGTCGCTGGCCGGCGAGAAGGGATGCGGCGGCTGCCCGTGCGAGAAGGCGGTCTGCGCCATCGATACATACTGCTGCAACACGGCGTGGGATGGCATCTGCGTCACCGAGTGCAAGAACAATGCGGTGGCCCACTGCGCCAACTCGGGCGGCCAGGGTTGCCGAGTGCACGCAACAAAGGGGTGCGGCGGCTGCGTCTGCGAGAAGGAAGTCTGCGCCAAGGACCCCGCCTGCTGCAACAACCAGTGGGATGCCTTCTGCGTCGTGGCGTGTGCGAACCTCGGGTACCTCTGCAAGTAGCTTGCGCAAGTCCTCTTGACGGTGGGCGGCCACGCACGTGAGCCGCCCGCCGCCGACTCCTTCCAACGAAACCCCAAAGACATGATTGACACGGACGGGGCAGGTCCGTATAGTGCGCCGGATTTGCTCGACTGGAACTATCGGCCCGGATGGCCAAGGAGGCATGAAATGAGACTCGGACGTCTTGGTTTTGGAGCGCTGGCCCTGGCTTCTGTTGCGATTCTGCTGTCTTCCGGTGGATGCACCGGCTCCTCGTCGACGCTGGCACCGGACGACATCGCCGGTGGGGACGAACGTGGCGGCGACGCCATCATCGGCACCGACAACCAGGTCGAGGAAGACCTGCCGGGGGAGGATCTTCCGCCTGCCCCGTGCAAGAGCGATGCGGATTGCGACGATTCCAACCTCTGTACCACCGACAAGTGCACCCCCGGCGTCGGCTGCGAGCACCTGAACAACACAGCGCCGTGCGATGACGGCAGCGCATGCACCGTGGACGATGCCTGTGCGGACGGCGCATGCACCGCGGGCCATGGACTCGACTGCGACGACCTGAATGCCTGTACCGACGATAGCTGCGACCCGACTGCCGGCTGCCAGCATGCCAACAACACGGCCGGCTGCGAAGACGGTGATGCCTGCACTCTGGGCGACAGTTGCAAGGATGGACAGTGCAAAGGCACGGACACGCTCGAGTGCAAGGACGAGAATCCCTGCACCGACGATTCCTGCAACCCGGAATCGGGATGTGAGCACCCGTTCAACACCCTCGCCTGCGATGACGGCAACGGCTGCACCACCGACGATGCCTGCAAGGAAGGCGTCTGCGAGGGGAAGCAGACCCCCGATTGCAAGTGCACCTCGGATGCGGAGTGCAAGCAGTTCGATGACGAAGACCTGTGCAACGGCTCCCTCAAGTGCCTGGAGCAGCAGTGCGTGACCGACGAAACGACCATCGTGGTCTGCCTCTCCGAGACCACCCCGCCCTGCTACGCAGCGACCTGCATACCCGAGACCGGCAAGTGCGAAGACAAGGTCCTCGAGGACGGTGCCCAGTGCGACAACGGCGACAAGTGCACGAGCAACGACACCTGCGTGAGCGGGAAGTGCGAGGCCGGCGAGGCCGTGGTCTGCGACGACGGCAGCGTCTGTACCGATGATTCGTGCGTGCCCGCAGACGGATGCATGTACACGCCCAACACCGCGACCTGCGACGACGGCAGCGCCTGCACCAAGGATGACATCTGCGCCGACGGGCAGTGTGCGGGCATCCCGATCGAATGTGTCGACGGGAACGGCTGCACCGACGACACCTGCGACCCGCTGACCGGATGCGTGTTCACGAACAACGTGTCGGCCTGCAACGACGAGAGCTTCTGCACCGAGAGCGATGTCTGTCTCGACGGCAAGTGCGCCGGTACCGTGATCGTGTGCAACGACGGGAATCTCTGCACCGACGACACCTGTGACCCCGCGCTCGGCTGCGTCTACGCCAACAACACCGCGGCCTGCGACGACAAGAACAAGTGCACCGACAGCGACATCTGCGGTGACGGGGCCTGCCTGGCCGGAGCACCGACGGACTGCGACGACCTCAACGTCTGCACCTCCGACACGTGCGTCCCGGAAGCCGGCTGCGTCCACGTGAACAACGCCAACGCCTGCGAGGACACCGACCTCTGCACGATCAACGACATCTGCAAGGACGGCAAGTGCACCGCGGGCGCAGCGGTCGTGTGTGACGACAAGAACCCCTGCACCACCGACAAGTGCGACCCCAAGACCGGATGCGTCTACACTCCGATTCTGGACGGCACCAAGTGCGATGACGGCAATGCCTGCACGACCGGCGACAAGTGCACTGCGGGCAAGTGCGCCGGCGTCGGCAAGAGCTGCGACGACAACAACCCCTGCACCACCGACTCGTGCAACCCGGTGAACCAGAACTGCATCTACGAGAACAACACGCTGCCCTGCGACGACAAGAACGCCTGCACCGTAGGGACACCTGCAGCCAGGGCGCATGCGTGGCGGGCAAGGATCCGCTCGTCTGCGACGACAAGAACCCGTGCACCAACGACAAGTGCGACCAGACGCTCGGGTGCGTGTACACGAACAACGGGCTGTTCTGCAACGACGGGAACGCCTGCACCACGGGCGACCAGTGCCTGGGCGGCAAGTGCGTGGGCAAGGCCAAGCTGTGCGTCGACTTCAACATCTGCACCGACGACTCCTGCGACCCGAAGACCGGCTGCGTCTACACGAACAACACGGTCACCTGCGACGACGCCAATGCGTGCACCACCGCGGACAAGTGCGCCGGTGGCACTTGCAAGGGCGGACTTCCGTTGGTGTGCAACGACTCGAACCCGTGCACCGACGACACGTGTGTCCCGGCATCCGGCTGCAAGTTCACCAGTAACACCGCACCGTGCGATGACGGCAACGTGTGCACGGGAGGCGACGTGTGCTCGGGCGGTTCCTGCAAGTCGGGGACGACCAACACCTGCACCGGATGCGGCGTCAGCAACACGCCTGGGTGCAACGGTTGCGCTTGCGAGAAGTGCGTGTGCGCCATGGATCCGTACTGCTGCGACGTGGCCTGGGACGATACCTGCGTGTCCGAGTGCAAGAACACGAGCTGCCCGCAGACGTGCCAGATGAATGGCTGCACGGCCCTGCCGGTGAAGGGGTGCGGCGACTGCGGCTGCCAGGCCTGCGTGTGTGCCAAGGACCCGTACTGCTGCAACAATCTCTGGGACAGCATCTGCGCCCAGGAGTGCAAGGATTGCGGCTCTGCGTGCGGTGCTCCGGGCGGGGTCGGCTGCCAGGCTTCGATGACCGGAGAAAAGGGGTGCGGCGGTTGCACGTGCGAGCAGGCCGTCTGTGCGGCCGACCCGTTCTGCTGCAACACGGCATGGGACAGCATCTGCGTGAGCGAGTGCAAGAACATGGCCATGGCACACTGCTACCTTTCCGGGGGCCAGGGGTGCAAGACACACGAGGTCAAGGGGTGCGGCAACTGCGCCTGCCAGGCCTGCGTTTGCGCCAAGGACCCGTACTGCTGCAACGTGAAGTGGGATGGGAAGTGCGTGGCCGAGTGCCAGGACCCGGCCGTCTGCCCTGACAAGTACATCTGCAAGTAGTCCGCTGTTTCGGACGGAGGCCCCGGGGGGAAACGCCCGGGTCTCCGTACCGAACGTCCTTCTCCCCTCCACTCCCAAGTTTCTCTTGAACTCGCCCGGCCTTGCTGGTTTACTGCGCATCGGATCACTCGTGGGTGGAGGTCGCAGATGGAACGGGTACTGGGGTTCATACGGGACAATCGGGAGCGGCACTTGGCGGAACTGATGGACTTGCTGAGGATCCAGAGCATTTCGGCCGATTCGACGAAGAACGGCGAAACACGCAGGGCGGGCGAGTTCGTCGAGCAGGTGATGAAGCGGGCAGGAATGGAAAATGTGCGCCTCATCGAGACCGGGGGACATCCAGTGGTCTACGGCGACTGGCTCCATGCGCCGGGCAAGCCGACGATCCTGGTTTATGGCCACTACGATGTGCAGCCGGTGGACCCGCTGTCGGAATGGAACAATCCCCCGTTCGAGCCGACGGTCAAGGACGGCAAGCTGTTCGGCCGCGGGACCTCGGACGACAAGGCCCAGGTCATGACCCACCTGTATGCGCTCGAAGCGCTGATGAAGATCGACGGGAAGCTCCCGTGCAACGTGAAGTTCTTCATCGAGGGGGAGGAGGAATCGGGAAGTGCCCATACCGCACCGTTCGTGGTCGAGAACCGGGAGATGCTTGCCTGCGATGCGGTGGCGATTTCCGACACGGCGTGGTACTCCCGCGACGTTCCGACCATCGTTTACGCGCTGCGGGGCCTGTCCTACATGGAATTCAAGGTGAAAGGGCCGGTCCGCGACCTGCATTCCGGCAGCTACGGCGGCATGATCACGAACCCGCTCAATGCGGTGGCCCGGATCATTTCGAAGCTCCAGGACGAAGACGGGAAGGTCCTCGTGCCGGGGTTCTATGATGACGTGGTTCCACTGACCGACGAGGAGCGCCGAGAGTTTGCTGCGGTGGGCGATCCCGATGCGGAGATCATGGCGGACACGGGGATTCCGGCCATGTGGGGCGAGAAGGGGTACACGACCATGGAGAGGAACTGGGGCCGCCCGTCGCTCGACGTGAACGGGATCTTCGGCGGCTTCCAGGGTGAAGGCGGCAAGACGGTCATCCCATCGTTCGGCGGATTCAAGATGAGCACCCGTCTGGTCCCGAATCAGAAGCCCGAGAAGATATTCGCGTTGGTGGAGCAGTACATCCGCTCCATCTGTCCTCCCGGAGTCACGGTGGAATCCAAGTACCACCACGGTGGCGAGCCGGTCATGGTTCCGACCGACAACTTCTTCATCGAATCGGCCCGGGCCGCGTTCGAGGAGGTGTTCGGCAAGCGACCGGCACTGGTTCGCGAGGGAGCATCGATTCCCATTACTGCGACTTTTGTCCAGGAGTTGGAGGCGGCCCCCGTGCTCATCGGCTACGGCCTGCCCGACGATCACATCCATTCCCCCAACGAGAAGATGGACCTCGAGAACTTCTACAAGGGGATCGAGACCAATGCGCTGATGTACCTGCGGTTCGGCAGCCGGTAAGACGGCGGAGCCGCCCCGGCTCGGAAGAGGTGGCGGCATGCGACAGGCATTTCAGGTCTTTCTGTTCCTGGCGGCAGCAGTCGTGGCAGCCTGTGCACCGCTGCCTGAGGGGCTCGGAACGGGCCCGGGCGGAGGGGGACCGGTGGTCGTCTTCGACCTGGAAACCAAACCGCTTCCCCAGATCCCGTTCCCCAACGATCTGGCCACCCGGCTCTCCGCGTCCTCGCCGACCGGCCGGTTGCTCAATCTCAGCCTGAATGCGCCGACCCAGCTCGAGGAGGAGTTCCGGGCCCGGGCGGACGGCCTCGACGGGTTCGGAACATACGCCCCGATTTCGGTGAGCTTCGATGCCCCGATTCACCTGGCCGACCTCCATCGCCGTCACCGGGAGAACCGGGAATTCACCGACGACGCGGTCCTGGTCATCGACGTGACTCCCGGAAGCCCGACCTACGGGGAAGCGACGCTGCTGGACATGGGACGCGGGTTCTTCCCCGCCAATCTCAAGTTCACGGACGCCTACTTCGCCAACGATCCCAGGGAGCTCGGCACCAACCTTCTCTACGAGAGCTACACCGAGAAGCCGGACGAGGACTCCGATGCGGATGGGGTTGCCGATTCCCCCAACGTCGATCCCCCGGGGAGTGACCCCTGGGACAACCTCCTGACCGACTTCGAGCGGGAGACATCCACCCTCATCATCCGGCCCGTGGTGCCGCTTCGGGAGCGCACCCGATACGCGGTCGTTCTGACCAGCCGCCTGCTTGGCGAAAAGGGCACCGGACCGGCCTGCAAAGCGGATGCCGATTGCCTGGATTCGGAAAGCTGCGACACTGCGGAGGGGCGCTGCCGGGAGCCGATCCGCTCTCCCTTCCGCCTCAGCCACCACGTGAGACAGGCCGGAGATCTGGCACCTCTTGCCGAGATCCTGCAGCGGGATCCCTACGGGCTCTCGCCTGAGGAAGTCTCGTTTGCCTGGACGTTCACTACTCAGTCCGTGACGTCACCGATGCTGGCCGTTCGCAACGGTCTGTGGGGGGAAGGTCCCCTGTCCCGCCTGGCGACCGAGTTCCCACCGGCCCTGTCCCTCATGCCGGCCAAGAGCCAGGCCAAGGCGGCGGAGACCGGTAGCCGCTTCGTCGTGGATATGGCGGAGATCATGGCCATCGCCGGTCCCCTTCTGCCGAGCCTGTCCGGAATCATCCCGAGCCTGGCGGAATCCCAGCAGGTCCTCATCGACAGCTACGAGCACGTGGAATTCCTGGTGGCCGGCACCTACGAGAGTCCTGACTTTCTCGTGGACCGGGACGGAATGGCCGTGGCCGGTCACCCCGCGGACGACGACGAGGTGTTCGAGCTGAACCCGCAGACCGGCGAGGCGGTGTATGGCAAGGGAAGGGTCCCGTTCCTCTGCATCATTCCCAAGTCCCGCCCGGGCGGGTGGAAAGACCCGGACTTTGCGCACCTCGACGGCAAGCCTCCGTTCCCGGTCGCCATCTTCCTGCACGGGACCGCGTCCTCCAAGCTTCAGGCCATGGGCTTTGCCGGCCATTTCGCCCGCCTCGGAATCGCCACCTGCTCCATCGATGCCTTTGCCCACGGGATGCCGTTCCCGTCCATACCGGCACCGGGGAGCCTGATGTCGGAGGCCAACGTCCGGATGATGATCCAGGCCTTTGCTCCGGGCTACGAGCCGATCTACGACATCATGAAGGGGATCCGGGCCCGCGACCTGAACATGGACGGGAACCTCGATCCGGCCGGCGACTTCTGGACCATGGACCCCTTCCACACCCGCGACTGCATCCGCCAGACCGCCATCGATCTGGTCCAGTTCCTGCGCATTCTGCGGAGCATGGACGGCAAGCAGCGGACCGACATGGACGGGGACGGCAAGGACGAGCTGCTGGGCGATTTCAACGGTGACGGCCAGGTCGACCTCGGCGGTCCGACCAACCACTTCTACGCCTACGGCATCTCTCTGGGCGGTATCGTCACCTCGGTATTTGCCGGGATCGATCCGGGCCTCGATGCAGCGGTGGTCATCGTCGGGGGCGGCGGGCTTGCGGACGTCGCAGTCCGCAGCACCAACCCCGGAGTCCCCGAAATGGCCATCATGCCTGCGCTCGGCCCGATGCTCGTGGGGGACCGTGATTCCGAGTCGGGCGACATGGTCATACGGTCCGTGATCCCGGTGTTTGACCACACCGAGCTGCTCGAAATCGCCAGGCTGTCCAACGCTGCACAAGGGACGACCGTGCGCCTGACCAACGTCGATTCCGGAGAATCTCGCCAGGTCGAGGTGGATGCGTCGGGCAAGCTCAGGCTCCAGATCGCAGCCGACGCGCTGCGTGCCACCGAGCTGCGACACTACACCGGTTTCGACCCGATTCTCCGGCTGGGCGGGGGAGACTGCAAAGCCGATGCGGATTGTTCCTCGGGAATGCCCTGCAAGAAGGGGATCTGCTCCTGCAACGGTGCAACCGATTGCCCGGAGTGGCACACCTGCACGCCGGAAGGGCTGTGCCGCATGATTCCCAGCCCGATTGACTCGACCCTTGCCACCGACGCTCACCCGGCCCTCGGTGACCGCTTCCTGATCGAGGTCCTGTCGGCCTCGGGCGACGTGGTGGAAATCGTCGACACGTTCGAATCGGACGTGACGGTCAACGGCACGATCTACTCAGCGGGCGAGCCGCTCGTGAACCTGTATCGCGGGTACGGCAACGTTCGTCAGACCCCGGCCTTCCGCCGGTTCATGGGAATTGCTCAGACCGTCCTCGAGCCGGGTGACCCGATCAACTGGGCAGCCCGGTATGCCCAGGAACCTCTTGCTCCGCCGGGAACGGATTCGTCATCGACTGCCGGCACCAACGTGATGGTCCTGGTCGGTGTCGGCGACACGAACGTCCCTGCAGCTACCGGCATTGCATTGGCCCGGGCCGCGGGAGCGGTCGGGTACGACAAGCCCGATCCCCGCTTCGACGGAAAGTCCGAGATGGAAGTACTCGTCGATTCCACCGTGGTCGAGGGGTTGTTCAACCGCTGCCACTTCAAGGTTGCAGCCAAGGACAAGGACGGGAACATGGTGGACTCGTGCGTCCTGTTCGACCCCGACGACCTCGACTCGAGCCGTCTGAGCGGTCCCTGCACCGACTGCAAGCTCAACTATGACAAGAAGGGGGAGAAAGTCACCGGTTGGACCTGCTCCGATGACAAGGCGGAACCCTGCGGCGACGGCTTCAACGCACCGACCACCCTGCCCGAGCCGATCCGGGCCGCTGCGGTCGTGCGGGACGGGATTCCCATTCCCGCACGTGAAGCCGGGGCCTGCAAACGCAAGAACCCGGACGGCACCTGCGCCATGTTCGAGGATCCCGCCGGCATCCAGGGACTCCGCTTCGCACTCACCCGCCCCGAGGGCTTCCACGGCCTCTACCTCATGGCCCCGTACAAGCCATTCGACATCGAGACCTACCAGCTCAACCTGATCGCCCGCTACTTCATGTCGGGCGGCACTCAGCTCTGGGACGACCCCTGCCTGGAGGACAATTCCTGTTCCTGGGTCCCCGACTGGCCTGCGGAGTAGGCACTGCCGGCGAAAAGGGGGCCCCTCCCGCGTGGTCGGGGCTGTGTGGCGGGCCGCACCCACTGCGTGTGCTGGCGCACCGCGGCCCGTCGCTTACGCTCCGGGTGGTGGGGGGGCCGCACCCACTACCTTCCTACAGTCTCCACAGCACATCGAACGCTATGATCATGTTGGCTCCCCATCCCTTGGCGTTGGAAGGGGGCTCGGTGGGGCTTCCCTGGTTGTCGGTGAGGTCGTACCAGTTGCGCTCGAAGGCAGCACCGACCCGCCAGTCCTCGCGGACATTCCACCGCACCCCGGTGCCGATGCCCGTCCGATCCCGGTTGGGGTTGTCGAGCGTGACCATGGGAGTGGGAATGGGTGACCAGTCACGCAGGATTCCCAGCATGACCTCCCAGTCGGCATTGACATGACAGAGCATGCCCAGGGCGAGGCTCAGGGAGTTGCCGTAGTTCTTGGGGTCCACGAACTCGGTACGCCCCATGAGCGGCGCGTCCAACTCGGTCCGCTGCTCCTGGAGGACCTGGTAGTGCCAGTAGCGGACATCGAATGCCACTTCGAAGTCC
>Ga0233425_10006346_pt1 | contig 17654 bp, 11 predicted proteins | sample Watercolumn_Towu_2_FD_181712 | JGI IMG/M metagenome (GOLD analysis project Ga0233425, IMG submission 181712) | Freshwater microbial communities from Lake Towuti, South Sulawesi, Indonesia - Watercolumn_Towuti2014_140_MG | ecosystem: Environmental > Aquatic > Freshwater > Lake | place... | reverse complement strand
GCGTTTTGCAGGGTGACGCCGGGCGATTGCGGCAAGTGATCGTGAATCTGGTTGGCAACGCCATCAAGTTCACGGATCGCGGCGAAGTAGTCCTGTCGGTGGAATTCACCGACCTCACGGAAGCCAGTGTCGCCCTCCATTTTGCCGTGCGAGACACGGGCATCGGCATTGCCGCCGACAAACTGGCCGCGGTCTTCGGCGCTTTCGAGCAAGCGGACGTCTCGATGACCCGGCGTTTCGGCGGCACGGGATTGGGACTCTCCATCGCCGCGCGGCTCGTCGAGTTGATGGGAGGACGAATCTGGGTGGAAAGCCAATTGCACGAGGGGAGTACTTTCCACTTTACTGCGAAGTTCCCCCTGAAGCCGGCGGCGGGAATTGTGCAGCCCGTGGATACGGCCATCTCCGGTGCCCGCGCCGTCGTGGTGGATGACAGTCAGACCAGCCGGACGATCCTCGACGAACTGCTGCGCGGTTGGGGGCTGGACGTGTCCCTGGCATCGAGCGCGCAGGAAGCAATGGATGTGCTGCACGCCAACCTGCGCCAGGACCAGGCGCCGGATGTGTTGCTGGTGGACGTCAACATGCCGGCGCTTGATGGTTTCGCCCTGACCCAAGAAGTCCGGGGCCATGCGGAACTGACCGACATTCCTATCGTGCTCATGGCGTCCGGCGACCGGCCAGGCCATGCGGCGCGCTGCGTGGAGTTGCGCATCGCGGCCCAGGTACTCAAGCCGGTCCATCCCGATGAACTCTACCGCGCCGTTGCCAAGGCACTGGGTACGGCAGTTCTGGAGGAAACCGCTGCCGGCCCGGGCGGCAAGACGTTCACCACTCGCCCGCTACACGTACTGCTCGCGGAGGACAGCGTGGTCAATCAACAATTGGCCGTCGCGCTGTTGGCGCGGGTCGGCCACACCGTCCACGTCGTCAGTAACGGACAGGAAGCCGTGGATGCCGTCAGATCGCAGCCCTTTGACCTGGTACTCATGGATGTGCAGATGCCGGAGTTGGACGGATTCGCAGCCACACAGGCCATTCGGCACCTGGAACAGCAGGATGCGGCGCGCCCTCACCTTCCGATCGTGGCAATGACGGCACACGCAATGAAGGGAGACAAGGAACGTTGCCTGGCCGCGGGGATGGACGACTACATCTCGAAACCGATTCGTTCGCAGCTCCTGTACGAGAAGGTTTATCGGCTGTTCCCCCACGGCGACTCCGGGCAGCCGGGCGATCTCCGCGCGGAACTCGGCGAGGTGACGGTGGATTGGGGACAAGTTGCCGCCTACGTCCAGCACGATCCAAACCTGTTTCGGGAAGTCTGCCGCTCCTTTCTGGACGAAGTCCCGCGCAAACTGGCGGAGATTGGCCAAGCCATTACCGACGGCGACGCCACGTTGCTGGTTCGAGCCGCCCGCGGCCTGCGCGGTTCGATCGGTTTCTTCTCTGGCAACTCGTTGGGGCAACTGGCCGCTGAACTGGAATTCCGGGGCCGGTCGGCGGACCTCTCCAGAGCCGGTGACTTGCTCGCCGCATTGACCGTCGCCCTGGAACGGCTGCGCACCTTGATCGACACGCGTTTGACCGCTGATGGACCCGAGACACCAACGATCCCTTGTCACCCAATCGAAACAGGGGGCTGACGCCCCCGCTCGCCTGTCGGCCGTTCGCGTCCCCGTGGTTGCCCTCTGTGTCTCGGTGAAAGTCCCTCCTCTCTCTGGGACTGACCGGCGGGAAAAACCCGTTAACCCAGATTATTCACCGTAGGGTGGGACTAGGTCGCGCAAGTGATTGGTGGGCCGTCGCAAGCCGATCCACTCCGAGATGAACCGGCCCGCTGCCTCCAACTTCGCCTGAGCGACCGACGGCCCACCGTCACTTCGGCTTGCTCGTCCCACCCTACCATCCGATGAATAATCCGGGCTGGTCCAAACACGGCAATTCGGAAGTCTCGGTAAATCGCGGAGAGTAGGCAAACCCAAAGGATCATTTGTTGCGTACAAACGAAGGTGGCTGCCCACGAGTCAGCCTTGGTGTGGTGGTTGTGGCCTGGTCGGGTCGTGGGGTAGGCTTGGGAGCATCCCCTTACGAGTTGAGCGTGGAACACATAATGCGCAAGATTCTGGTGACCGGTGGAGCGGGCTTCATTGGCTCTCACCTGACCGAGGCTTTGTTGGAACGGGGTCACCAGGTGCTCGTGGTGGACGACGAATCCACCGGCAGTGAAGCCAATCTGGCCGCGGTGCGTCACCATCCGCAGTTGACTTACATCAAGGGATCCGTGGGAGACGCGGACCTATCGCAACAGATCACGCAAGGCGTGGACGAGGTCTACCATCTCGCGGCCGCGGTCGGTGTGGCGCTGATTGCTCGCAAGCCGATGGAGACCATCGAACGGAACATTTACCCCACGGAATTGCTGCTAGCGAACCTGCGCACGCGGGTGCAGCGCGGCGAACGCGTGAAGTGTTTCCTGGCCAGCACGAGTGAAGTGTACGGCAAGAATCCCAAGCCTTTCTGGCGCGAGGATGACGATCTCGTGTTCGGACCCACGACGCGACCGCGGTGGTCGTACGGTGCCTCGAAGGCGATTGATGAGTTCCTGGCACTGGCCAGCTGGCGCGAGTATCAAGTCCCCGTGGTGGTCGGACGTTTCTTCAATGTTGTGGGCCCGCGTCAGACTGGCGCTTACGGCATGGTGTTACCTCGTTTCGTCGATGCGGCCCTGGCGGGTTGCCCGCTCGTCGTGCACGACGACGGCCAGCAGCTCCGTTGTTTCGCCCACGTGAGCGACGTGGTAGCGGCCGTTCTCGCCCTGATGGCTACCGACACGGCGACCGGGCGCGTGTTCAATATCGGCAGCGATCAGCCGGTCTCGATTCTGGATCTGGCACGGCACGTCATTGCGGTTGCTGGTTCTTCATCGCGTGTGGAATTCCAGACCTATCGTGCCGCCTACGACGAGGACTTCGAAGACGTGCGCCGCCGCGTGCCCGACTTGAGTCGCCTGCGCGCGACGATTGCCTTCCAGCCGCGGTTCGGGTTAGATGGCATTATCAGCGAGACAATCAACTGGCGACGGCACGCTGGGAGGCCCCCGCAGACATGAACGGAGTGCCACCCGAACGCCGCGCTCCTTACGTGATTCGCCTGCGCGGTCCCTGGCACTTCCGGCCGCTCAAGCGACTGGGCACGCCGGGGTTGCCGGAGTCCAGTTGCCCGTTACCTGCGGCGGGGACCTGCCGTGTGCCGACGACCTGGGCCGGTGTTTTCGGAAACGACTTCCTGGGCCGCGCCCGGTTTGAGCGGCGGTTCGGTTGCCCCTCGGAACTGGCGGCTGGCGATCGCGTGCAACTGGTGCTCCAAGGCTTTGACGGCACCGATGGGGTGGCTGTGAACGACGTGGAACTGAACACCCCGGCCGGATGCGGCGAACTGATTCAAGTGGATATTACCGAACTGTTGTCACCGAGAAATGTCGTAGCGGTGGAGGTCGTGGCTCTGTCGGAGCCAGCCTGCTGCCGGATCGGCGAAGCCCGCTTGGAGGTATTGGAACATGATTCGTAACGGCGCGATGATGATTCTCGTGGTCGGCGTGACGCTGCTTGGCTTGCCGGGCTGTGGAAGCGCTTCTTCCGAAGGCGGACCGTTGTCAGACCCCCCATCGCAGCAGAACAGTCCGCCGGCGGCCAAGGGATCACCTCCGGCACCCCCGGTTGTCAATGCGAAAGCCGCACCCGCGGTGACCCCGGTCGCGGACGCACCGCAGGTCCTGTCGGAGCAGGAATTGGCCGAGGGGTGGATCGCGCTGTTCGATGGGCAATCCTTGTTCGGGTGGCAAGCGGCGTCCGCTGCGAACTGGCGCGTGGAGAATGGCGCCATCGTTGTTGACAGCGGCGAGGCCGGTCTGCTGTGCACGACAACCGAGTTCTCCGACTATGAGCTGTCGCTGGAATTCCGCTGCCCCGCCGCCACGAACAGCGGGATCTTTCTCCACACTCCGTTGAAGCCTGCGGATCCCGCGCGGGACTGCTACGAGCTGAACATCGCCGGCAGCGACAACCCCTTCCCGACCGGTGGTCTCGTCGGCCGCGCGAAGTCGGCGGTCGAACCGCGTGCCGACGAATGGCAGACGTTTGCAGTGGCACTGCAGGGCGGCCACGTGGTCGTCAAATTGAACGGGCAGCTCGCCGTGGACTACACCGATTCGCAACCGCTTCAGAGAGGCCACATCGGCCTGCAGCTGAACAAAGGCAAGGTCGAGTTCCGCCGGATCCGACTCAAGCCGCTCAGCCTGGCTAATCTCCTGAACGGCAAGGACCTGGCAGGCTGGAAGAGTTATCCGGATCAGCCCAGCAAGTTCACGATCACCCCCGAAGGCTGGCTAAACGTCAAGAACGGCCGCGGGCAATTGGAGACCGAAAATTCGTACGGCGATTTCGCGCTCCAACTGGAGTGCATCACGCACGCGCCACAGTTGAATTCCGGCGTCTTCTTTCGCTGCATCCCGGGCGAATTCATGAACGGTTACGAGAGCCAGATCCACAACGGCATCAAGAACGGCGACCGCACGCAGCCCGTGGACTGTGGAACGGGGGGCGTCTTTCGCCGCGTCAACGCGCGGCTGGTTGTCGCCGACGACGGAAAATGGTTTCACAAGACGCTCATCGTGAGCGGACCGCATGTGGCGACCTGGGTCAATGGTTACCAGGTCACGGACTGGACGGACGAACGGGCTCCCCATGACAACCCCCGCAACGGTCTGCGGTTAAAGGCGGGCACCCTCATGCTGCAGGGGCACGATCCCACAACCGACATCTCCTTCCGCAACCTGCGCATTGCGGAACTGGCTGCACGCGTCCCCCCAGCACCTTGACATGTGGAATTGTCACATTAATTGACGTGCGGAAGAGAGAGGTGTATTTTGTGGCCAGCGGATCACGTCATTGCCCGGGTGGCGCGGCGCAGCGATCGTTTGTGCCCCACCCTATCGGCTGAGACCGCGTGCCAAGGAGGGTGATTGTTCCGACCGGGAAAGCCTATCGGGAGGCCAAGCCATGTTGCTCAAGGACATTCTCGCCATCAAAGGCAAGCACGTGCTCACCATCCAGGTCGGTGCGCCGCTGTGCGATGTAGCCAAAGAACTCGCCAAGCACAACATCGGGTCGCTGGTGGTCTGCGACGGCGAGTCGATGGTGGGCATCATTACGGAACGCGACATTCTCCGCGCGGTCGCGGAACTCGGTTCCCGGCTGGATGTCGTTCCCGTGAAGCAACGCATGACAACGCAGCTGATCACGGCCTCGCCGGACGATGACGTCGAGGACCTGATGGGCATCATGACTGAGAAACATATCCGCCATTTGCCGGTGCTGGCTCAAGGCCAGCTCGCCGGCATGGTCTCGATCGGCGACCTGGTCAAGGCTCATCAAGCCCAGGTCGCGATGGAAAACCAGCAGCTGCGCAATTACATCCAGAGCTGAAGTGCGGCGTCTGCTTGCCTGCGTCACGACGATTCGCGCAATTCGCGCGGCAAGGGGAATCGGACTTCTTCCACGCGCAGGATGCGTTCTTCCAGCGCGGCTCCGAATCGCTGCTGCAGCAGGTGGACGCATCCCTGCACGACGGACTCCGGAGCGCTCGCCCCCGCGGTGATCAACACCGTTTCGTCGCCACGAAACCAGGATAGATCGATGCTGTCGGCGCCGTCCACCAGGAACGCCGGAATACCGCGTTCGGCGGCGAGTTCCCGGAGGCGTTGGCTGTTGGAGCTGTTTTGGCTGCCCAGGACGAGCACGATGTCGGCTTCCGCCGACAACTGGCGCACGGCTTCCTGGCGGTTCTGCGTCGCGTAGCAGATGTCGTCCTTGGGCGGTCCCTCGATCTCCGGAAACCGCGCGCGCAGGCTTTGAATGACTCGCTGCGCGTCGTCCACCGACAGAGTGGTCTGGGTGAGGTACGCCAGTTTCGTGTGCGCCGGCAGATCCAGGGCCGCGACGTCCTGGGGGGTTTCGACCAGGATGATCGCGGCAGGGGCTTCCCCCATCGTCCCCACGACCTCATCGTGCCCGCGGTGCCCGATCAAAATGACGGTGTACCCCTGCCGCGCGAAGCGGACGGCCTCCAGATGCACTTTCGTGACCAGCGGGCAAGTGGCATCGATGGCCGTCAGTCGACGCTCGCGCGCCAGGTCGCGGACTTCGGGCGACACACCATGCGCGGAGAAGAGCAGCGTCGCTCCCTCCGGCACGTCCTGCAAACGATCCACGAAGACCACGCCGCGCGCGCGGAACGAATTGACGACATACTGGTTGTGGACGATTTCGTGGTAGACGTAGACGGGCGGCCCCAACCGTTGCAGGGCCAGGTCCAGACTGGCGATCGCCATGTTGACACCGGCGCAGAAACCGCGCGGACTGGCCAAGACGATGATCATCCAACGAAGTCCCGTGAGTGATGGGCGGAATCGGCGACATGGAGACGCCGCCAATCTTATTGTAGGATGGGATCCGCGCTAACCCGGAGTCCCTTGCGTTGAAACCACGCCTTGCCCTTGTCGCGCTGACGATGCTCCTGCCCGTGGCGTGGTTGTTCGGCGGGGCCGTGCTGCGGGGGGAGATCTTCGCCTGCCGGGACGCCACCAGCTTCTACTATCCGCTGTTCCAATGGGAATGCCGCGAATGGAGTGCGGGACGAGTGCCGCTGTGGAGCCCGCAGGACAACCTGGGGGTACCGCTCCTGGCGGACGCTTCTTCCAGCGTCTTCTATCCGGGAAAGCTGCTGTTCGCTCTGCCGCTGGACTTTCCCCGGCGATTCGCACTCTACATTGCCCTGCACGGACTCCTGGCCGCCGCCAATTCCTGGTTTGCCGCCCGGAAATGGGGTGCCTCGCCGGAAGCGGCCGCGTTGTGCGCCGTCTCGTACGTGTTGGGAGGCAGTGTCCTGTTTCAGTACTCCAACGTGATCTTCCTGGTCGGCGCGGCCTGGCTGCCGCTGGCCTGGTTGGCAGCCGAACGGATGTTGACTCGCCGCAGTTATCGTTGGGCCTGCGCGCTGGGAATCCTGCTGGCGTTGATGGTCCTGGGGGGAGACCCGCAGACGGGCTACCACGTCATGATCCTGGCGACGTTGTATGCCTTGTTTGCGCGACGGCGGACACCGGCAGCTTGTCGCTCCAACTCCCCGAACCGATGGGGGCGAGTTCTCCCGGCGCTGGCACGATGTCGGTTGTTGCTACTCGTCGTCGCAGGTGGAGTCGGCTATTGCCTGGCCGCCGTCCAGATTCTCCCGGCGACGGAATGGACCGGCCGGAGCGAGCGGGTGGCGTATTCCGTGCCGCGCAGCATCTGGGAAGTTCCCAGCTATTGGCGCGAGGTCCAGGCGGGACACCGTCCGGAAGCGCGTCCCGGAGGTGTGGCGGCAGGTCTGTTGGGCGAGCCCGACCCAGGCACGCATCACGCCCACATCTATGAATTCAGCGTGGGTCCGTGGCGATGGGCCGAACTGCTCTGGCCGAACTTTTCGGGCCGCGGGTTCCCCACTAACCGCCGCTGGATCTCGGTGATTCCCAGTGAAGGTCGCGCTTGGACACCCTCGCTGTACGCAGGAATTCTGCCGCTTGTCTTGAGTGTGGCGGCGTTCCGATTCCGCCGCGCGCCACGACATTGGCGTTGGATTTCCTGGTGCACCGCAGGGGCGCTGTTGAGCAGCCTCGGCTGGTACGGTGCCGGCTGGTTGTGGCGACAGTTTCGCGTCTCGTGGTTGGGAGCCCCGCTGGCCGATGGTGCGCTGGGCCAACCCGACGGTGGCCTTTATTGGCTGATGGTGTTCTTGCTGCCGGGCTATTCCTATTTCCGTTATCCGGCGAAATGGCTGGTCGTCGCCTCACTGGGCCTGAGCTTCCTGGCCGCACGCGGTTTCGATGCGGCCATGCAGGGGCGCTCGCCGCGCCTCCGCGGTCTGCTCTGGAGCGTGGCAACGATGAGTCTGGCAGGAGCGCTGGTTGCCTATCTGACACGGTCGTGGTGGATCGCCGCTCTGCGAATCGCACCGGCCAATGGCGTTTTTGGACCACTGGACGCGGAGGGCGCTGCCCGCGACGTGTGCAGCGCACTCCTGCAGACGGGCGTAGTCTCGTCGATGGCGGCCGTTGGTCTCCGTACTCTTCGCGACCAGCATCGTCGCTGGCTCGCCGTCAGCCTGCTGATCGTGACGGCGGTGGACCTGGCCGTAGCGAACGGCTGGATGGTGGCGACGATCAAGCCCGTTGACTTGACGGCCGCCTCCCCGATCGCGCGGCACATCCGCGCGCAACCGCCGTCTCTGCCGCCGCCACGCGTGCTGCGCGCGTCGCGGTGGCAATGGACCCCAAGTTACTGGCAAGAAACGGCTTCACCTCGCCGGCTGGAGCAGGTGGCGGAGTGGGAGTACGCGACCCTGGCGCCGCGGTACCACCTGCTGCAGGGTGTGACGCTCCTGGAGTCATTCAACACGCTTGTTTCGCAGGACTTCGTCGCCTTGTTGCGCGTGGTGCGGCGCCACAGTTCGGCAGCCGGGGATTGGCCGGTCCCGTTGCTGGACATCCTGTCAATCCAGTACCAGGTGGGACCGCCGGCGTTCTCGGCGGGGATTAAGGAATCCCAGACGCCGTGGGCTTCCGAGCGTGTCACGGTGCGCGAGAACAATTCCGCCGGGCCGCGCGCCTGGATCGTACACGACGTCACCTGCCTGCCGCCGCTGGCCACACGGGATCCCGCAGTGGTCGAGCGCCGCACGCAGGAGGTCTTCTTCCCGGAGGGACGCGTTCGCGATTTACGTCACACCGCGGTGGTCGAAACGACCGGCTTCGCTTTTGGCGGGGGAGTGGGCCGGCGTGATGCCTGCCAACTGCTGGCCGCCCGTCCGGGACAGGTCGAGTTCGCAGTGGAACTCAAGGCTTCCGGGCTGCTCGTGTGGAATGACCTGTACGATCCCGGCTGGGTCGCGGAGGCCACGGCGGGACCACTGACGGATCGGGGCCGTATCCCCATTCTGCGCACCAATCGCGTCCTGCGCGGGATCGTGCTGCCGGCCGGCCAGCACCGGATTGTTTGCCGGTATCGCCCGTCGAGCCTGGTATACGGCACGGCGATTTCCGTGGCCGGATGGCTGGCAGTGGTGCTGGGCGCCGCCGGCTACTGGCCCGGATTATTCACCACCGAGGCACAGAGGGTGAAGAAAGGACACGTAAGGCAAGTAGTTTCGCAACGATCACGCTTGGATCGAATCTGACAAGCTGTAGATTCCGCCTCTTGTATTTTCCTCTGTGTTCCCTGTGGCTCTGTGGTTGCTCTTCTGGTTTCGTGCATTATCCGGCATGGTGGATCCAGCGCCGGAGTCCGGCAGCATTTCCGCAAGGGAGTCGGAGCGTGACGTCCCTGCGGGAAGGTGCGCACAAGGTATAATGGAGCAGCGGCCCGCGCCCATTCACAACTGGCAACTGGCTTGGGCGTCCAGTTCGTCCGAGATTTCCTCCCGGATCTTCAGCCGCGGGGATTCAATCGTCACGGTCGTGTGCGGTGCGACGCTGCGCGTGAGCCACACGCTGGAGCCGACCACGGAGTCGTGTCCGATGATCGTCTTGCCTCCGAGAATGGTGGCATTGGCATAGATGACGACCCGGTCCTCGATGGTCGGGTGCCGTTTCATGTTGCGCAACAGGTTCCCATCGGTGTCCGTGGGAAAGCTCAACGCGCCCAGCGTCACGCCTTGATAGAGCTTCACGTGATTGCCGATGTGCGTCGTCTCGCCGATCACCACGCCGGTACCGTGGTCGATGAAGAAATGGTGGCCGATCTGCGCGCCCGGAGGAATGTCGATGCCGGTCTGTTTGTGGGCCCACTCCGTCATCATGCGCGGAATGAACGGGACCCCGGCGGCATGCAGTTCGTGCGCGAGGCGAAACACGGTAATGGCTTCCAACCCCGGGTAGCAGAAGATGACTTCGTCCTGATTCTTGCAGGCCGGGTCGCCGTCGTAGGCCGCCTGCACGTCGTCGGCGAGCACTCTGCGCAGTTCGGGAACCTTCTCGAGAAACGCGATGGCCATGGCCTGCCCCTTGGCCTCGTAGTCCACCTCTTCCTCGCGGCCGTGACCGTTGCCCACGGAAACGTGTTCATCATGGCGCAAGGCGCGCGCAATCTGCACGGTCAGCACATCGTGCAAGCGATCCACCAGATCGCCGACGTGATACGTGACGTTGCCGATGTGCAGACCCTCGCGGCGCCGGTATCCCGGGAAGAGGATGTCCGTCAGATCGGCCAGCGCCGCGATCACTTCTTCGTAACGCGGCAAGGGACTATGTCCCAGGTGATTGATCGTAGCGACGTCCGTGTACGTCTTCACAATCCGGTCGGTAAGGCGCGGCAACTGCTCTTTCAGGCGAACGTCGGAAGCCATGATACAACCCTGCGAAACGGCGGCGATCGGGCAGCAAGCAACAACAGGCAACGTGGCAAGAATGGGGCAGTGTGGTCCGGTCAAGCCGGACAGGTACAGATGCAGGGCGCCACGTGATGGAAGGAACGCATGCAAAGCCTCTGCGCTCGAGGAATGGCCCGGAATACCTCCTACATCCTAGGACCCCACGTACCGGCGGTACAAGGGGCAGGCCCTCTTAAATTGATCGGACGTCGGCCGAAGAGAATTGAGCCTGGATGCGCGTTGCGGCCCAGCCGTTTGCGGGGGTGCCGGATCAGAAACGCTTCACGCCTCCTCCTTCCGTGATAATCAGCCGTTGATCGGCGTCGAGATTGCTGAAGGTCTCCACCTTACCGGGGATCCAGTGGATCTCGATGCGGTCAATGTGATGGTGACCGCCCAGACCGAAATGCAGACAGCTGCCGTAGTGGCTCTGGTAGCTCCGGCCACTATGTACTTCAGCTATCTGGGTCAAGTCCCCCGCAACGACGCGCACTTGTGCGCCCACTCCATCACGGTTGCTCGCCGCCCCGCGCAGCTGCAACTGGATCCAATGGTGACGGTTGGGGGAATCGTTGCGGATGAGCGTTGCCGGCTCGCGGGAATTGAGGACGACGATATCGACATCACCGTCGCGGTCCAAGTCCCCGAAGACCACGCCGCGACTTGCGTGCGCGGGGTCCAAGCCGTCGCCGCTGGTCCGAGAGACATTGGCGAAGCTCCCGCTCCCCGTGTTTTGCAGAAGGATATTGGGCGAACGATAACGCGTCGTGTCGTCATAAAGTTCGACCAGATCCTGAACGTGCCCGCAAGCGATGTAGATGTCCCGGTCGCCGTCGTTGTCGAAGTCAATCAGGCCATTCCCCCAGGTCACGTAAGGCATGGCCCCCTCTCCGGCACCGGTGGCCAGCGACACGTCCTCAAAGAAACCGGCGCCCAGATTGCGAAAGAGCACGGGCACCTCGCGCTGGTAGTTCGTCATGTACAGATCGAGCCGGCCATCGTTGTCGTAGTCACCGCAGTCCACGCCCATGCCCCCCATGATGTCGCCGTTCATGTTGTAGGCGACACCACTCGTGGTCGCGACTTCGGTGAATTTGCCGGTACCGTCGTTGCGGAAGAGGAAGTTGGGCCGGCCGTCATTGCAGACGAAGATGTCCGTGTCGCCATCGGCATCGAAGTCACCTGCGACCATCCCCATGGCAGTACCCTCGTGGGCACCAACGCCGGATTCCACGCTGATGTTGGAAAAGGTCCCATCCGCATTGTTTTGGAAGAGCGTGTTGAACAAGCCGCCAAAGCGATTTGGCCCCGGATAGGATGGATAACCGGCGGTGGTAAACGGGACATAGGTCGCGTAGGAGAAGTTCACATAATTGCCGGAGAACAGGTCAAGATCCCCATCCGCATCGGCATCGAGGAAGCAGGCCCCGGCCCCCACCTTCTCGCCGTCGGTGACGCCGGCGGCGGCCGCCACGTCGCTGAACGTCCCGTCGCCATTGTTGTGGTAAAGAACATTGGGGCCGTAGTTGTTGAGATACAGATCCGGAAAACCATCGTTGTCATAATCTCCGATGGTGATCCCCAGGCCATATCCCAAATCGGCCACGCCCGCCAGCACCGAAATATCCACGAACTTCCACGCGCCCTCGTTGCGATACAGGGCATCGCACGGTGGTCTGGTCACGTTGGTGCCACGGAGTGGCGATCCGTTGAGGAAGTGGATGTCTTCATCACCGTCGCCATCGAAGTCGAACAGGGCCAGGCCCGCGCTGACTCCTTCGATGATGTACCGTTTCCCCGAGCCCCCGTCGGTGTGCTGGAAGGCGAGCCCCACTTCGCGCGTCACGTCGCGCAGCACGATGGGGCCTGAGGCCGCACCGGCCGTTACCTGATCCGCCGGTTCTGGTTTTCCCGCCGTAGTCGCCGGTGCCGGTGGTGGTACATCCGAAACCTCGGCTGGCGGCGGAGGGACAGTCGGAGTGCAGGCGCTTGAGAGCGCAACCACGGCGGTCGCCAGAAGCCGCCAGCAGTAACTGAGCCGTCCCATTTCACTCCTTCCGCTGAACACTCTGCAGCAAGGTCCGATAGACGGAACTGCCGGGATCGAGTTCGACCGCACGCTGCGCCGCGGTCTGGGCCCCCGCCTGATCATTGTTTGCCTGACAAGCCTCACCGAGCACGAAATAGTTGCGGGCAACCGGTTCAAGTTCCACCGCTTTGCGTGCCAACTCCACGGCCCGGTCGGCCTTGCGGCCCGCGTCGATGAAAAGCTTGGCCAAGGTAGCGAAGCCGACGGAGGAGTCGGGGACGATCTCACAAACCTGGGTAAATGCCTGCTCCGCTTCGTCGAAGTGCTTGAGTCCCCCGTGCAGCGTGCCGAGGCGCAGCCAATGATCGGCGTTGTAGCGCTCGATCTGCGTCAGTTGTTGCAGGAGTTCGATCGCCGCCGGCAGTTTCCCTTGCTGCTCGTGCAACGACACGAGCCCCTTCCGACACTCTACATCTTCGGCGTCAACCTCGACGCCCTTCTTCCAAATGGCCTCCGCACGCGAGGGTTTGCCCTGCCCTAAGTAGACTTCACCGGCCAGTGCATACACGTCCGAGACGTTCCTGCGTACCGCCGTTTCGTCGTGTACCTGCAAGCGTTCCAACTGCACGGCACTGATCTTGTCACGCAGTTCCTTGAAGGTGCGCAGGGACTCGGCGGATTTCGCCTTGTCACCCAGCTTCGCGTAGACCGTACCGAGCCCGTAATGGGCATGCACGTAGCCCGGATTGTAACGGACGGCCTGCTCATAATGGTCCTTGGCCTTCGCGTAGTCCTCCAGCTGGAGATAGGCCTTGCCCATCATGTAATGAGCCGGGACCGAGCGCGGTTCGAGTTGCAGGTCGTGCGTGAGGATTTCGATCGCCTCGCGCGGGCGCCGCTGTTCCAGCAAGGCGTCGGCCAGCAGTTTATGGGCATCCGTCAGTTGAGGGTTCAACGTGAGCACCTCGCGGGCCAACTTCTCCGCCTCGGGGTAGTCTGCCCTCTCCATCGCCAACCAGACCATTCCCAAGTACGCCTGGAGAAACCGCGGTTCAATCCGCAGCGCCTGTCGCCAATTCGCCATCGCCTCCGTGGAATTCCCGAACGCCGAATAACACCTGGCCAGCACGGCATACGACAACGGATTGGCGGGATACAGGGTAACGATGTCGTTGGCCGCGGCAAACGCCTCGCGACGCAGGATCCCCACCGCGCCTTGACCGGAAGTTCCCGCGGAGTCGGCGTCAGCCGCCGGATCGTGAGACGCCGGTGCCGCAGCGGCGGCCATCTTCGCCAGCGCGTCCTGTTCTGCTGCCGGTGGCGATCCTGGCGGCGGTAGCACCGAGGTCTGGTCTCCTATTCCCAGCGTCAGGACCAGGCGTGCCGCGAAGAACCCCGCAATGGCAGCCGCGATGGCAGCCGATGCCACTATCAGCAATGCCGCGCGAATGCCGCCGCGCGCAGAACGACCAGACTGGGGGGCAGTCTCCTGATGTGATCGCGCATCAGCGGAATCTCCCGGCATTGTCATGGCTCGGATCCCACCTCACTCTTCATCTGTTGGCAGTACCGGTCCCCAACGGCATCTCGACTGCCTCGTTCGTTCCTTCCACGACGGTCACCAGGCGATCGGGTGCCAGATCCCGGATGACATCCACTACACCACCGATCCAACGCACTTCCAAACGATCCACGCGGGCTCGGTCCCGCAATCCGAAATACAGGCGGGACCCGAAATGCCCCTGGTAGCCTCGACCGCTGTGGACTTCGTCGATCTGGATCAAATCATCGGAGGTCAGCTTCACGCGAGCCCCGACGCCATCGCGATTTGCCTCACGACCGCGCAACTGTACCTGCAGCCAGTGGTGGCGATTGGGTGAGTCATTACGCAGGACCGTCGATTTCTGGCCCAGATTCAGCACCACGCCGTCCACGTCACCGTCGTTGTCCAAGTCGTCAAATCCCGCGCCGCGACTGGAGTACCTTGCCGCCATACCATCCCCGCTGATCGCAGAGATGTCCCGGAACTGGCCGTTCCCCGCGTTGAGTTTCAGGCTATTCGGCGCGGCGAAAGCGGTGCTCGGATCGATCAGGTCGATCAGGTCCTGTGTATGGCCGTTGGCGATGAAGAGATCCCGGTAGCCGTCACGATCGAAATCCACGAATGCCGTGCCCCAGTTCACGTGCGGCAGCAACCCGTCCCCGGCGCCGGTTTGCACCGTAACGTCCTCGAACATCCTGTTGCCCAGATTGCGGTACAAAACGGGAAGTTCTCCCTGGTACGAGGTCATGAAGAAATCCAGACGGCCGTCGTTGTCATAGTCCGCGCAATCGACCCCCATGCTCGCCGTTTCGTCCCCATATCGGTTATAGGCCGTGCCGACTTCCAGGCCCACCTGGGCAAACGAGCCGGTCCCGTCGTTCTCAAAAAAGAAGTTGCCCGTGGTATCGTTACACACAAAGATGTCGGTGTCACCATCGTCGTCGTAGTCGCCGCACGTGATCCCCATGCCCGTTCCGCCGTGCTGGCCGATCCCCGCCTGGTCGCTTACGTCGGTGAATGTTCCGTCGCCGTTGTTTCGGAACAACGTGTCCGGTTCGGGGGGGAAATCGCCCGGACCGGGGTATTGCGGTTGGCCACCCACGGAACGCAGGATGTGCATGTCGTAGGTGAAGTGGATGTAATTGGCCACGTACAGATCCAAGTCCCCGTCCCGATCGGCATCCAGGAAACAGACGCCGGCTCCGACGCGCGAACCGTCGGCCACCCCGGCCGCGGCGGTCACATCCGAAAACGTGCCGTCGCCATTGTTCCGGTAGAGGACCTTGGGTCCGTAATTCGAGACATACAGATCCGGATGTCCGTCGTTGTCGTAATCGGCCACCGTCACGCCCAGGCCGTGCGCCATGTCGCGCAGACCCGTCACCGAGGTGACTTCCCGAAAACGGCCACCACCCAGGTTGTGATAAAGCGCGTCGGAAGGTGCCACGGAGGCCACAGTCCCCTCCAGCACGCCGCCGTTCAGGAAGAACACGTCAATGCGGGCGTCGCCGTCGTAGTCGAACAGCGCCAGCCCAGCGCTCATGGTCTCCATGATGTACCGGCGTCCCCCGCCTCCGTGGTTGTGGACGAACGTCACGCCCCACTCCTCCGTCACGTCGTGAAGAGTCACCGGGCTCGGCGACTCGCCCTTGGTCCCAGCAGCGACCACGGCCTCATCGGCGGGCGGCGCAGGCAAAGGACGCTTCACAAACAGCCAGGCAACACCGGCCGCGCACGCGCCCAGCACCAGCGCTCCGATCACGATCCCCGTAAAGGTGCCGCGCGATGGCAACCGCACGATTCTGCTTCCTCCCGACGAAGACCGCAACCCCAGCCTGGACTATTCACCACACAGGCGCAGAGGGGCATGAAAAGGCAAGCAACGCAAGTAATTTCGCAACGACGATGTTTGGACCGGATCTGACAAGCTCTGAATTCCGCCTCTTACGCTCTCCTCCGTGTTCTCCGTGGCTCCGTGGTGGCTCTTCTGGTTTCGTGCATTTTCCGGGCTAGTGCTCCGCCGCAGCCAAGATTTACCGTGAGAAGGTACTAGGGGTTCTTGGTTGCCGCCAGTCCGGCAGCCCGTTGGCGCGCCGCGCGAGCACCTTCCTGGTCGCCGTTCTTCTCGAGAACCGCAGCCAGGACCTGGAAGTTCCGCGCCGACGGTTCGAGTTCCACGGCCGCCTGGGCCAGCGATCGGGCTTCGGCCAACTGCTGTCCAGCCTGGCAGTATAGCTGCGCCAGCGCGGCGTATCCGTCCGCGGAACGCGGACTCATTTGGCAGTAGGTCATCAGTGCTGCTTCGGCCTCCCCAAATCGGTTCATCCTGGCGTAAACCAGTGCGGCACTCATGTGATGTGCGGCGTTGCTCGGCTCCGCTCCCCGCAGTTCTTCCACCGTTCGCAGTGCGTCCTCAACCCGGCCTTGCGCCTGGTACAGATTCGCCAAGCCTTCGCGGCAGGCCGTGTTGGCGGCATTCAGTGCGGATCCTCGCCGCCAGCATCGCTCCGCATTCGCAGCATCCCCCTGCTCCCAATCGACGAGGCCCACCATGGCCATCACGTTCGCAACGTGCTCCGGCGCCAAGCGATCGTCCTCCAGCGACCTCGTGGTTTCTCCACGGCGTTTGGCATCCTCCGCCTTGAGTTCCGCAAACCGCTCCTGGTATTTGCGGGCCGCTTCCTTTTCGCCCAATCGCGCACAAGCCGTCGCCAGCCCGTGGAACGCGTGGGTGTACGTCGGCAACAGCTCGGTGGCGCGTAGAAAGCTGTCCCTGGCCTCCGCGAAATCCTCGAGCTGCAGGTAGGCCTGGCCGAGGATGAACCACGGCGTCGGCGCCGTCGGCGTGGCCTGGACCGTGCGTTCCAATACTTCGACAGCCTCCGCCGGCTTACGCTGGCTGGTCAGAGAACTACCGAGAATCGCGGCGAACTCCGCATTCGCTGGATCGACCGAAAGCCCTTGACGCATCCACCGCTCCGCGTCCAGGAAGTCGCCTCGATCCATGGCGAGAGCTCCCAGACGCGAATATGCCTGCAAGTACGCCGGGGCCAGATCCAGACTCCGTCGCCAACAGTCGGTCTCCCGCGGTGGGCTATGAGCGAGGTATGCCACGTTGGCCAATGCCGCCAAACCGCGAACGTCGCCGGGATAACTCGCCACGACTCGGCGCGCCTCGGCCGACGCTTCCCGCACCAGTGCCGCGTACGGCGGACTCAGCGTCGGCTGAATCTCGGCCAGCGCACGTTCGACGGCCACAATCAGTGCCTCGTGCGACGGGACTGCTGCCGTCTTGGGAAACCAATACACCAGGCCGATCCCGAATCCGATGGCAGCGGAAAGAACTACCGCCACGGCACCAAAGAGACGAACCCGCCGTCGAGTCTGCTGCCCACACACCATCGCGTCCGGATCGGGATCGCACGTCGCCCTGGTTTCAGCGGGCGAGCAATGCCGCATGCAACGGACTCCTTGCGCAAAGATGACCGGCAGATCCCGGATTATTCACCACAGTCCCACATGCCGCTACGCGGCACCCAGGATGCTGAAAATTGGTACGATGTAAGCGGAGACGATGCTTGCTGCACCACATATCCGGGGTACGGTGCCCACATCGTC
>Ga0233425_10006345_pt1 | contig 17654 bp, 14 predicted proteins | sample Watercolumn_Towu_2_FD_181712 | JGI IMG/M metagenome (GOLD analysis project Ga0233425, IMG submission 181712) | Freshwater microbial communities from Lake Towuti, South Sulawesi, Indonesia - Watercolumn_Towuti2014_140_MG | ecosystem: Environmental > Aquatic > Freshwater > Lake | place... | reverse complement strand
AGTCAGCGCGTTTTCAAGGACAGCCCGTCCGAATGATCCTTCTTTATCCGTGGCGCCGATGACGGCGATCGTCGCCGGATTGAAGATTTTCTGCAGATCACCCATCCCTTCCCTCCTCTGCGTTCATCAGTACCCTATACGTACGGCCGAAGCGCCGGCAGGATCCGGAATCTACTGAAAACGAATCCATTCTAACGGCTTGGATATGGGAATGCAATCTTTTTTCGCGGGCGGCTCCGGGAGTTCGTCCATTTATAAAGTGGTTGGCAGAATAAAAAAGTATAGTAATAAAAAACGATCTCCGGTATTAAGTCGCACAACATTGTTGTCGCGGAATATCCCGCGACAGCGGCGCGCTGAAGGGTCCGTTTGAAAGGCGCCGGGTAGATGCGTTGCCTGTATATCATGCGTGAGCAGAGGGGCTTTATATGGGTTTGTATGCGGACAGGGCAGGGCTAATCGGAAGCGAGAATGCGTTCAGGATCGGACCTTATATTCGCTCGCTCGAAGAACAGGGGCGGGAGGTGATCAAGTGCAACCTGGGCGAGCCCGATTTTCCGGTCCCCGCCTTTATCAAAAAAGAGGTCAAGCGCCAGATCGACCGCGATAACACCCATTACTGCGATCCGCAGGGGCTCCCGTCGCTCCGGAAGGCCATCGCCGGACAGCTCGCCGAGACGCGGGGAATCCGGGCGGAGGCGGAGCGCATCGTGGTATTCCCGGGGGGCAAGCCACCCATCGGCTTATGCCAGCAGACTTACTGCGGTCCGGGGGACGAGGTGGTCTATCCGAGCCCCGGTTTTCCCATCTACGAATCCTTCATCCCTTATGTGGGTGCGACGGCGGTCCCTATCCATCTGAAAGAGGAGAACGGGTTTTCACTCTCCGGTGAGGAGCTGGCGCCTCTCCTTTCGCGGAAGACCAAGCTGATCTTCCTCAACTTTCCCTCCAACCCGACGGGAGGGGTCGCCTCTGCGGAACAGCTTCTGGAAATTGCCCGGGTGATCCGTGCGCGGTGCCGTAAGGATGTCCGCGTCTTTTCCGACGAGATCTACGAGCATATCCTCTTCGATGGGCATCGCCATCACAGCATCCTCTCCTGTCCGGGTATGGAGAGGAACACGATCCTGGTGAGCGGCGCCTCCAAGAGTTTTTCCTGGACGGGCGGGCGGATCGGCTGGGCCCTGTTTCCCACGCGGGAGGAGGCAGAGGTCTTCACGAACCTGAACATCAACTACTTCTCCTGCACCGCCCCTTACAACCAGGAGGGGGTCCGCCTGGGGCTGGAATCTCCCGAAGGTCTCTCGACGATCAAAGCGATGGTAGACACCTTCCAGTCGCGCCGGGACCTGGTGGTGGACGGTCTCAACGCCATACCGGGGTTCCGCTGTCCAAAGCCCAAAGGGACCTTCTATGTCTTTCCGAACGTGGAAGGGGTCTGCCGCAATCTGGGAATCTTCGCCGCCTTCGCGAGCCTTCCCGCAAATATCCGCGAGAAGACCAGCCCTTCGACGCTCCTCCAGATGTTTCTCCTGTTTGTCCACGGCGTAGCGACGTTGGACCGACGGTCGTTCGGCCGGATCGGCGCCGAGCCTTTCCACTATCTGCGGCTTTCCATCGCCACCGGAACGGAGGCGCTCGAGAAAGGGCTTGCGCGCATGACCACCGCCGCCGGGGACAGTGAAGGATTTAGGCGCTTTTTCCAAAAGGGGGAGCATCTTTTTTGACCCCCTCGCAGTCAGGCCGCCGTTACTGGGCTTCCTTCAAAATCCCCGCCTTGGCCATGATCTCCCGCACCACGACTTTTCGCTTGTCGAGGGTGGCGGTGATCTGCTCCGGGGTCAGGTACTCCCAGCGGGCATTCCTTTCGGTGCAGAATTTGACGTACGCCGGGTCCGACACCGCGGTTTTCAGCGCTTTGACCCAACTATCAACGATGGGCTTGGGGGTCTTGGGAGGGGCCATGGCGAAATTCAGGGATTCGTATCCCGTATCGTAGCCGAGCTCATGCATCGTAGGTATCTGATCGTAAGGCGGCGCCGGACGCTTGTCTCCGAGGCTGGCCAGTAGACGGACCTGGCCGCTGTCCACCATGCTCTTGGCGGCACCCAGGGCCACGATCGTCAGATCCGTGTGGCCGCCCGCCACCTGGGCCATGCAGAGGGCCCCCGCTCCCGGCTGAGGGATCATGTTGATCTGCGTGCCGGTGACGCGCGTGAAGTCCATGGCGGCGACCCACCAGTTCATCCCGATTCCGGCGGTGGCCATGGAGATCGCGTTTGGATTGGCCTTGGCGAAGGCGATTACCTCCTGAACCGTCTTGAAGGGGCGGCTGGTCTTGGTGGAGGCCACGATCACCGGAAAGTAGGTTGCGAAAGGTCCCAGGGGGAGGAAATCGCTGTAGTCGAAATTGGTGATACCCTGCAGTTTGTTGGAAACGAGCGTGTTCGAGCCCCATCCGATGGTGTACCCGTCGGGTTTGGCCTGCAGGACCGTCCGGTAGGCGATCGAACTGCCGGCGCCGGGTTTGTTGACAAACATGATCGGCTGGCCAAGAATCTTGGAGACGGAGGCGATGGCGGGTCGGCTGATCGCATCCCCGTCCGCCCCGGCTTCCACCCCGACGATGAAGTCGATGGGTTTGACCGGATATTTTTCGGCGGCCGGCGCGATACCCCAGGTGAAGGCGCTGCAAGCGATCAAAACAGTCAGGATGATCCTCCTCTTTCTTTTCATATCTTTACTCCTTTCTTGAATGAATTTTGCTGAATGGTTGTCCCGTTGCAACAGGGGCGCTGTTTCGGGAGCGCATTTTCCAACTGGATATGCCACGGTTTTTCTTCTCCTGAGAAGCGGCAGGAAGATACGAAGGCGGAACTTGTTTGTCAAGGAGATTTCATGATATGGGACTCGTTCATTGACGAATGGTGAAATGTGTGCAAGGCTGACACCGATACCAAAACGAGCGGAGGAGATACCGATGGAAACCTTAGAAGCGATCGAAACGCGCAGAAGCACTCGCTCATTCAGAGCCGATCCCATACCCGGCGATGTGATGAAGAAGCTGCTGCAAACCGCGAGCGCCAGCCCTTCCTACACGAACACGCAGCCCTGGGAGGTAGTGGTCGTCAGCGGTCCAAAGCGGGATGAACTGGCGGCCAGGCTGCTGGGCCTGGCAACGGCGAAGGCGCCGACCTGCGCCGATCTTCCCATACCCAAAGGGTGGCCGGCGGCAATGGATGAACGTGCCCGGGAGCACGGCGCCCGCAGGTTGAGCACGCTCGGTCTGGCGCGGGATGATGCGGAGGGGCGAGAGAAGCTGCGTCTCATGAATTTTGAATTCTACGGGGCCCCGTGCGCCGTATTTCTTTTTATGGACGGGTCGTTGGGTGAGTGGTCGATCTTTGACATGGGGCTGTTTGCCGAGAACCTGATTTTGGCGGCGCATTCGCTCGGCGTGGCGAGCTGTCTACAGGCCTCGGTGACCAATTACGCCCCGGAGATAAAAAAATTCCTCGGCGTTGCGGAGGGTAAAAAGCTGGTGGTCTGCGTTGCCCTTGGCTACGCGAACAAGAAGGCCCTGTTGAATACGTACCATGGTATCAAACAGCAGCCGGATGCGTTTACCCGGTGGTGTGAGTAGGAAATATATAAAAGGAGAGGTTGCCATGATCTGCATGCTTATCGAAGTTCACGTCAAGCCGTCGGCGCTCGACGAGTTTCTGGAGGTCATCAAGTACGATGCGGTTCACTCGGAGGGCGACGAGCCCGGCTGCCTGCGCTTCGATGTACTGCGCGACAACGATGACCCGCTGAAGTTCTTTTTTTACGAGGTCTACAGGGACAAGGCCGCACAGCTTGCCCACCGGGAGACGCCGCACTTCGCCAAGTGGGCGAAGTTTCTGGAAAAGGGCCTAGACGGGGAGATCGTGCGGCATGCGACGACGAATTTCCACCCGACCGACGCACAGTGGCGGTGAGCGACCGCTCCTCCCGTTCGCCGGGATCCATTCCCCCCTGTGAGTGAAGGAGGGTCGGTTCATATTGATCGGGAATGCATCCCGTAAGCTATGCCCTGTGGGCGGGGGGCTTCACAAGTCGTTCAAACCAAAAGGAGGATAGTATGAAAGAGGGGAAAGCTCAAAAGGCAATCACGCGGAGAGGCTTCATCAAGGGTGCTGCCGTCGCCGGAAGCGCGGTTGCCAGTATGGCCATGCTGGGCGGACCGATCGAATCGAGGGCCGCCTCCGGATCGGCTACGAAAAAGTGGGACCAGCAGGCCGATGTGGTCATCGTCGGATCGGGGGCAGCGGGGCTGTCGGCCGCCGTCGAGGCGGCGGGGAGCAAGGCGAAAGTGATCGTTCTGGAAAAGTTGCCGGGCATCGGCGGCACCTCCAGGATGAGCTTCGGCAACTACGGCACGCTCAACTCGCCCGAGCAGAAGAAGGGAGCGGAGAAGGATCCCCATTGGTACGGCAACGACTCTACGGAGCTCTTTATCAAGGAAAAATTGCTCTTGGGCGGATACTACAACGATGCGGCGCTCGTGCGCGTCTTCGTCGAACAGTCGCTCGAGGGGTACAACTGGCTGACCGACCTCGGATTCACCCACAACGGCATCGCGATTTACCACAGCCTCGGTCCCAATCCGATCCCGGAAAGCGCCCAGGCGATGCGCATGAACATGCTCTGGAACACTCCCTTCGTCAACGGGGAGTGGCAGGGCGCCTATACCAAAGGCAGACAGCACACAGGGGGCAAGTACCGGGACTATCTGGGCGGAGAGGCGGGGGTCATGTGCCTGGCCGATCATGCCGCGAAACGCGGGGCGCAGATCCTGACGCAGATGGAGGTGTTGGAGATCATCCGGAAAGGCGGGCTGACCGGGGAGGTGCTCGGTGTAAAGGTCAAGAACCACGCGACGAACAAGACAGTCACTATCCGCGCCAAACGGGCCGTTGTCCTGGCCGCGGGCGGGTTTACCGCCAACGGCAAGATGTGCAACCGTTACGATCCCCGGTTGAACCCGTCCATCAAGGCCTCCTGTCAGGCAACCGGGAAGCCCGGCGCCGGATGCACGGGAGAGGTCCTTCTGGCCGCCATGGACGTCGGCGCCGACGCTGCATTCCTGCATGTTCAGCAGCTCCGGATGTCGGGATCGGCGGTTGCCTATTTTGGTCCGGGAGCCGCGCTCATCGCGGACAGACCCGGGACATTCATCGACGTCGACAACCAGGGCAACCGCTTCTGGCTGGAGGGCGGCGATCAGAGCGTTTACCGCCAGGCGAGGCTTACGATACTGCATGAAAAGAACCTCACCCAGTGGTGGGGAATCTGCGATTCCACAGCCGCCAACAAGGCCTTTCTCAAGGGCGCCCTCGAAGCGAAAAGCGCGCTTGCCGCCGATACCCTGCCGCAGCTGGCTGAGATCATCAAGGTTCCGGCGGCGAATCTCGTCGCCACGGTGGAGCGCTACAACAAGTTTGTGGACCAGAACAATGACGCGGATTTCGGCCAGTTCAAGAAGTTCCTGAAACAGCGGGTCGAAGCCGCGCCTTTCTACGCCATGCCCAAGACCTATTACCGGCACGCCAGTGTTGGGGGAGTGCGGATCAACGTCAACTCGCAGGTCCTGGACCGGCGAGATCAGGTGATCCCCCGGCTCTACTGCGCGGGCGAGATGATCGGGAACCTGCAAGGATGGGATCGGGACGGAGGGTGCGGTTGGACCACCTGTGTCGTTTTCGGCCGCATCGCGGGTAAAAAAGCCGCTGCAGAAAAACCATCGGCATGACGTTCAAGATCTTGACCGCCGCGGCGGCCCTGCTGTGGCTCTGGGGGACGGCTTTTCTCCCTCCGGGTCCGGTCTGGGCCGCCGGGGGCGCGCGCTTGGCGGAAAGACATAAGGGCCATAAGATCGACTGCTCGGGTTGCCATAAGGAAAACCCGCCGAAACAGAAGGTCCCGATGGCGGCCTGCCTGGGGTGCCATGGGGATTATGGAAAAGTGGCGGCCCGAACAGGCAGGCTCGATCCGAATCCGCACGACTCGCACCTGGGGGCGTATGACTGCGGGAAGTGTCACCATGCCCACAGGGCCTCCGAGAATGCCTGCGCCGCCTGTCATTCAATCGAAATGAAAGTGCCCTGACCGAATTCAATTGACAAAAGGGGGTTCTTCATATAGTTCCAGCCCGAAAATGAATACCCTATCCACGGCGATGAATTGAAGCCCTTCGCGGCAGGCCGCGGGGAATGCGGTCGCAAAGGATTCGATGCACCGATGCGTTGAAGCGCGGCCCATGCCGGCGGCGGGTGGGTCCGCGCGGCGGCGGTTTTTGCGGAAGTGGATAGCAGGCGGATCGAATAAAACAGTGGAGGAGTGAGATGATTGAAGCGTTATTGAAGCGAGGAGATGCGCGCAAGGTTTCGATATCGGACAACGAGCTCGATCGAAGGTGGAAGGCCGTCCGCGCGAGGATGGCCGAAAAAAAGGTCGATTACCTGCTGGTCCAGAGTCAGCAACGTTACGTCGGCGGATATTTCCGCTGGTTCACCGACATTCCGGGGGCCAACTACCCCGTCACCGGGATTTTCCCGCTGAACGGAGAGGGGATGACGATCATCTACCACGGTCCCGGGGCGCCCGCGCCGGCGCTCCATCCGCCCGATTGGGCGCTGCGGGGAATCATTACAAAGATCAATACCCCTGCCTTTCCCAACGTGTGGTGGGAGGATGCCTGGGATGCCGAGCGGGCCGCCGAGGTGATGAAGCGGACGAGACCCAAAACCGTCGGCTTCGTGGGCATGGGGAACATGAACGTGGCCTTTGCGGATAACGTGCGAAAAGGGCTCCCAGGGGTCAGCTTCATCAATGCCACCGACCTCGTCGACGAGGTGCGGATGGTCAAGAGCGAAGAGGAACTCAGCCTCCATCGGGAAGCGGCCTATATGCACGAGATGACCTACGAGGTCGCAAAAGAGGCGATTCGGCCGGGCAGAACCGTTGGAGATGTCCTGGTAGAGATCCGGCTGGCGCAGATGGCGTCGGGCAGCGAAGAGCAGCAGATTTCGATCCAGTTTGGCCCGCCGGGGGAGATGCACTGGTCTCAGCATAGTTGGGGCAACACACACATCAGAAGGACGATCAAAGAGGGTGACATCTGCAACATGCTTGTGGAGTCGAGCATGGCGGGAGGGTACTGGTACGATCTGCGTAGATACCTCAGCATCGGCCCGGTCCCCAAGGCGTATCAGGAGGCCCATGCGATCGCCATGGAGGCGCGGGCCATCATGGCCAAGCTGTCCAAGCCGGGTCTCTTGCCGAAGGTCGCCGTGGATGCATGCGACAAGTTCCTCAAGGGCAAGGGGTGCCCCGCGGAGGCAAGGGTTTCCGGACACGGCCAGGGGCTGGATCTTGTTGAGCGGCCGGTGTACCGGCGCGAGGAGGTCTGCAAGCTCGAACCGGGGATGATCGTCTGCCTGCACCCCACGGCAAAGACGAAGCACGCCGCGGTATGCATCTCGGACACCTATGTCATTGCCGAATCCGGCGCTGTGCCGCTTTATAAAAACCTGTTCGATGACGGAGAAATCTCGGTCATCGGGTAACGCATCCGGGGTGAGGGGGGATGATGAAAATCGTTGTACCGCATGGGATAGAGATGGTGGAGGAAGCGCTCGCCTTGCTGAGAACGGCGGCCCGGGTCGTTGTTTTGCCCGACAATTCGGAGGCGACGCTGCGGGCCGAAATGCACGAGGCAAACGCCATCTTGATGGGGGCTTCGCTCCGGCTCGACCGGAGTCTGATCGAATCGGCGAGCGGACTGAAGCACATCGCCCGGTTGGGGGTGGGGGTCGATACGATCGACCTCCAGGCGGCGACAGAAAGAGGCGTGTTTGTCACGAACAATCCCGGGTTGACCGCGGATTCCGTAGCCGAATTCACCATGGCGCTGCTCCTGGGACTGGCCAAGAATATTCCCCGCTGCGACAGGGCGGTCAAGGAGGGCCGGTGGGAGGAAAGAAGTGTACTGCTTAATGACAACGTCGAGCTGAACGCCAAGACCCATGGGATCGTCGGGTTAGGGAAGATCGGGGGCAGGGTCGCCGTCCGGTGCAGGGCCTTCGGGATGCGCGTTCTGTACTTCAAGCGGAACCGGGATCTCGAATTCGAAAGGTCGGCGGGGGTGGAGTACGCCCCCTTGCCGACCCTGATCGGGGAGTCCGACAGCATCAGCCTGCACACGCCGCTCACCGCCGAGACGGAGAACCTGTTCGACAAACCGCAGTTCGAAGCCATGAAGCGGACGGCCTTTTTGATCAACCAGTCCCGGGGCAGGGTGGTGAATGAAGAATCGTTGATTCGGGCATTGAGGGAGGGGAAGATCGGGGGTTACGCGACCGATGTTTACGAGGACGAACCCCCGGATGCGAAGAGCGAGCTTTTCCGTTTCAAAAATGTGGTGGTCGCGCCCCACGTGGGCGGCGTCACGCGGGAATCCCGCATGAGGGGCCATATGGCCGTCGCCGCTGAGGTGATCAAGACCCTGAAAGGCGGCATTCCGAAAAACGTGGTCAATGGCGAGGTTTTACAGGGTTTGAAGGGGTAGGCCATCAAACCGATCCGGCCCACCATTACGGGCAATGGTGCGCTTGGATGGTCGTGCGCGCTGCATGACAGCGCCACCCCCGGTAAGTAATTAAATCCGACACTAATACAACATGTTAAAATAAAATCTCCTTGATATTAAGGCCCACTTTCCGTATCCTTGGCCTGCGCTCGTCCAATATACAGGAATTTCAAAGTTCAACCTACGCATTTTGTAGAGATAGGCATGCTTAACACGACCCGGCGATTGCTTCTCTATTTGTCGGCCCTCGGACTGACGATCTGCATGGGGTGCTCCGGCTCAGAGACGCCTTATGCCGTCTCGCCACAATCTTCCGATCCGGCACCTGTCCTGTTCCAGGCCACGGGGCACACGGGCTTTGGCGACTGGAATGCCACGGTAAGCACCAGGAACATGGAGCTCACGCCCGGCCAGCCTATGGACCTGCAGGTCGATCTTCAGCTGCTGGAAACACACCTGGCAGCCTTCGCCCAACAAGGCAATCCCATAAGCGCCCTGATCCTGCTGGTGACCGCTGAGCGAACCTTTGATACCGATGGCTGGATGCGCCTGCCTTCTGATGAGAAGATGTCCACGCTGTTGACGCCTGCCGGGTTGGCCATCGAGGGGGGTGTGCAGGGAGCGGTCACCAATCGCTACGGCTATGCCTTCAAGTCGCCTGTGGACGAACTGCGCGAACTGCCCGTCGCCAGCCTAAGACACAACAATGGTCAGGCCACCGCCCATTTTGAACTCACGGTGACGCCTCCCATGGACCTCCCACCAGGTCTCTACCGGCTCCGCTTCGATTTCGGCCTGCGCAGCAAGAATCGAATCACGGACCTCAATGCCTACACGTTCTCCAGTCGCCCCTTCCCACCGGACGTGGGGACGTACTGCTATTCTCCCGTTCTGCCGGCCAGCGGGAAACACGTCTCAGGACGGCATGTGGATGCCGCCCGCATCCAGGCGCGCGTCCCCTGGGTGCTGCTGGCAAACTATAACTCCAACGGCTACCAAGGAGTAGTAGCAGACGAAGACCAGGGCCGTTTTGCCCTCTCCAACCGGCTGATTATCCCCGACGAGGTCATCCTGCCGCGTTACGATGGCGCCAACAAAGCCCTCTCTTATTCGCTCGAACCCGCCATCGCTCCGAACATCATCGATCCCCCCAGTAACCTCTCCTGGGATTATTCCAAGGGTGAGCTGAGCCTTGAAATCACCGCGCCGGATGGGACGAAGTCTTTCCGGTCGGCCACGCCCATCGTAGACAAGACCGGCATCGGCCCCACCACGCGCAATCCGGCATTCACGGCCTGGAAACCCACCCAGTATGGACGCCATACGGTGAAGTTGACCGGCTTGATGATGGATACGTACGGCCGGCGCTATGAGGGTGGCGGCACATACCATTTTTGGATCGCTAAGCGGATGACCCTCGCCACCGCCACATTCCAGGGCATGCCCTACCCGGTAAATGCCAAATACGGACGCGATCTCTCCTTCAACCCGCCCTGCCCGGCGGATGTGGAGATGACGGCGACCCTCTATCCCAACTCGGACCCAGCCCAAGCCCGCAGCGTCACAAGCAGCGGCAAAGCCACGGCGGGAGGGGTTTTCGGCGTTGCGCAGGGCATGAAGCAACTGACCCTGGACGCACCCGGCGAATACCACGGCAAGGTGCTGGCCCGGTACACAGACCCGGACGGGCACCTATGGGTGTCCGCGATGCGCCACGCCGGGGTGGTCTACCGGGATGATTCGCCCGTCGTGGCCCGGGGCAAGAAGCTGAATCTCAATGGGATCTATGCGGAACGGGGAGAAACCCACACGGAGGGTTGGATCGATGCCGATGGAACCACGCACCTACAGCACATCACTTTCCCATACAACTCCGGGGATGTGCTATTGATCGCCGCCGAGGGTCAGGGTGCCAACAAGATCGAGCCCGTACTCATCATGGAACGCAAAGGGGAAACGCGCCCCTGGGATACGAAACTCAATGGGGTGGGAACCAGCAACCTGGCCATTCGCACCTCCAACGGCTATTCGCCCCATCTGTTCCCGGAATACATTACGGATATCGAGTATTATTACGGCGCCGCCCCGCGGCCGGGTTTCATGTCCCGCTTCCTCGTCGGCGAATCCATCGTGCGGGCTCCGTACTGGCCCGTGAGCCCGAACGCCTTCGGGGGCCAGATCGGCGCCAGTCCCAACGGGGATCTTCCCGGCGATATCTATCGCCTGCTGGGGGGGCTCGTGATCCGGGACAAGGGGCAGGATGCCGCTTACGCTGGTTACATCTCCTCGGCCTTCCTGCTGCCCAAACGGACTCAGAACAACCGCGTGGTGGCTGCGGGCTCGGAGGATCTGAACGGGGCCACGGGTGAGAAGGCGCGTTTTTTCCTGGTGGGATTCCGGCCCGGTATGGCGCTGGAACTGGGAGGAAGTTGGCGCCCCGCCCTCCAGATTGATCCTATCCTACCCGTTACCATCCACCTCGTCCTGACCTATCCGGACGGCCGCACCAAGACAGTGGATGGGGTCAGCGACGCTTTCGGTTCCTTTGCCGGCCCCGAGGCCTATCCGCTGGATGTGCCGGGCATCTACCGCTACCAGGTGACGGGCGCATGGCAGGGTCATATGGGCAAGATGCCCGGCTTGCCTGACTCCGGTGGCATGTTCGTCGTGTACCCCAAGGACCGCCCCGTCGGCGCCGTTGGTATGACGCTGGACATGCCCAGTCAGGTTTCATTCCCGGCAAATGGCAAGCTGACCGTGAACGGGAAGTCCACGGCAGACAAAGTCACCTATACGCTCATCATGCCCGGCGCCGTGCTGGCTCAGGGCGAGCTGCCCGTGACCGGCGGAAAGTTCCAACTGGTTCTGGATCCGGCTCTCCTGAACGCCCTTGCGCCCATCTATGACATCAAAAGCATCACAACCGGATTGCCCCAGATCGGCCGCGTGCTTCACCTCACGCTCGCCGCCGAGGAGAAGACCCAAGAAGGCATGCCCTTCTGGGATTTCAAGCGCGTGGTGGTACGGGGTACTACAGCCGTTTGGGCCAAGTAATCATTTTACCCCGCTTCTCTTAACACCTCTGCTGGCCGACCGCTTCTTGATCTACTCATTTCCGGCTGCTTTGCAATTCGCGCAGATATGCTATCTGTTTTTCTGCTTCCGAGGGAACTGGCATCCTTCCCGAAAGCGGTCATTGACCAATTTTGAAAAGCATGCAAAATGACAAGTTAACGGTTGAAATTCGGGTTTGAAGGGGTAGATTTGAATCAAGAAAACTGAATAAGGAGGGTAAATGCCATGGCCGAGCCGATGAAGGTGGTCTTGAAGATCACGTCGGTAAAGGGGTCCTGTGCGGCGGGTCATAAGGTGGGGGATGAATTTGATTTAAGTAAAGACTTTGTCCTGGGCTACTCGGGCAACGGAAAGGCGCTTTGCCCCTCCGCTTTCTATGCCGCTTTCCCGAACTGGCGGGTTCTCCGTTTCGGCGGGGAACTGCCCTGGGAGGAAGATAAGGATACGGCCCATGTGGCCTGCCCCGACCCCCTGAACCCTTTGGTCATGGAGTTAAGGAGAGTCAGAGGTTAGCAGGACGGTGTTGCCGGCGGTTACTCCATCAGGTAGTTCTTGATCGCTTCCTCGTTGATCTCCACCCCGATGCCGATCCCCTCGGGGACCCGGAGCAGCCCCTCGGTCAGCCGCAGCGGGTTTTTCAAGAGATCCGTCGCCATCGGATTCGGGGTCGTGTCCCATTCCAGCAGGACCGGGCGCGGAAAGAGCATCCAGGGCTGGTTATTCGTGACCGAGGCCATGAGCTGCACGGCCGCAGGGAGTGCGAGGATGGTCCCGAACACATGGGGCTGGAAGTCGACCTGAAAGGCCTCGGCCAGGACGGCCACGCGCCGCGAATTTGTAAGCCCTCCGGAAGCGGCCAGGTCGGGCTGGATCACGTCCACGACGTGCTCCCGGATCGCCTCGATAAATCCCCGGTAATCGGTCTCCGCCTCGCCGCCGGCGATGGCGAAAGAGACCTTCTTGCGAAGCTCTTTATACCCGTCGAAGCTCTGCCAGGGCATGGGCTCTTCGAGCCAACGGACTTTCAAAGCGGTCAAGGCGGGAACGAGCTCCAGGCAGGTCATGAAATCGTAGGCCTGATTGGCATCCACCATCATATCGATCTCGGCGGACACAAGTTCGCGAACCCGCTCCATCCGTTTGATGTCGCGCTCCTTGCCGAACCCGATCTTCATCTTCAGTGCGCGGAACTTGCGGCTCCGCACCTCCGCTGCCTCCGCCTCCAGGTAGGCGGTTGCGTCGGGGTCGTCCTCATTGAGAAAAAAACCGGTCGCATAGGGCGTTATCACTGCGGAGTTCCTGCCGCCCAGCAATTCATAGACGGGCACATTCAGGGCCCGGGCCTTGAGGTCCCATAGCGCCAGGTCGATGCCTCCCATCGCCCCTTTGGGGATCCCTTTGTGGGTCTGCAGCTTGAACCAGAGATACTCGAGACGAAGCGGGTCCTGACCGACCAAACGCGGCTTGAGATAGGTTTGGATGAATCGGCTGATGCCGAGGGCGGGACCGTACGCCTCGCCCCACCCGGTGACCCCTTCGTCCGTGGTGATCTTCACCAGGGTGGTGGAGCGGCTCGAATGTCGCTCGGCGCTGTTCGCAAAAGCTCTACCCAGCGTGTAGCTGACGGGAAATGATTCAACATCCGCTATTTTCACGCGCTTGCTCCTTCTACCAGCCCGTCGATGCCCCCCCTTCGGTGGCAATCAGAATAAATGCCATCACGCAGGGCTTGTCTCCCCGGTTGACCCAGTTATGGAGGGTTCCCCTTTGGATGACGATATCGCCGGCCTTCAGGTGAACCTCCTCCTCATCGAGCTGCATCCACATCTCTCCGGACAGGACGATGCCGTAATCGAGCGAGTCGGTTCGGTGCCATCGCTCCGCCACCCCCGGTTCGTATCGGCAGAGACGGAAGACGGATCCGTTCGCCAGGCTGGTTCCCACGTTCCAGGCGGTCGGATCGTCTTCGGTCAGGCGCGCCGGCAGGCTGTCGGTCGCCCACAGTTCAACCTTTTCGAACCGCTCCCTGCCGGGTTTGCTCTCCAGTTCGGAATCCCACTTGACCACACTTCGCCCGTCCTTGTTGTGGCCGGTCACCACCCTTCGTGTCTTCATCATATTCTAAAACTCCTTTAGCCCACGACGGCGATTTCGTCGCGGTCAAACAGGTTTTTGTACAGGGGAACCGCCCCGGAGCCGGTCACAACGTAGGTGTCCGAGAGGCATACCGCAGCACGCTTCGTCTTGGCCGTGGGATGGAGGCAGACGATCATCCCCGCCTCGAGCTTGCAGATCTCGTCCTTCAAGAAAACGGGTCTCTCGACGAGATCCAGCCCCTGGCCGTGCCCGCATACCCGGTTTTCCGCCGGGCATCCCCTGCCCGTCAGGAATTTGTCGCTGGCCTTCACGGCGACGCCCGGAAGCAGGCCGGGCTTGCAGTTTTCCGCCATGATCGCCCGCGCCTCCCTGACGATCTTCCAGGCCTCCTGGTATGCCGCGGGTACGGGACCGATCGAGAAGAACCGCCGCATATCGTACCAGTAGCCGCCCGCCATGCTCGATTCGACCAGCAGGTTGACGATATCGCCCTTCCGCAGTTTCCGTCGGATGACCGTGTTGCCCCAGCTCATCTGTCCGGGGTGGTGGGGTTCTCCCGGCTGGCCGAATGCGATCGCCACCTGCTGCTCCTCGCTGCCCGCCTCCATCTGTGCGATCCGGATATCGAGGATGATCTCCTCGATGGTCCTTCCCGGTTCGATCGCCGAAAGCGCGATCTCGTAGCTCATCTCGTGCATATAGGCCGCTTCGCGGTGAAGCGCGAGCTCCTCCTCGCTCTTCACCATCCTGATCTCATCGACGAGGTCGGTGGCGTTGACCATATTGACCTTCGGCAGCCCCTTCTTTATGTTTTCATAGAGCGCCGCGGACATGTTCCCCAGGCCCACGAAACCTACGGTTTTCGGTTTCCTGCGCATCATCACTTCCACGGCCTTTTCCGCATCCCAGGCATCTTCCCACCAGACGTTCGGAAAGGCCGGTGTGTTGAGCTTTTCTTTCCCTCCCCGCAGGGCCCAGTTCGGGGGGTTGGCCGGCGGCGCGGGCGACGCCGGACCGTGCGAGATGATCGTCATCTCTCCCTCCAGGGGGAAAACCGCGGTGTTGGGGTAATTTCCACCTGGCAGATCGGAGAACCAGCGGAAGTACCCCCCGACGCCGCGATTCTGGCTCTGGACCACCAGGTAGTCGATCCTTTTTGCGGCCATCCGCTCGCGCAGGGCCTTCCACCGTCTCTCGAGCTCGTGCTGCGATAGGGAAACCCTTCTTGCATCGGCTCTATTCAAAAACTGTTCGATCATCTCAGACCTCCATTTTCAGGACCCGCTTTTGGGGCTATGTCAATATTGTGAAACGGAGCACTTACCTCCGGGTGATTGTTCCTTCCCAGGTACCGATCTTCTTCTCCTTTTTTTCCTCTTCCCCAAACCAGCGGGACGTCACGCACTTCGCCTCCGTGTAGAAGGCGACCCCGTCCCGGCCCATCACATGCAGATCCCCGAAGAAGGAGTCCTTATGACCGGCGAATGGGAAATAAGAAACGGGCACGGGAATCCCCACATTGACCCCCACCATGCCCCCGTGGGTCCGGTGTACGAACTCCCGGGCATAGTACCCGTTCTGCGTGAATATGCATGACCCGTTGGCGAACCGGCTGGCGTTCATGATCGCCAGCCCCTCCTCGAAATCCTTCACCCGTTTGATGCTGGTGACGGGACCGAAGATCTCGCAGTCGCCAACCGTCATTCCGGGTTTCACATGATCGAATATCGTGGGACCGATAAAATGACCGTTCTCGAAGCCCGGCACGACGACATTGCGGCCGTCCAGGATCAGATCCGCCCCTTCCTCGACACCCTTGTTGATCCAGTCGATCACGGACTTCTTATGCTCCGCCGATACCACGGGGCCCAGTTCCGTCTCCGGGTGGTATGCGCAGCCTATCTTTCTCGCCTTGGCGTATTTGACCAGATAGGAGAGAAACTCATCGGCGCAGGCCTCCTCGACGCAGAGCGCCGGCAGGGCCATGCAACGCATTCCCGCGCAGCCGAAGGTCGAGTTGATGATCCCCAGCGCGGATCGCTCCAGCGCGGCATCCTGCAGGACCAACCCGTGATTTTTTGCCTCGCAGAGCGCCTGGACGCGCTTCCCATGCGCCGCGGCCGTGGAATAGATGTGCAGACCGACCGAGGTGGACCCCACATAAGAAATGCCCCGGATATCGGGGTGCTTCAGCAGCAGCTCCGCCTCGACGCGGCTGCAGGTGACCAGATTGACGACGCCCTTGGGCATCCCCGCCTCGATCAGCAGCTCCAGGACCCGCATCGAGGTCATCGGCGTCAGGCTCGAGGATTTCAGGACAAAGGTATTACCCAGCGTGATGCACAGCGGGATCATCCATCCGAAGGGAATCATCGCGGGAAAGTTGAACGGCACGATCCCGGCAAAGACGCCGAGGGGCTCCCGATACATGACCGTGTCGTGGCCCGTCGAGACGTTCATCAGCGAGTCGCCCTGCATCAGGATGGGCGCCCCGCAGGCCATCTCCACAACCTCCATCGCCTTGATGATGTCCCCGCGGGCCTCTTCGATGTTCTTGCCGAGCTCCGTGGAGACCGACAGGGCCAGCTCCTCCAGATGGGCGTCCAGCAGCGCCCGGAGCCGGAACATAACGGCGGTCCGGTTCTGGACCGGCGTCGTCGACCAGCCAGGAAAGGCGGCCTTGGCCGCCGCAACGGCGCTGTTCACCTCGTCCACGGTACAACAGGGCGCCTCGGCGATGACCGCGCCCGTGCTCGAATCCGTAACCGGCATGTATGGCTTTGTCGTCCGCGACTCCCGCCACTCGTTGTCCACACAATACCTCAACCGCTTTGGTCCTTGCATATCCCTTTTCTCCTTATGTTAAGTTGATCAAAATTGACAACAGATCCGTTACCACGATATGGCGCGCTTGGGTGCCGCAGGTCTTCTATTTCACCGATTCTCCTTTTAGAATGTCGACGATCCGGCGCTGGTCCTCTTCGGCGAGGTAAGGATGCATGGGGAGGCTGAAGATCCGCCCGGCACAGTCCTCCGCGATGGGAAAATCCCCCTTGCGATAACCCGCATCGGCGAAGGCCCGCTGGAGGTGGAGCGGCTTCGGGTAGTAGACCGCCGTGGGAACCCCCCCCTTTTTGAGGCCGGCCATGAAGGCGGCTCGCTGTTGTGAGTCACGGGCGAGAACCGAATATTGCGCCCAGGCGCTTTTGCAATTGCCCGGAATTACGGGGGTGGAGACAACGCCGGCAATCAATTTGCCGTATCGACGTGCGATCTCCTGACGCAATTCGAGCTCCTCCTGGAAAATCGAAAATTTCGCCAGCAGAACGGCGGCCTGAAGGGTATCGAGGCGGCCATTGATGCCGATCCGGACGTTCTCGTATTTGTCCTCCCCCTGGCCGTGCACCCGGATGGAGCGGAGGATCGCATCGAGATGATCGTCGTTCGTGAAGCACATCCCCCCGTCGCCATAGCAGCCCAGCGGCTTGGCGGGGAAGAAAGAAGTGCAGGCGATATTTCCGAAGGAACAGGTCTTTTTGCCTTTGTAGTCGCCGCCGAAGGACTGGGCGGCGTCTTCAATGATCGTAAGGCTATAACGGGCGGCGACGGCTTCGATCGCGTCGTAGTCCGCGGCGAGACCGAAAAGGTCGACGGGGATGACGGCGCGGGGACGGAGATTCCGCCCCGCCGCTTCGGCGCGGTCCTGGGTCCTCCGGTCGATCATTCTGCGGTCGATCATGCGCCGGTCGGCGAAGACCGACTGAATGGCGGACACGCCCTGATTCCCGGCCCTGACGGCACGAGGAAAGGGACGGCGGGAACGATTCTCCTTCAGGTCGACGATCGCCTG
>Ga0233425_10006344_pt1 | contig 17658 bp, 16 predicted proteins | sample Watercolumn_Towu_2_FD_181712 | JGI IMG/M metagenome (GOLD analysis project Ga0233425, IMG submission 181712) | Freshwater microbial communities from Lake Towuti, South Sulawesi, Indonesia - Watercolumn_Towuti2014_140_MG | ecosystem: Environmental > Aquatic > Freshwater > Lake | place... | reverse complement strand
CGGGCCTCGACGTCACCGCCCTCCGCCAGCTTGATGAACCGGTCCAGCGCCTCGGAATTGCCTCCCGCCGCCGCCTGACCGAGCCACTGCCGCGCCAGAGCGGCGTCCTTGGTCACGCCCTCGCCACGTTCGTACATCAGCGCCAAGTTGAGCTGCGCCTTGGGATAGCCGCCCTCGGCGGCCCTGGTGTAAAGCTCAAGGGCCCTGGCGTCGTCCGTCGCCACGCCATCGCCCTTGTCGTACATCAGCGCCAGCGCAAACTGGGCGCGTGCCTCCCCGGCGTCGGCGAGTTCCGCAAAGACCTGCCGCGCCGTCGTGAAATCGCCGCGTTTATAGGCGGTCACGCCGTCGGCGAATTCCGCGGCCGGGGCTGCCGCGGCCGTGGCAATCAAGAGAGTCAATAGATACCGGCGCATGCAGGCATCATCGGCCGCCGGCCACCGTTCTTGACCGCCGGGTCAATACGGCGCGGCGAGGAAGCGATCGAGCAATTCGAGGATGTAGGCCTCGAGCCGGGGGTAGTCATCCTTGCGGAAGCTGCCGACCTTCCAGTCCGACCAGACATTGTGGGTCACGAACCCTTCCGGGCTGGCCGGCAGCGCCGCCTTCTCCTTGAGCCGCAGGAAGACGTGGAAGGAATCGAAGAACACGGCGTCGTTGACGTGCACCTCGATGCTCAGAATGCGCGCCTCGGGCAGCGCCAGGCCCTCGGCCGGGCCCACCACTCGGTAACCGGCGCCCGTCAGTCGCCGCGTGAACGTCTCGATCAGGCGCACGTCGCTGAATCCGTGCCGGGCCCAGTCCGGGTGGGTGCCACTGAGACGGACGGTGATAATCCGTCCGGAATCGCGTGCGCCAGCGGCGGCAAGGGCGCTACCACTGCCGAGCATCAGAACCGCGCACAGAAGCCCGGCAATGGCCGAACGCATCACGCTCATCCGGTGGTGCACGGTCACTCCCTCGCTGGCAGCAAACGGCCGGCGCGCAACATCAGGTCATTCACGCCGGCGCACGCCAGCCACCAGGCGGCCACCACCCCGGCGCCGTCAGCCAGCATATCGGCCAGGCTGAATTCGCGATAACCGGTCATCCCCTGCAGAAACTCGAGCGCGACACCGAGGGCGACGCAGGCCGCCGCGACCGCGGCCCAGCTGCGCCGCGTCACGGCCTGCGCGAACCAGAGCATCAGGACGAAATAGGCGATGAGGTGGCCGGCCTTGTCGTTGTAATGGGCCGTCTCCGCCTCGATCGGCGGACCCAGCGACAGGTAAACGATGGCCGCCACCAGTCCCCAGCCGGCGGCGAGCCAGATATTTCGGAGTCGAACGGCGGATTGCACGCGTTCTTCCAGTTCCAGGGCATTGAATCGATCGGCATCCTCACCCATCCCCGGCCACTCGGCAAGAACCCGCTCGCACCCGTGCGAAAACAGCCCGCGACCTTTTGACCTAAATCAAAGCCCACTTGTGGCGGTGCTGCGACATTTTGCCGCAGCGACACATTGACGCAGCTCGAACGAGGCGCACTGCATCGGCCGGGCGGCACAAGCACCCAAAACCAGCGGAGAACCCTGACATGACCACCGACAACGACAACCTCCCGACAACAACCAGCGAGCAGGACGGCCTCGATCACTTCAGCCGCCGCAAGTTCCTCGGATCAGCGGCCGCCATCGGCCTGACCGGTGCGGGCGTGGCCATGGGCCTCGCCTCCTGCGATCAGGGCAAGCAGGCCGCTGCCCCGGCCGCCGCGCCAGCGGCGGCGCCGGCCGCTCCGGCAGCAGCACCGGCCCCGGCCGGCCATTCCGCCGAGGTCAAGCCCGGCCAGCTCGACGACTACTACGGCCTGTGGAGCGGTGGTCATTCCGGCGAGGTGCGCGTGCTGGGTCTGCCCTCCGGTCGCGAGATCAAACGCATCCCGGTCTTCAACGCCCCCGATTCGATGAGCGGCTGGGGCTTCACCAACGAGTCCAAGGCCATCCTCGGCACCCGCCCGGACGGCAATCTGATCTACAACCACGGCGACACCCACCACGTCCACGGCTCCTATACCGACGGCACCTACGACGGCAAGTACTTCTGGGTCAACGACAAGATCCACAGCCGCCTGGGCCGCATCCGCGGCGATCTCTTCGAGTGCGACAAGATCACCCAGTTGCCTAACGTCATGGGATTCCACGGCGTCTTCCCGGACAAGCGCGACCCGGTCGACCCGGCCAAGAACCACACCACCCGCGTCTTCTGCGGCAGCGAGTTCCACCTGCCGCAGCCCAACGATGGCACCAACATGGACGACCCCAAGACCTATTTCTCGGTGTTCACCTGCGTCGATGCCGAGACCATGGAGGTGCGCTGGCAGTGCAAGGTCGACGGCAACATGGACCTGGTTGCCACTTCTTATGACGGCAAGCTCGCCGCCTCCAACCAGTACAACACCGAGGGCGGTGCGGTCTACGCCGACATGATGTCGGCGGAACGCGATTCCTGCGTGTTCTTCAACGTCGAGCGCATCGAGAAGGCGGTGGCCGAAGGCAAGGTCTTCAAGATCCCCGGCTCCGACGTGCCGGTGGTGGACGGTACCAAGGCCGCCAACGCCGATGCCAAGACGGCGCTCACCTGCTATGTACCGGTGCCCAAGAACCCGCACGGCGTCAACGCCAGCCCCGACGGCAAGTATTTCATCTGCGCCGGCAAGCTGTCGCCGACGGCGAGCGTCATCGAGCTCAGCAAGGTGCTCGACTGGTTCGACGGCAAGCTCGACGACCCGCGCAAGACCATCATCGCCGAACCCGAGATCGGCCTGGGCCCCCTGCACACCGCCTTCGACGGCCGCGGCAATGCCTACACCACGCTGTTCCTGGACAGCCAGGTCGTGAAGTGGAATGTCGATGCCGCGATCAAAGCCTTCGCCGGCGACAAGAACGCGCAGGTCGTCATCGATCGCATCGACGTCCACTACCAGCCCGGCCACCTCAACGCCTCGATGAGCGAGACCAAGGAGGCCGATGGCAAGTGGCTGGCGGTGGGCTGCAAGTTCTCCAAGGACCGCTACCTGCCGGTCGGCCCGCTGCATCCGGAAAACGAGGTCGTCATCGACATCACCGGTGACAAGATGGTGACCGCGCACGAATCGCCGGTGTGGCCGGAGCCGCATGACTTCATCATCGTCAAGCGCGACCGCGTGAAGACCACGCAGGTGCGCAGCATCGACGACTTCCCGCTGGCGACCAAGGACCCGGCCGGATCGAGGATCGAACGCGACGGCAACAAGGTCACGATCCACGTGGTATCGATCGCGCCGGCCTTCGGGTTGACGGAGATGCGGGTCAAGCAGGGCGACGAGGTGACCCTGATCCTGACCAATCTGGACAAGGTGGAGGACCTGGCGCACGGCTTCTGCATCCCCAGCCACAACATCAACTTCATCGTCAACCCGCAGGAGGCGCGTTCCGTCACCTTCAAGGCCGACAAGCCGGGCATGTACTGGTGCTACTGCACGCACTTCTGCCACGCCCTGCATCTGGAGATGCGTTCGCGGCTCCTGGTCGAACCGGCCTGAGCGGAGACACGCGGCGGTTACGGACGACGGGGGCACAGGCCCCCGTCGCCGTTTCCGGGGTCCGGTTTTCGCATGAATTTTTGTGGTCTTTCCAGTCCGTCGCCGGCGCGCAGATACCGTTATCAAATTGGTAAATTACAATGACGCCGATTGCAGGCATGACCCAGACTATGCGCAAGCTCGCACTCGCCGCCGCGACTTTCCTGATCGCGGCAAGGGCGCTGGCCGGCTCCTACGAGGCGCCGCTGCCGGCGAAGCTCACCACCGACCCGGATCTCTGCGCCCATGTCGCCTGCGGCGAGGTGCTGCCGGGCGCCGACAGCTACTCGCAGCGCCAGGGGGCACCAAGCTACGTCGAGGCCTACCGGACCATCGACGGGCGCCGGGAGACCATCGGCTACGTTTTCCTGTCCACCGACATCGTCGACATCCCGGCCTATTCGGGCAAGCCGGTGGTCACCCTGATCGGCATGGACACCAGGGGCATCGTCACCGGCATCAAGATCCTCAAACACAGCGAACCCATACTCCTCGTTGGCATCCCCGAGGAGGAACTCACCAAGTTCACCCGCCAGTACGTCGGCAAGTTTGTCGGCGACAAGATCGAGATCGGCCGCGCCCGCGAAGCGGAAGGCTACGTCGGCATCGACGCGATCAGCGGCGCCACAGTCACGGTCATCGCCGAGAACCAGGTGATCCTGCGCTGTGGTTACGAGGTGGCGCGCCAGGTCGGCATCCTCAAGGCCCGCGAGCGGCCGCAGGCGAAATTCACGCCTATCGCCGGCGTCAAGGACTGGGCGGCGCTGGTCGAGGAAGGCGCCGTGCAGCGCATCACCGTGCTGCCGGCGCAGGTCGGCACCGAGGACGACGGCCGCCCCTACATCGATCTCCGTTTCGGCTATCTCAACGCCCCGGCGATCGGCCGCAGCATCCTCGGCGAGGACAACTACCGGCGGCTGATGGCCGACCTCAAGCCGAACGAACACGCCATCTTCATCGTCGCCAACGGCAGCGGCTCGTTCAAGGGCTCGGGCTTCGTGCGCGGCGGCATCTACGACCGCATCCAGGTGGCCCAGGAACTGGACACCTTCACCTTCCGCGACACCGACTACCGCAATCTTTACGGCGTCGAGGCCGCCGGCCGGCCCGACTACCAGGAGTCCGGCATATTCATCCTGCGCAGCGAGAGCTTCAGCGCCGCCTATCCCTGGAGCCTCGTCTTCCTGGCCAACAGGGTGGATCGTGAGACCGGCCAGCGCAGCTTCGCCAACTTCGACAGCGAATACTGGCTGCCCGCCGCTTATCTCGAGGGCGGCCGGCCCGCGTACCAGCGCCCGGAACCGACCTGGATGCGGCTGTGGCGCGACAAGTTCTGGGAACTGGGCGGCTTCGGACTGATGCTGGCGCTGGTCGCCCTGCTGTTCGTGCAGCGCGACAAGCTCACGCGCGCCAGCCGCCGCAAGGACAAGACCCCGCTCAACGCACCCAAGTACATGATCTGGGCGGTGAGCGTGGTGGTGGTCGGCGGCTACGCCATGGCCCAGCCATCGATCACCCAGGTGCTCACCTGGTTCCATTCCATCGTCTACGACTGGCGCTGGGAGCTGTTCCTTTCGGACCCCTACATCTTCATCTTCTGGTGGTTCATCATCCTGTCGGTGTTCCTCTGGGGCCGCGGCCTGTTCTGCGGCTGGCTCTGCCCCTACGGCGCCCTGACGGAGATGAGCTACAAGATCGCCGGGACGCTGGGCCTCAAGCGCTGGCAGTGGATACCGCCCAAGCACTGGCACGACCGCGCCAAATGGCTCAAGTATTTCATCTTCGCCGGCCTGCTCGGCGTGTCGTTCTACTCGATGCCGCTCGCCGAGAAACTCGCCGAGGTCGAGCCGTTCAAGACCACCTTCCTGGTCGGGGTCTGGAACCGCGAGTGGCCCTTCGTCTCCTACTGGGTTCTGCTTTTCGCGGCGGCCCTGATCGTCGAGCGGCCGTTCTGCAAGTACCTCTGCCCGCTCGGCGCCGCCCTCGCGGTGCCCTCGACCTTCCGCTTCTTCGGCCTGAAGCGCAAGAAGGAATGCGAATCCTGCACCTCCTGCGCCCGCGGCTGCAGCTCGCTCGCCATCGACGCGCGCGGCCGCATCGACCAGCGCGAGTGCCTGCTGTGCCTGGACTGCATGGTGATGTACTACGACCGCGAGAACTGCCCGCCGCTGGCCATGGAGCGCCGCCGCCGGCTGAAGACCGGTCTGCCGCTGACCGCAGTGAACGCGCAGGGCTATTTCGAGCCAATCGAGCGCCTGACCACCGAGGCCGCGCCCAGCCGCCGCGAGCTCGTCTGGCACTGGCTGCGCGACGAGGCATTGTTCCATCTGCTGCCCTGGGACCGTGGCTTCCTGCAGGAGATCTTCGCCATCCGCGCCGTCGCCGCCTGCGTCGTCACCGTGGTCACCGCCGCCTGGGTGCTCACCGCCGCCAACAAGATCGGTCCGACCGTGATGCTCGCCTGGTGGCTGGGCTGGAGCGTCTACGAGGTCCTGAGCCGCATGCGCTACAAGCCCTGGATCAAGGTCGGCGCCTGGTGGAACCTCGAATACCGGCAGGCAACCCTCGCCGACATGATCTTCTACGTCGCCACCAAGAATCTCATTATCGCCGCCGGCCTGTTCCTGCTGCTGCAAGGCATTGGCCTGCTCAACGCGCTGCAGCAGCTGCCGACCCTGAAATGGCTGTACACCTGAGCGCCGATCGCATCGCCTTCGCCCTGACTGCGGTCATCCTCGGCGGCGAGGCGCTGGCGGCGACCCATCCGGTGCGGCCGGGCGAGTCGGTGGCCGCGGCAGTGGCGGCCGCCGCGCCCGGCGACACCATTGTGATCGAGCGCGGCCACTACGCCGGGCGCCTGCTCATCGACAAGCCGCTGACCCTGCGCGGCGATGGGCGACCGACGATCAGCGGCGGCGAACAAGGCGACGTGATCCGCGTGCGATCGCCGGACGTCGTCATCGAGGGGCTGATCGTCCGCGACAGTGGCGCCGATCTCACCGCCCAGAACGCCGGCATCTACGTCGAGCCCGGTTCCGATCGGGCGGTGATCCGCCACTGCGACCTCACCTACAACCTGTTCGGTCTGTGGATCGAGAAGGCCAACGGCGTCACCGTCGAGGGCAACGTCATCACCGGCAAACGCGAACTCCTGTCCTCGCAGCGCGGCAACGGCATCCAGCTCTTCAACACCCGCGAGGCCCGCATCCTCGACAACCACGTCAGTTTCACCCGCGACGGCATCTACGTCGACGTCTCACATCACGCCGTATTCCGCGGCAACCGCATGCACCATTTGCGCTACGGCACCCACTACATGAACTCCTATTACAATCTCTGGGAGAACAACGAGTCCTACCGCAACCGCGGCGGCCTGGCACTGATGGAGGTGCGCGACCAGGAGGTGCGCGGCAACGTCACCTGGGGCAATATCGATCACGGCATCATGCTGCGCACGATCCAGGACGCGGTGGTCGAGGACAACATCATCGTCGGCAACGGCAAGGGTTTCTTCATCTACGACGCCGAGTACAACACCCTGCGCCGCAACCTGGTGTACGGCAACCGCGTCGGCGCCCACCTGTGGGCCGGATCCTTCCGCAACGAGGTCGACGCCAACGATTTCATCGACAACGAGGAGCAGGTGCGCTACGTGGCCACCCGCGATGAGCCCTGGGGCAGGAACGAGGGCAATTACTGGAGCAACTACGCCGGCTGGGACCGCGATGCCGACGGCAAGGGCGACCTGCCCTACACCGCCAACGACATCGTCGACCGGCTGGTCTGGCGCTATCCCTACGTCAAGCTGATGCTGGCAAGCCCGGCGGTGCAGACCCTGCGCCTGGTCGCCCGCCAGTTCCCGCTGCTGCGCGCGCCGAGCATCGTCGACGAACGCCCGCGCATGCGGCCCACCCATGCCGACTGGAGCAAGTGGCTTGCCTACCCCGGTCGTTGAGGCGCAGTCGATCAGCAAACGCTTCGGCACCGTCACCGCGGTGAAGGACGTGTCGTTCGCGATCGGCGCGGGCGAGATATTCGGCCTCATCGGCCACAACGGCGCCGGCAAGAGCACCCTGCTGCGCATCCTGCTCGGGCTGCTGACCCCGGACGCCGGTTCGGTAAACATCCTCGATTCGGCGCCCGACAGCGGCCGCTTCCGCGACTGCCGCCGCCAGATCGCCTATCTGCCCGAGAACGTGGTCTTCTACGACAACCTGAGCGGCCTGGAAACCCTGCGCTTCTACGCGGAGCTGAAGGGCGTCAGTCCGCGCGACTGCCGTCCGCTGCTCGACAGGGTGGGTCTCGCCAAGGCCCTCGACCGCCCGGTGCGCGGCTACTCGAAGGGCATGCGCCAGCGGCTCGGGCTGGCCCAGGCCATGCTCGGCAGACCGCGTCTGCTGCTGCTGGACGAGCCGACCAGCGGCCTCGACCCCGCGGGCATCCGCGAGTTCTACGGCATCCTGGGCGAGTTGCGCGAACGGGGCGTCACCATCCTGCTGTCGTCACACAACCTGGCCGAGATCCAGAACCGGGTCGATCGGCTGGCGCTGATGCGGCTCGGTACCGTCCAGGCGATCGGCACGGTGCAGTCGCTGCGCGAGGCGCTGGACCTGCCGGTGCACGTCCGGGTGACGCTCCGCGACGGCGGCGACGCCGAGGTCCGCGCCGCCCTCGCGCAACTGCCCGGCTGCGCCCTGCACCTCAACGGCGGCGAAGCCACGATCGATTGCGCCCGGCGCCAGAAGATGACCCTGCTCTCCACCCTCATGGCGCTGCCGCGGGCGGTTGCCGATCTGCATATCCACGAACCCTCGCTCGAGGACGTGTTCCTCGGCTACACCGAGATCGACCCGCCCCAGGGGGCACCGCGATGACCCTGGAACTGAAACCTGTCCTGGTCATCGCCCGCAAGGAATTCTGGGACCGGGTGCGCAGCCGCTGGGTGCTGGCCGTGGCCGTGATCTTCACCGCCTTCGCACTGGTGATCGCCTATTTCGGCACCGCCACCGAAGGTGCCGTCGGCTTCCGTGGCATGGATGTCACCATCGCCAGCCTGGTCAGCCTCGCCATCTACCTGGTGCCGCTGATCTCGCTCCTGCTCGGCTTCGACACGGTGATCGGCGAGCGCGAGCGCGGCTCGCTCGACCTCCTCCTGTCGATGCCGATCACCCGGCTGGAGCTGCTGCTCGGCAAGTATCTCGGCCTCGCCGCGGCCCTGGCCTTCTCCACCATCGCCGGCTTTGGCCTCGTGGGGATCCTGATCTCCTACGGGGTCGGTGCCGGAGCCCTCCTCCGTTACGGGATGTTCATGCTCACCACCCTGGGCATGGGGTTTGCGTTCCTGAGCCTCGCCGTGCTGGTGTCCGTGTGGGCCCCGAACAAGGTAATCGCGAGCGGCGCGGCGGTGGTGCTCTGGTTCTTCTACGTGCTGGTCTTCGACCTGCTGCTGATGGGCATCCTCGTCGCCACTCAGGGACGTTACGTCGGCGATGTCTTTCCGATCCTGCTGCTCCTCAATCCGGCGGACATCTATCGCATCCTCAACGTCTTCGGCATGCAGGACCTGCGCGCCCTCTACGGACTGGCGACGGTGATGCCGGAGGGGCTGGCGAGCCCCGGATGGATGGGCCTGGCCATGACCTTCTGGATCGCCGCTCCGCTCGCCGCCGCATACTTCCGTCTGCGTTCCAACCCCTGAAGGATTCGCCATGAATGCACCACGCACCTCCGCTTACATCCCCCGATCGCTCGGAGCAGCGATCCTGTTGGCGGCCCTGTTCGCAGCCGGCGGCTGCGGCAAGGAACAGGCACCGGCGCAAGCCATCGCGATCGGGCCGGATACGGCCTGCGCGCTCGACGGCATGCTGCTCGCCGACTACCCCGGTCCCAAGGCGCAGATCCAGTACGACAACGGCGAGCGGGAGTTCTTCTGCGACACCGTGGAGATGTTCTCCATGGTGCTGCGCCCGGAGAGCGCGCGGCGGGTGCGTGCCGTCTACACCCAGGACATGGCCAAGGCCGACTGGCAGGCGCCCAGGGACAACTGGATCGACGCCACCACCGCCTTCTATGTCGTGGGCAGCAAACTCAAGGGTTCGATGGGGCCGACCTTCGCCTCCTTCGCCAGCCGCGAGGCGGCGGCGGCATTCGCCAGGGAGCACGGCGGCCGGGTGCTGGGTTACGCCGAGGTCACCCCGGAGATGGCCGATCTGCGCGGCGGCGCCATGCAGGACGAGCGGATGTAGTTCACCGGGGCCGTTCGATGGGTGGCGAGCCCGGCAGGACTCGAACCTGCGACCGCCGGCTTAGAAGGCCGGTGCTCTATCCAGCTGAGCTACGGGCTCACGGCGATAGGTGAAGACTGGTCGGGGCGAGAGGATTCGAACCTCCGACCACCTGCGCCCAAGGCAGGTGCGCTACCAGGCTGCGCTACGCCCCGACGGGCGCATTCTATCCCAGGCGCCGCCGGCAATCAGCCGCGCCGCCAGGTCGTGCGACCGGCAGCATCCTCGATCACCACGCCCTGTTTCGCCAGTTCGTCGCGGATACGGTCGGATTCCTTCCAGTCCCGGCGAATGCGCGCCTCGGTGCGCATCCGCACCAGATCCTCGATCTCGGCGTCACCGAGGCAGCCCGATCGCGCCGGGCCGCGCAGGTAGGTCTCGGCGTCCTCCTGCAACAACCCCAGCACGCCGCCGAGGTCCTTGAGGGTCGCGGCCAGCCGCCGGCATTCGGCGGTGTCGCTGTCGCGGGTGCGATTGATCTCGCGCGCCAGATCAAACAGCACGGCCATCGCCACCGGGGTGTTGAAATCGTCGTCCATCGCCTCCTGAAAGCGCGCCTGCCAGTCGGCGATCGACCCGGCATCGCCGGCATCGATGCCGCGCAGCGCGGTGTAGAGCCGGGTCAGCGCCGCGCGGGCGTTGTCGAGGTGCTCGTCCGAATAGTTGAGCGGGCTGCGGTAGTGGCTGGCGAGGATGAAGTAGCGTACCTCCTCCGGCCGGTAGCGGGTCAGGACCTCGCGCACCGTGAAGAAGTTGCCGAGCGACTTCGACATCTTCTCGTCGTCGACGCGCACGAAGCCGTTGTGCATCCAGTAGTTCACGAACGTCCGGCCACTGGCACCGACGCTCTGCGCGATCTCGTTCTCGTGATGCGGAAACTGCAAGTCGGCGCCGCCGCCGTGGATGTCGAAGTGCTCGCCGAGCAGGCTGCACGACATCGCCGAGCACTCGATGTGCCAGCCCGGCCGGCCGGCGCCCCAGGGCGAATCCCAGGCCGGCTCGCCGGCCTTCGAGTGCTTCCACAGCACGAAGTCGAGCGGGTCGCGCTTGGTCGAGTTGACCTCGACACGCTCGCCGGCGCGCAGCTCGTCCACCGACTTGCCGGACAGCCGGCCATAGTTCGGGAAATCGCGCACCGAGTAGTTGACGTCGCCGTCCTCCGCGCGATACGCGAGGCCGTTGCGCTCCAGACGCCCGATCAGATCGAGCATCTGCGGCACATACTCCGTCGCGCGCGGCTGGTGGTCGGGGGGGATGACGCCGAGCGCCGCCGCGTCCTCATCCATGTAGCGGATGTAGCGGGCGGTGAGCGCCGCCATCGATTCGCCGTTTTCCGTCGCGCGCCTGATGATCTTGTCGTCGATGTCGGTGATGTTGCGGACATAGGTCACCTGATAGCCGCGGGCGCGCAGATAGCGTGTCACCATGTCGAACACCACCATGACCCGGGCGTGGCCCAGGTGGCAGTAGTCATAGACGGTCATGCCGCAGACGTACATGCGCACCTGTCCGGGGACCAGCGGCGCGAACACCTCCTTGCGGCCGGTCAGGGTGTTGTGGATGGTCAGCAGCGATGTGTTCTTGTTCAGCACGCGTATTTCTCCAGACGGCGACGGATTCTGTTGGCGCCCAGCAGCGGAAACAGCGAGGCGAGGTCGGGGCCGTCCAGGCGGCCGGTCAGTGCCGCGCGCAGGGGCTGGAACAGGGCCTTGCCGCGCGCCGGGCTCGCGGCCTTCAGGTGCTCGACGAACTCCAGGTAATCGTCCGGATGCTCGTCCAGCGCCGCCACGGCGAATCGCAGCAGATCCGGGCCGCTATCGCGCAGCACCGCTGCCGACGGTTCGTCGCAGGTCATGGTCTCGCCGTAGAGGATCTGCGCCCAGACCGCGGCCTCGTGCGGGAACAGGACATTGCCACGCACCGCCTCGATGAACGCGTCGCGGTCACTGTCCGGCACCAGGGCCTTGACGTCGGTGCCGAACCAGCCCGCGATCTCGACCGACGTGGCACGGCTGACGGCCTCGCGCTGCCAGTGCGCCAGCTGATGATCATCGAAACAGGCCGGGGCCGAGCCGAGGCGGGCGACATCGAAGGACTCTGCCAGTTCGGGCAGTTCCAGCAGATCGCCGGACTCGTACCAGTGCCCGAGACGGGCCAGGCAGTTGGTCACCGCGGCGGCCAGAAAGCCGCGCCCGCGCAGTTCGCGCAGGGAGACGCTGCCCTGCCGCTTGGACAGCGGCGCACCGTCGCGACCGACGATCAGGCTGACATGCCCGTAGCGCGGGGCCGGCAGGTCCAGGGCTTCGAGCAGCAGCAACTGCCGCGGCGTGTTGGTGAGATGGTCCTCGCCGCGCAGGACGTCGGTCACGCCCATCAGGGCGTCGTCGACCGCGTTGCAGAAGAAGAATGCGGCACTGCCGTCGGCGCGGCGGACGATGAAATCGCCGATGTCGTCGCTGCGGAAGGACTGCGGGCCGCGCACGGCATCGGCGAACCGCACGACACGGCCCGGTGGCACCCGGAAGCGCAGGGTTGAGACCAGACCCCGATCAAGCCGTTCGCGCCGCTCCGTACCAGTCAGCGTCGCGCAGGTACCGGTGTAACGCGGTGGCCGTCCGGCGGCGAGCTGCGTCTTGCGCTGTACGGCCAGGAGCTCGGGCGAACAGAAGCAGGGGTAGGTGCGTCCCCGCTCCGCCAGTGTCGCGAACATGCGCTCGTAGATCGGCCCGCGCGCCGACTGCCGGCAGGGACCGGATTCCCCCTCGCGCCCCGGCCCCTCGTCCCACTCCAGATGCAGCCAGCGCAGATCCTCCACGATCCCGGTCACTGCCGCCTCGGTCGAGCGCGTGGCGTCGGTGTCCTCGATGCGCACGATGAAGGTACCGCCGTGACGGCGGGCGAGCAGCCACGAGAACAGCGCCGTGCGCACGTTGCCGAGGTGCAGGTCCCCGCTCGGACTGGGTGCGAAGCGTGTCTTGATCGTCTCCCCCGGCATAGGGGGCGCATGTTACAGTAAGGCGCAAACGCACACATCCCGCCGGAGCCCGCATGTCCACACCCGCAAAGCCCTTGTCCTCGCTGGTCCGCGTCCTGATCTGGGCGGCCGGGTTGCTTGCCACCGTGAGCGCCCACGCCGCCGGGATGCAGCGCGTGCAGTTGCAGACCTCGCTCGGCGCGATCGTCCTCGAACTCGATGGCGACAAGGCGCCGGCCACGGTCGAGAACTTCCTCGGCTACGTCAACGACGGCTTCTACGACGGCACCATCTTCCATCGCGTGATCGACGGCTTCATGATCCAGGGCGGCGGCTTCACCGTGGAGTTCGATCAGAAGGAGACGCGAGCGCCGGTCAGGAACGAGGCCGCCAACGGCCTCAAGAACACGCGCGGCACGGTGGCCATGGCCCGCACCCCCGACCCGCATTCGGCGACCGCGCAGTTCTTCATCAACGTCGTCGACAATCCCTTCCTCGATTACACCGCGGCGACCGCCGACGGCTACGGCTATGCCGTATTCGGCAAGGTCGTCGAAGGCATGGAGGTGGTGGACAAGCTCCGGCAGGTGCCGACCGGCCGCCGCGGCCCGTTCGAGGGTGTGCCCGAAACCCCGGTCGTCATCGAGAAGGCGGTCGTTGTCGGCGCGGAGGCCAAGCCATGAAGGTCCGCCTGCAGACATCGATGGGCGCGATCGTCGTCCAACTCAATACCGAGAAAGCGCCGATCACGGTCGAGAACTTCCTCGGCTACGTCAACGACGGCTTCTACGACGGCACCATCTTCCACCGCGTGATCGACGGATTCATGATCCAGGGCGGCGGCTTCGAGCCGGGCCTGCGGCAGAAGAAGACGCGGTCGCCGATCGCCAACGAGGCCAATAACGGCCTGAGCAACCTCACCGGCACGATCGCCATGGCCCGCACGCCGGACCCGCACTCGGCCAGCGCCCAGTTCTTCATCAACGTCAACGACAACAAGTTCCTCGATCACAAGGCGCCGACCCCGCAGGGCTGGGGTTACGCGGTCTTCGGCAAGGTCATCGAGGGCATGGAGGTCGTTGAGGCGATCAAGGAGACCGACACGGGCCACCGCGGCGGCATGGACGACGTGCCGCTGGCGGATGTCCTGATCACCAAGGCGTCCGTCGCCGACGGCTGACCGGCGCCCCCGGAGCGGGCGAGTCATCCGGCATGACGACCCTGTTCATTTCCGACCTGCACCTCGGCGCCGGCAACCGCGACAAGATCCCCCTGCTCGGCCGGCTGCTCGCTCGCGCCGCCGGCCGCGTCGATGCCCTTTACATCCTCGGCGACCTGTTCGAGGTCCTGGTCGGCGACGACGACGATACCGCGCCCTATCCCGAGATCATCGGCCTGCTCCGTCGCTTCAGCGCAAGTGGCACGCCGCTCTTCATCATGCCGGGCAACCGCGATTTCCTCATCGGCCCCGCCATCGTGGCCGCCGCCGGCGGCCGGTTGCTCGACGACCCGACCGTGATTGATCTGCACGGCGAACCGGCGCTGCTGATGCACGGCGACACGCTTTGCACCCGCGACCTCGACTACCAGGCGTTCCGGCGCCGGGTCCGCGATCCGGCATGGCAGCGGCGCTTTCTGTCCTGGCCATTGTGGACGCGGAAACTGGCCGGCCGCTACGCGCGACTGCGCAGCCGGCTGACCTACGGCACCAAGCCGGAATCGATCATGGATGTCGATGCGGATACCGTGACCGCGGTCATGCGCCACCATGGCGTACGGCTGCTGATCCACGGGCACACCCACCGGCCGGCGATCCACGAATTGCGCGTCGACGGGCAGCCGGCACGGCGCGTCGTCCTGGGCGACTGGTATCGGCGGGACTGGGTGCTCGCCTGCGGCGGCGGCGACCCGCAGTTGTTTGGCGTGGAGGAATGCCTCGCCGTCCTAGGCTGACCAGCCGGCCAGTGTCAGCAGCGCCAGCACCGTCAACCAGACACAGAAGGTCCTGCCGACGAGGCTGCGCACCTGCTCGATCCAGTCGCGTTCCTCCGCCGGCGGCAGCACCCGGCCGCCGTGGTCGAACTGCATGGCGCCCATGCCGGCCAGCCGGATCAGATTGTCGTTCTCCTCGATATCCAGCGTGTAGCGGAACTGCCAGGCATCGAAGGTATGGGTCAGGCTGCCGGCGAGTGCGAAGCCGAGCGCGAAGAGCCGCGAGGGAATCCAGTTCAGCAAGGCGTGCAGCAGCACCGCCGCGCGGGTGAATTCGAGTGTACGGGCGGTCGACACCTGCCGCAGTTCGGCCAGCAACCGGAACAGCAGTGCCCCGACCGGCCCCGCGACCGCGTACCAGAAATAGACGGCGAACAGCCGCTCGTTGGCCGCCACCAGCACCGCCTCCATGACCGCCTGGGTGCGCGCCTCGGCCGGGGTGTGGGTATCGGCACCGGTGAGGTCGCGGACCACGGCATCGGCGGCGGCCTCGTCACCGCGGCCGACGGCCCCGAGATAGGCGTCGATCTGCAGATTGAGGTCGCGGGGCCCGAGGCTGTAGAGCAGGACCAGCAGGTGAACGGCGAGCATCGCCGGCAAGGCCAGACCCTCGGGCTGGACCAGCACCGCCACCAGCAGCACGAGTGGCAGGCCGGCGGTCACCAGGACGCCGAAGACGCCGCCCCAGATACCCATCCTGCCGAACGCGCCATGCAGGCCGTCGGCATAGGCCTGCACCCAGCGCAGGTTGCGCAACCGCTCCACGGAACCGAAGAAATGCTCCAGTACGAGGGCGACCAGGATGACGATGAGTTTCACGCAGCGGTCCCGAAGATATCCGCCTGCTATCCTAACCGCAGCAGGCCGTCACGGAAACGGCGCCAGTCGAACGCCGGGCCCGGATCGGTCTTGCGGCCCGGGGCGATGTCGCTGTGACCGACGATGCGCTCCGGGGTGATGGCGGGCCAGCGCCGCAGCAGCAGACGCGTCACGCCGATCAGCGCCTCGTACTGCCGCTCGTCGTATGGGATTCCGTCGGCACCCTCGAGCTCGATCCCGATCGAATAATCGTTGCAGCGCTCGCGGTCCATGTAGCAGGAAACACCGGCGTGCCAGGCACGCTCGTCGAGCGACACATACTGGGTCAGCGTGCCGTCGCGGCGAATCAGGAGGTGCGCCGAAACCCGCAACCCGGCCAGCCCGGCGAAGCCCGGATGCGCCGCGACGTTCAGGGAGTTGGTGAACAGATGATCGATGTAGGGCCCGCCGAACTCGCCCGGTGGCAGACTGATCCCGTGCACCACCAGCAGATCGACCGTGCAGCCCTCGGGCCGCCGGTCGCAATTGGGCGAGGGGCAGTGGCGGACCCCGACGAGCCAGCCCGTTTCCGGATCGAGTTCCATCGGTGGCTAGGCTAGCGCAATCGCCACCTGGCGCGGTAGCCTTGGTCCGACCCCAACATTCGCGGAAAGCCCCTCATGCGCCTGCCGGAAGATATAGACGACTGCGTGCGCGCCGCCCTGCGCGAGGATGTCGGCACCGGCGACATCACCGCCGATCTGATCGCGGCGACGGCACAATCCACGGCGCGGTTGATCACCCGCGAAACAGCCGTCCTCTGCGGCACCGCCTGGTTCGACGCAGTCTTCCGCCAGCTCGACGACCGCATCGCCATCCACTGGCAGTGCGCGGACGGCGACGACATCGCCCCCGATCAGACCCTCTGCACGCTGGCGGGACCGACGCGGCCGCTGCTCACCGGTGAACGCACGGCGATGAATTTCCTGCAGACCCTGTCGGGGACGGCCACCCAGACCAGACATTACGCCGCTGCCCTGCGCGGCACCCGGACGACACTGCTCGACACCCGCAAGACCCTTCCCGGATTGCGCTCGGCACAGAAATACGCGGTCCGCTGCGGCGGCGGCGGCAATCATCGCCTGGGCCTCTACGACGGCATCCTGCTCAAGGAGAATCACATCATGGCCGCCGGCTCGGTGGCGGCGGCGGTGACCGCGGCCCGCGCCCGGCATCCCGAGGTGACCGTGGAGGTGGAAGTGGAAACGCTCGACCAGCTGCGCGAGGCGATCGCCGCCGGCGCGCACATCGCCCTGCTCGACAACTTCGATCTGCCCGCGATGCGCGCCGCCGTGACCCTCGCCGCCGGGGCCATCAAGCTCGAGGCCTCCGGCGGGGTCGGCCTCGACACCCTGCGCGCGACGGCGCAGACCGGGGTCGACTACATCTCGGTCGGCGCCCTGACCAAGCACGTCCGCGCCGTCGATCTGTCCATGCGCTTCCTGTCCTGAACCGCCCGGCGGCGGCTCGTGGCTACAGCCGGCCCTTGACGATGCCGTAGATCTCCTCGGTCAGCGCGTCGCGCCCCTTCAGGATCGACTCGAGTTCCGCCATGCGGCTGTCGGCGAAGGCGCGGTCCTTGATGTTCGGGGCATTGATATAGACGTTGAGCGCGGCGCTGCGCAGCGCCGCCTGGGCGGCGAGCACCGCAACGCCGGCGTCGCTGATGACGTTCTTGTTGCCCTTCTCGGCGACCGGCTTGCACAGGTCGATGACCTCGGCGCAGGTCCGCGCGCAGGCAAGCGGTACGTCGGTCGCCGCCTTCAGGGCATCCTGGATGGCCACGGAGCGGACCGCCTTCTGGGCCTCCGTATCCTTGGCCATGCCGTAGGCCCCCATCACCTGATCGAAGACCTCGACGTCGGCGCGCACCATGTCGGTCAGGGCCGCCCGCAGCGTTTCGGACTGTTCGAGCAGGGCCCGCATCTCGGCGTCGACGCCTTCGTAACCCTT
>Ga0233425_10006343_pt1 | contig 17659 bp, 13 predicted proteins | sample Watercolumn_Towu_2_FD_181712 | JGI IMG/M metagenome (GOLD analysis project Ga0233425, IMG submission 181712) | Freshwater microbial communities from Lake Towuti, South Sulawesi, Indonesia - Watercolumn_Towuti2014_140_MG | ecosystem: Environmental > Aquatic > Freshwater > Lake | place... | reverse complement strand
GGGCTGGGTGGGAGTGAGATTTGAGCCGACTGACGTCGGCTTTCTACGGCGTAGCATCCGCCTTCGTCCCGCCAACGGGATCGATCAGTGCGGGACTACGGCGGGACAAGTCGGACGTCACTCCGACCATTGAGCCGGCTGACGCCGGCTTTCTACGGGTCGCTTGTGAGGCTACTTGGCTTTCTGGTTGAGGTCCGGGAAGACCTCCATGAGCCGCCCCAGGCGCGAGTCGGCGCCTTCGACCTTCGCGAAGATGGCCGCCGCCTTCTCGAGGTAGGGGCGCGCGTCCTGGCGTTTGCCCTGCTCGTAGAGGGAGCGTCCGATGTGGAAATAGATCAGGGCGGTGTTGGGATGCTCCTCGCCCAGGAGCTTCTGGCGGACCTTGAGCGCGCGATCGAAGTACGGCCGGGCCTCGTTGTATTGGCGTTGCTCGTGGTAGAGGGTGCCGACGTTGTCCAGCGCGTTGGCGGTGTCGTAGGTGTCCTCGCCCAGGATTTTGTGGTAGAGTTCGAGGGCCTTGCGTGTCTGCTGCAGCGCCTCGGGCAGTTTCTTCTTGCGATAGAAGTCAAGACCTTCGGCGTTGAGCCGCGCGGCGGTTTGCAGTTCGAGCAGGGCTTCGGCGGGGCGGTCTGGCGGGAACCGGCCTCCGCGCAGCCGCAACTGCCGCCAGGTGGCGCCGCCGTCCTGCTGGCCCCAGGCGATGCCCACCACCGGGTTGATGCCCGACTCGAAATGGCCCCAGGCCACGGGGTGCCCTTCGTGTTCGACGCGAAGCAGCCCGTAGCTGAAGTGCAGCGTCCACATGCCGTTGGTCAAATCCCCCGGAAAGGTCATCTCGCGCAAGAGCACGACGTCATTGGTGCGGCCATGGAAAAGTCGGATTTTGCCGACGACCTTGCCGGCCGTTCGTTCACGCACGAGCGCGGCCAGGGCCACCTGGCCAGGCAGCACCACGAAACTCAATTGGGATTCGGCCTTTTGGCCGTCGGCGGTCAGCGGCGCGAAGTCGAGTTTGGCGGACAGGTCGGCGACGGCGCCCACACTGACCTGGCGGGCCAGCAACCAGTTGCCGTTGATGGCGTATTCGCCTTTCTTCCACGCGGCCGTCGCATTGGTCCCTCGTCCAATGTTGTTGTAACGCTGGTCCGGGTTGTCCTGGTACTGGTCGTTGATGAATTCCTTGATGTCCGTCGGTTTGGCCGGGGACGCGGGCGCCGCGGGGGCCGGCGAGCCGCTCGGCGCGCCGAACGACATCAACCCGAGCAACAAGGCCAGAAAGTTTCTCATATTCAAAATACGCTCCGTTGTGCCTGTGCCGGTGTCAAGGCTGGAAAGCGTCAGGCCCCCCGGCGGCGGCGGCGCCGCGCGGCCTGGAACACTTTGCACCCAGGCGCGGGTGCGTGGTAAAGGGTTGCGCGTGACGCCGAGCGATCACCACTTTGACGGGTGTGAGGTGCGCGGCCTGCGGCTCCTCGAGAGCGGGGCGCAATCCGTGCACTTGGGCAACCGCCACGCGCAACTCGAGGTGTCCGTGCTGGCGCCGGATGTCTTCCGGCTGCGGGCCTGCGCTGGATCGCGCTTGACCACGCAGCGGTCCTGGGCGGTGGTGAAGACCTCGTGGCCGGCGGTGGCGGTGCGGACGCAGGCGGACACGCGGAGCGTGACCCTCTCGACTCGAGGGGGCGCATTCCGCTTCGAGCTCCGCACCGGCGCCTGGCGCGTGACGGACCGGGCGGGCCTCGAGGTCTTGTGCGCTCCGGCGCGCGCCATGGCACTGGCGCCGGCGCGCGCGCGGGTCGCGTTGCGGTTGGCGCCCAGGGAGCACCTGTTCGGCCTTGGTGAAATGACCGGACCGTTCGACAAGCGAGGGTTGGTCCGCGACCTCTGGAACATCGATGTGCTGGGTCATGCCTCGGCGATTCATCCCGGGCTGCGCAGCATGTACCTGTCGATTCCCTTCCTTACCTCGCTCCGGGACGGCCGCGCCGCCGGCTGGTTTTGGGATCAGCCGGCGCGACAATCCTGGGATTTGGGCCGGGCCTGCCCTGATCGGTGCGTAGTCACCGCGGAGGCTCCGGAGATCGACCTCTACCTGTTCCTCGGGCCGATGCTGAGCGAGGTGGTGGGGCGTTACACCGAGCTCACCGGGCGGATGCCGTTGCCGCCTCGCTGGGCGCTGGGTTATCACCAATGCCGCTACAGCTACGAGAGCGCCGCCCGTCTCGAGGCCGTCGCCAGCGGCTTCCGCCGCCGCCGCATCCCTTGCGATGCGCTTTACCTGGACATCCATCACATGGACGGCTGCCGGGTGTTCAGCTTCGGCAGGTCATTTTCGCGGCCCGCGGCGCTGCTGCGGCGACTGGCCCGGCGGGGGTTCAAGGTGGTGACGATTGTGGATCCCGGGGTCAAGGACGAACCGCGTTTCGGCCCCTTGCGCCGTGGCCTGGCACTGGACGCGTTCGTCAAGCGAGCGGATGGCCGCGCCGATTATCTGGGAGAAGTCTGGCCGGGGCGCGTGCGTTTTCCGGATTTCATGAACGCGCGTGTGCGGGCCTGGTGGGGCAGCGAGCAGTCGCGGCTTCAGGGGTTGGGCGTGGCCGGGTTCTGGAACGACATGAACGAACCCAGCGATTTCCGTGGTCCTGGCAAGACCCTCGACCCGCGATGCCGGCACGACACCGACCACGGCCCGGGGCGCCATGCCCGCGTCCATAATCTCTACGGGATGCAGATGGCTCGCGCCTCTCGCGAGGGAGCGCTGGCCCACCGGCCGGACGAACGACCGTTTGTCATCACCCGGGCGGGCTACGCGGGCGTGCAGCGGCACGCATTGGTGTGGACCGGCGACAACAGTTCATGCTGGGAGCACCTGGCCGATTCGCTCCAGATGCTGCTGAACCTCGGGCTTAGTGGCGTGGCCTTTTGTGGCAGCGACGTGGGTGGGTTCCTGGACGACGCGACGGGAGAGCTGCTCGCCCGCTGGACGCAGATGGCCGCGTTCACGCCCTTTTTTCGGAATCATTCGAACATCGGAACGCGCGCCCAGGAGCCGTGGGCGCATGGCCCGGAGGTTGAAGCCATCTGCCGGCGCTACATCGAGTTGCGCTACCAGTTGTTGCCTTACCTCGATCTGTTGTTCGTCCAGGCCCATCGGGAAGGCGCGCCCATCATGCGGCCGCTCGCGTGGCATTACCAAAACGACGCGACGGCCGCGGGCACCGGGGATCAGTTCATGCTCGGGAAAGACCTGTTGATCGCACCGGTCCTGCGGCCCGGGGCGGTGGCCCGGAGTGTCTATCTGCCCGCAGGCAACTGGTATGATTTCTGGACCGGGGAGAAGCACCGCGGCCGCCAGCAGATCGTGGCCCACGCCGATCTCGCGACGCTGCCGGTATTCGTCCGCGCGGGCGCCGTCATCCCCATGGGCCCGGTGCGCCCGTTTATCGGACGGAAGCAACCGGGCGCCATCGCGTTCCATGTCTGGCCCGGGGCCTCGGGCGAGACGCTCTGGTACGAGGACGACGGTGTGTCGCACGCGTTCGAGCGTGGCGAGTTTCTCGAGCGCCGCGTGCGCTTCACGAACCTGCGCCGGGGTGGCCTCCTGGTGCTCGAGGCGGTTGAGAGCGTGCCGTTGCGCCCCGGCCGAAGGGGCGTCGAATCCGCCGCCAACGGTCCGCCCAGCGACCGGACCGCTCGAGGTCCCTACCCGAGCGAAGTGAAGCAGTGGCGGGTGGTTCTCCGCGGCGCTCGCCGGTCCTACCGCGTGAGCGTCAACCAAAAGCCGGCTATTGGCCGGTTCGACCCCGCCACAGGGGTGTTCTCCTTCGCGGTCGCCAATTCGAGCGGCCCGATCACGGCCCGCTGGTGGTGATGGCGGCAGCGCGTGTCCCCCTCACCCATCCGATGGGAGAGGGTGCCCGAAGGGCAAGTGAGGGTGTCCCCCTCTCCCATCGGACATCGGATGGGAGAGGGTGCCCGAAGGGCGGGTGAGGGTGTCCCCCTCTCCCATCGGATGGGAGAGGGTGCCCGAAGGGCGGGTGAGGGCGGGCGGGCGGACTCCGATGTTGCAAAACCAGGAGCCGTTGCTTCTAATTCCGGCGCAGCGCGAAGATCCGGATGCGGACCCTTTACAACATTCTGTTCACGGTCTTTTTTTGGCTGAGCGCGCCTTATTATTTCCTTAAGATGTGGCGAAGGGGTAATTGGCGGGCTGGGTTCCGGCAGCGCTTTGGCCATTACAGCGTCAAGATCAAGCAGGCAGTCACTAACCGTCATGTCTTGTGGCTTCACGCGGTGAGCGTGGGCGAAGTCAACCTCTGCACCCACCTGATCCGCGCGCTCGAGCCGCGGACCCCGAATGCGAAAATCGTTGTTTCGACGACGACTTCCACGGGCATGGGTGAACTGGAGAAGAAGCTGCCCAGCCACATTGCGAAGATCTACTACCCGATCGACCGCCGGGCGTGCGTGAACCGCGCGATCGCGGCGTTGAATCCGCAGGCCGTGGTGCTGATGGAGGCGGAGGTGTGGCCCAATTTCCTGTGGCGGCTCAAAGACCGGCGCACCCCGGTGTTCCTGGTGAACGCGCGGCTCTCGCGGCGGTCGTCTCGGGGCTACAAGCGCCTCGGCTTCCTCTTCCGTCCGCTGTTCGCCTCGTTCAAGGGCGTGGGGGCGCAGAACGAGGAGGATGCCGCGCGCTTGCGCGAGTTGGGGTGTCGTTCGGAGGCCGTGCGCGTCGTCGGGAGCCTCAAATTCGATGCCGCCCCGCTGGACGAGCGCCGGCTGCTGGATGTAGCCGCGATGTTGCGCCAGTTGGGGGTTCCCGACGGGGCGCCGCTCCTGGTGGCGGGCAGCACCCACGCCGGGGAAGAGGCACTAATCGCGGAGGTGTTCCTGCGGTTGCGGCGGCGGTTTCCGGACTTGTTCTTGGTGTTGGTGCCGCGGCACTTCGAGCGTGGGCGCGAGGTGGGCCGCGAGTTGGAAACCCGGAAAGTCAAGTTCATGTATCGCAGCGAGGTCGTGGCCAGCACGCAGCGAGCGCCGGGAGAGGTCGAGTGCCTGTTGGTGAATACGACCGGTGAACTCAAGTTCTTCTACGAGCAGGCTACGGTGATCTTCGTCGGCAAAAGCCTCAAGGGCGAGGGTGGCCAGAACCCCATCGAACCCGGGGCTTTGGGCAAGGCGATGGTGTTCGGCCCGAACATGCAGAACTTCGCGGCCATCGCGGCCAGTTTCGTGGCGGCGGGCGGCGCCGTCCAGGTGCGCGATGCCGACGAGTTGGAGTCCGCCCTGGGTGAGCTGCTCGCGGACGAAAACCGCCGGGCCGGGCTGGGCCGGAACGCGCTAGGGGTGGTCAAAGCCAACACGGGGGCCATCGAACGCACGGTCGAGATGATCGTCGAGCAACTCGCGGAAGGCCAAACGTACGTCGCCCCGAGCCCTTGAGCTCGGGAGCGGCCCCAGAATGCCCGGCCCACGCCGCCGCACGCAGGAGTGGACTCCACGCTGGTTTGACAAAGCGCGCCATTTTGTGGATCTTGGGCTCACACCTCGCTCGGCGAGATTGAGTCGATGCCTATGAAACTCGATGTCTGCTGCCTCGGCGTGCTCGGGTTGGCTGTGCTGGCGGCGGCGGCGGACCCGCCCGCGCCGTCTCCCGCCAAGCCGCAGTTATCCATCAAAGCCCCGGTCGTGATCACCCAGCCTCCCGCGCAAGCGGCCCCAGTGGCGCCCAAGCGGCTCCTGGGCAAGCCCGTCACTTACGGCGGTGTCGTGGTGAAGGTGATTCGGGCCGATAAGCCGCTCCAGATGCTCAATCCGCTGGCCCCGGCGAAATACGGCGATGGCAGTGAAAACCTCGACCGCCATCCGCGCACGGGCCAGCCCCAGGGGGTCAAGCTCTTCTCGATCTCATTCTGAGGGTTGCTTTCCGTCGCCCGCCATCACCCAGGCCTCATTGAAGTGGGCGTGCTTGATTGATTTGGCCGCGGGGTCGCCGTCCACGTCCTTCGGCAGGGTTCGCTTGGCCAGGTGGAAGCTATAGCTGGCGTGCAGAGAGCCGTCACGCGCCTGGATCACCGATGGATAATGGTAGGAGCCCGCTTCGCCTCCCGGGGGATCGTACTCGAGGTGGCGCTTCCATTTCCAGGTCTTGCCTTCGTCGTCCGAGAGTTGGACGGCGAGGCTGTTGCGGCCGCGTTCGGTGTCGTTGCTGATCAGGAGCCACTTGCCATCGCGCAGGCCCATGATCTCGGCCCCCGAGCCCGGGTTGGGTTGGGGGCTGTCGGTGACCGCGCTCCAGGTCTCGCCGCGGTCGCGTGACTCGCTCTGATGGAGGCGCTTCGGCGGCGGGCCATTGTCGCGCATGAGCGTGTAGAGCGAGCCGTCGCGGCGCTGGACGATGCTGGGTTGAATATTGCCGGCGCCGACCAGCGGCGCGCTGGTGTGCCAGGTTGCGCCCCAGTCGTCCGTGATGGCCATGAGCGAGAACGAGAATCCATCGTGGTACAACGGCACGATGAGCCGCTTGTTCTCGAGGATGAAGGGATGCGCGCGGGTCATCCAGCCCAGCCGCCGATAGAGCTTGTCCGCCGCATGCCGGCGCATGGCGTCGAGAAACTCTTCGGCCTGTTTCCGGTAGGTGTCCGACAGGGTGGCCTTGCTGACAGCCTCCTCGAGGGCCGGCAGGACCTTCGCCACGCCCGCCTCGAATTCGGGGCCTGGTGTCACGTGCAGCACCTCGCTCTGTTCCCACTTCGGCGGGCCGTCCTCGCGGTAGTTCGAGGCGATGCGATACTTCATCAGCGCGCTTTCCCAACGGTTGGCCAGGATCGTGGGCCACAGCAGCCAGAGCCGGCCCGAAGGATCGATGAACATGGCGCAGTTCGTGTCGGGATACCCGGGCGTGTCGGCCATGGTGAACCGTCTGCTCCACGACTTCTCGCCCTTGCGCAGCCGGGCGCCTTCGATCTTGACGTCGTCAGCGGTGCGCTCGCCCGAGCCGTGAAACCAGCAGACCAACAGGTCTCCGTCCGGCGTCTCGACAATGCACGAGGCGTGGTTGTGCCAGACCTCGAGGGGAAACAGGATTTCGGACTCGAGAAAGGGCGTCGCGGCATCGTGCTCGCCGGCGCGCAGCAGCGGGCCAAGCAGGCAGGCCCACAACACCCATGCCATTTGCGTCGCCCACCTGGCGCCGACGCGCGAAAACCGCCGCGCCTTCGTCCCGTCACCGCAAGTGTTACGGTCGCAGTCGTTCATGTTTCCCCATTAACTGGATGCAACCGCGGCGCCTTGGCAAGAACTAATCCGCCGCACGGGCGGAGGTGGCGGAGGTGCAAGCGGCGAGTCGGCCCTGGGGCTCTGAATAACGGATCGCTGTGTGTCAGGTTCAGCAGGTCACCGCCGGGGCCGCCATCCCATGAGTTCGAGACCCGGCTCGAGATCCGAGCCATCGTAACCCAAGCGGGCACACGCGCGGACCAGGGGCGCGCCGGTTCCGTGGACCAGTTGGTCCGCGGCTGGACCGTGGTTCGGTCGCCGGACCGCGCTGGGGGAGGGTTGATCGCCTCGGGTGAGGCCAAAAGTGTGGCCTGGGTATCCGAACGGCTCTAGCTCGGCTCGAGCGAATGTCCGTAGTGCAGCTCGAGCCCGAAAACAGGGGGCTTTTTGCGTGATTCTCTCCGATGTATCTCAAAGCTCTGAGCTTTGGAGCGGATTCCAATCATATTCATGTAAATAATTGGTAATCAATATATTACGCAACTGTATGCCCTGCGCTTGCTCGAGGCATGGCGGGTCGAATGGAGGCGGAGCCGAAGCGATAGTTTTCACTTTGGCACGCCGGGTGCTTTAGCCCTCCAGCATCGACGTTAGACTGAAACGAACACAGATGACATTTGCGATAGGCAGACCGAAAACGGCAGACGAAGAAACGAGAAACAAACCGAGCCAAGCGATCATGCAAACCCAACGATCCACCTCCCGCAGAGCCTCGCGCCGCCTGGCCGGTTTCACGCTCGAGGAAGTGGTGATCTCGATGGGCATCGCGCTGGGGAGCATCCTGGCGGTGATGTCGGGCTACAAGGTCTCGATGTATCGGACCGAGTGGAGCCTGAACGCGACGGCGGCGCAGGCGCTGGCGACGCAGCGGTTGGAGCAGACACGCGCGGCGCGGTGGGAGCCCAACGCCTCAAGTCCAGTGGATGAGCTGACGGCGGGGAATTTTCCGACGGTGATGCGGACGTTGGACGTGCCGGTGGTGGGGACGAATGTGCCGCAGGGGCAGTTGGTGACGACGATTACGACGGTGAGCAGCGACCCGCCGATGAAATGGGTGCAAGTGGATTGCATCTGGTCGATCGGCCCGCGGGGACCGTTCACGAACACGGTGACGGCATTACGGAGCGCAGACTTATGAGAACAACCACCTCCCGAAATCCGGCCTCGAGCAAGCGGCGCGGGCGCCGCGGCTATACGTTGACGAACCTAATGGTGTCGATGGCGATTTTTCTGACGGCGCTGACGGCGCTGATCACGACGCATTTGTTTGGGCTACGGATGTTCGAGATCAACAAGATGAAGTTGGGCGCGAGCCAGGAGATTCCGCACGTGGTGAACCCGGTGGCGGCGGACATGAAGGAGGCGCGGATGGTGCGGGTGGGCAGCGGGACGCTGAGCACATTCACCGAGGCGGCGGCCAACAGTTTGCAGCAGGGCAACGCGGTGCAGATTTACAACTCGACGGACACGAACGCGTTTGTCCGGTATTATGTGGACAGCGCGGACGCCACGCTGAGGCGGCGGGCGGCGGACGGGAGTGTGACGGTGATCACGCCGTCGGTGACCAACAGCGTGGTGTTCACGGTCGAAGACATGACGGGGCAGGTGCTGTCAAACCGCGCGGTGCGCAGCGTGGTGGGGATGAACTTGCAGTTTTCGGCGGTCGAGAATTCTGGGGACAAGGTGGGAGCGACGCGCTACGCGCAGGGCTTCCGCATCCATGGCAAGTTCGCGGTCAAGAGCGGCAATTAAGCCGATGGCGGGTTGTTGCCGCGCCGCAAACGGCGCAGGGCCGGGGAGTCAAGCTGTTCTTGTTTTATAGGGCCGAGGTTAGCCAACGGTCGCAAATCCGGCAGGCTTGTTGCGGCAGCTTTTGGGTCTTGGCGTCCAGCGGGTTTGAGGCAGTGCTGGTAGATCGGCAGTCACTGACTTGTCTGTTCGCGGCTATGCTCGACTCGACGGCTGGCAGCGAGTGCTGGAAGTCGTTGAGCCGCAGTGGAATGACCTGATGAACGGCTATTCGTCAACAGCGGTTTAGAGAATTGCTACAGATATAAAGTGCGTTTTTCCGGGCTTGATCCGAGGCGCGTTTGAGGGAATACAAGGCGGCCTCATGCAGACGATCGTCATCGGCCACCGCAACCCCGACATGGACGCAATCTGCTCGGCGGTGGGCTACGCGCGACTGAAGCAACTGCTGGGTGTGCCCGAGGTGATCGCGGCGCGCGCGGGGAACACCAACGCGCGCATCGATTACGCGCTCGAGCGGTTCGGGATTGCCCCACCGGTCTTTTTGAGCGACGTCTCGCCGCGCGTGCGCGATGTGATGCGGCGCGACGCCGTGGCGGTCACGGCGGATGCGACGGTCTATGACGCGATCCAACTGCTCGAGGAGAAGCAACTGCGCGGGTTGCCGGTCACGGATGGGCGGAACCGGTGCCTGGGGCTGCTCTCGGCGTTTAAACTCAGCCATCATCTTTTTCCGCCTCGCGAGGAAGCGGCCAGCGCGCGAGTGATTGTGGCCTCGCTGGGGGACATCCGGGAGGCGATCGGGGGCGAGGTGCTTACGGGCGCGGCGACCGCCGACGCGGCCGAGCAGGTCCTGATGGTGGGGGCGATGAACGCCGGCTCGTTTTCCGCCCGCCTCGAGCATCAAGCGCCGGGAACGATCGTCCTGTTCGTCGGTGATCGCGATGATATCCAGATGCGGGCCATCGAAGCGAAGGTGCGGGCGATTGTGGTCACGGGCGGCTTGCCCGTGCTGCGTTCGGTGCAACGGGCGGCCGGGGAGGCGGGCGTGACCATCCTCCGCTCGCCGCATGACACCGCGACGACGGTCCTGCTGGCCCGCGGCGCGGTGCGGGTTGGGCGCATGATCGAGCCCGAGTTCACGAGCCTGACGCCCGATACGCCGCTGGAGATCGCCCGCGAACGGGTGGCGGCGTCGGCGGCGCTGGTGTTCCCGGTGCTCAACGAGGACGGCTCGCTGGCGGGGGTGCTGACCAAGAGCGATTTCATCACGCCGGTCCCGCGGCAACTGATTCTGGTGGATCACAATGAACTGTCGCAAGCGGTGGCCGGGGCGGACAAGGTGCCGATCATCGAGGTGATCGATCATCACCGCCTCGGGGGCCTGGTGAGCGAATTGCCGATTCACTTTTGGAATAACCCCGTGGGCTCGACGAGCACGATCGTCGCGCTTTGTTACCAGCAGTTTGGGGTGCCGGTCCCGCCGGAGATCGCCGGGCTCTTGATGGCCGGCGTGGTGGCCGACACGCTCAACCTCACCTCGCCCACCGCCACGCCCGCGGACCGGCGAGTGCTGGCGCAGCTTTCCGCGATCGCAGGAACCGACCCCGGCGAACTGGCCGAGGCCATGTTCTCCGTGGGGTCGCCCCTGCTCACCTTCGCCCCCGAGGCAATGATCACAGCCGACTGCAAGGAGTACGAGGAGGGGGGACGGCGGTTCACGGTGTCGCAAATCGAGGAGCTGAGTTTCGCGCATCTGGCGGGCAAACAGGCGGCGATCGTCGAGGCGCTGGATCGCCATTGCCAGGCTCGGGGCCTGTTCTTCGCAGCGCTACTGGTCACGGACATCAACACCCAGGACTCGCTGCTGCTGGCCTGTGGCGCCCCGCGGTTTCTGGCGCGGATCACTTTTCCCGCGCGCGGCCCGAACGCCTGGGCGTTGGCGGGGGTGGTCTCGCGCAAGAAACAGCTCCTGCCCTACCTGCTCCAGTGCCTGTCCGGGATCGGGGCGGACTGACCAGCGCGGGTTCCATCCCCACGCGCGCCATCAGGCCGGCCTGGCGCTTGGGAGGTCTGTTCGGCTGAGAACACATAGAGGGCGGCCGTTGGGAGACGACAAGTTTGGTTTGCGGGACGGGACGGGGAAAACCAGAAAAACTTTTGACATGCCATGCCGTTGGTTTAGCCTGCGCAAAAACCTTTTTATGAGATTTGGCATCAACACATTCCTGTTCACCTCCCCATTCACCAACGAGAGCACGCGCTTGTTCCCGCAGTTCAAGAAGTGGGGCTTCGAGACGGTCGAGATCGCCATCGAGGACCCCGCGCACATCGACCCGGCTTTTGTGAAGTCGGAGCTGGACAAGAACGGCCTGGTGTGCGGTTCGGCCTGCGCCTGCCTGGGACCGGACCGGGACTTGCGCGGGACGCCCGAGCAGCAGAAGACGGCGATGGACTACATGATGCGGTTGCTGGACCAAATGGTGGTGCTGGGCTGCCCGTCGATGATCGGGCCGGTCTATTCGGCGGTGGGCCGCGCCGACGCCGTACCCGAGAAGGAGTACAAGCAGCAGTGGAAGACGGTGGTCAAGAACCTCAAGCAACTGTGCCGGTACGCCGAGCAGCGGGGCCGGCAGATTTGCCTGGAGCCGCTCAACCGGTTCGAGACTGACTTCATCAACACGTGTGACCAGGGGCTGCAGATGATCCGGGACGTTGGGAGCCCGGTGCTCAAGCTGCACCTGGACACGTTCCACATGAACATCGAGGAGAAATGCCAGGGCGCGGCCATCCGCAAGGCGGGGCAGCATCTGGCTCATTTCCATGCCTGCGGCAGCGACCGGGGCACGCCGGGCAACGACCACATCGCGTGGGGCCACATCGCTGCCGCCCTCGAGGCCGTGAAGTACGACGGCGACGTGGTGATCGAGTCGTTCACGCAAGACGTGAAAGTGATCGCCCGCGCGGCGGCCATCTGGCGTCAGATCGAGCCCAGCCGGGACGAGATTGCCGTCAATGGACTGAAGTTCCTGAAGAAGGTGCTGCGTTAGCCGCGTGCCCGCGGGCGTTCACGACCTCTGTCTCGCGCCGGCACGTCCGGGCTTACTGATTCGAGTATGAAACGACAGTCGCGCAGGTTGGCGGTTTGGGCGGCGCTTGGCGCCGCGTGGTGGCTGGCGGGCGCTGCCGGCACACTTCTGGCGGCCGAGCTTGAGGAGGGCTTTGTCAGCATCTTCAACGGGACGAACATGATCGGCTGGCTGGGCAACCCGGTGTTTTGGTCGGCGCGGGATGGCGTGCTGACCGGCCGCACCACCGAGCAGACGCCCGCCCCGGCCAACCTGTTCCTGATCTGGCGCGGGGCGGATGTGGTGGATTTCGAGTTGCGTCTCCAATACCGGCTCACGCCTATGAACGCGAATGGTTTTGCGAACTCGGGCGTCCAGTACCGGAGCCGGGTGCTGAGCGCGGCCAACCAGTCGGTGGGGGGTTACCAGGCTGACCTCGAGGCCGGGCCGACGTTCTCGGGCATCCTATACGATGAGGCCGGGATAGCGGGCGGACGCGGGGTGATGGCCAATCGCGGCGAGAAGGTGGTTTGGGATCGCGCCGGGAACAAACAGGTCGTGGGAACTCTTGGCACGGGGGAAGCGCTGCAACAGGCCATTAAGCAGTCCGAATGGAACGACTACACCATTACGGTGCGGGGCTGGCATTTTGTTCACCAGATCAACGGCGTCACCATGGTGGACGTGACGGACCACGCGGTGGATCAGCGGCTGGCTGCGGGCGCCATCGCGCTCCAACTGCACGCGGGTGAGCCGATGATGGCCCAGTTCAGGAACATCCGCCTGAAGCGCTTTCCCGCCGAGAAGAAGATCGTCCTAATCGCCGGGGCCCCGAGTCATGGACCCGGGGAGCACGAGCATCGTGCCGGGTGCCTGTTGCTGCAAAAATGCCTGGCCCAGGTTCCCGGCATGAGCGCAACGGTGGTGACTAACGGCTGGCCGAGCGACCTGGCGGTGTTCGATGAGGCTTCAGCCATCGCGCTCTACTCTGATGGTGGTGGCGGGCATCCGTTTCTCCAAGGTGACCGTCTCCGCGAGGTGGGCAAGCTCATGCGCCGGGGCGTGGGCCTCGGCTGCATCCACTACGCCGTCGAGGTGCCCAAAGACAAAGCGGGCCTGGAGTTTCTGGCGTGGATCGGCGGTTATTTCGAGACCTACCGGTCGGTGAACCCGCATTGGGAAGCGGATTTCAAGACGCTGCCCAATCATCCCATCACGCGCGGGGTGAAGCCCTTCAAGATCATGGACGAGTGGTACTACCACATGCGGTTCCTCGAGAACGCGCTCTCCCTCGTGCAGGTGCTGACCGCCGTCCCGCCTGATGGCACGCGCGGCAAGCCGGGCCAGAACGACCCGCACGGCGGCAACCCCGAGGTCCAGCAGCACATGGGCCAGGCGGAGCACGTCATGTGGGCCATCCAACGGCCGGACGGCGGACGTGGCTTCGGCTTTACCGGCGGGCACTTTCATAAGAACTGGGGCGACGAGAATTTTCGCCGGCTGGTGCTCAACGCGCTGCTCTGGATCGCGCGGACCGATGTGCCCGCCGACGGGGTTCACGCGACCCTCACCGAGGCGGACCTCACCGCCGATCTCGACCCCAAAGGGAGGTAGCGCGCCGCGGCACAACCCACTCGACCCATGAAAACACTCGTTCCTGGCGCGATTGCGCTGACGATCGCAGGGCTGCTCACTACGGTCGCCGCCGACAAGAAGCTGGTGATCATCGCCGGCAAGCCCAGTCACGGGCCTGGCGAACATGAGTTTAACGCCGGTTGCCAATTGCTCGCGCGGTGCCTGGCGGGCGTGCCCGGCCTTAAGGTGGCGGCTTACGACAACGGCTGGCCGGGCGACCCGAGCGCGTTTGATGGCGCCGACGCCGTGTTCCTCTACTCCGACGGCGGGGGCGGCCATCCCTTTTTGCAAGGCGAGCACACGCGCCGGATTTCCGATCTGATGGCCAAAGGCGTCGGCCTGGGCTGCGCTCATTTCGCCGTCGAGGTGCCGAAGGACAAGGGCGGTCCCGAGCTGCAGCAGTGGATCGGCGGCTATTATGAACATCTTTACTCCTGCAACCCAATGTGGTCGCCGGACTACCAGAAGTACCCCGAGCATCCCATCACCCGTGGCGTGAAGCCGTTCAGCATCCGTGACGAGTGGTACATGCACATGCGGTTCCGTCCGCAGATGCAGGGCGTCGTGCCGATCCTGGTGGCAACGCCCTCCGACCAGGTTCGCAAGGGGCCTTATGTCTATCCGCAGGGTCCGTACGAGCACATCGTCGCCGGCAGCGGCCAGGAAGAGATTATGATGTGGGCCGTCGAGCGCCCGGATGGCGGACGCGGCTTCGGTTTCACCGGCGGGCACTATCACAAGAACTGGGGCAACGACAACTTTCGCAAGGTGGTCCTCAACGCGATGGTTTGGCTCTGCAAACTCGAGGTGCCCGCCGACGGCATTGCTTCGGCGGTCACGGAGGAGGACCTGAAGCGGAACCTGGATAAGAAGGGGCGATAGGCACGCTGAGCCGCCTGGGCATCTCTCAGCCCACGCGCTACGCTCTCGGAATGGGTGTTGCTTTGCGGTGGCGGTTGGTTAGACTGGGCGGGCCTGAGCGCGACGACGCGGGCGCCGGGCAACTGAGATTGACGCATGGTCCGGTCCTTTGCCTTTACCACCCAGGGACGCCTGCACAGCAAAGACATCGAGGCTTTCTTGATGCCCACGCTGCTGGCGGACACGAACCTTTTTCTCTGGGTGGACCTCGAGAATCCGACGCCCGAGGAGACCAAGTTCCTGCTCGAAGACGTCTTTCATTACCATCCGCTGTCCATCGAAGACTGCGTGATGGTGAGCCCTTCGCCGAAGGTCGAAGAATACCTGCCCAAAGAAGGCGATCGCTTCTCACCGTACCTATTCATGGTCATCCACGCCGTGGACTACAGCCGTAAAGACGGGGTGTTTGCCACCAGTGAACTAAACTTCTTTCTCGGCAAGAATTTCCTGGTGACGTACCACATGGTGCCGCTCAAGAGCGTGACGCAGACGGCCGAACGGTCCCTGAAGAGCAACGTGCACATTGCGCGGGCGCCCGACCGCGTGGCGCATACGCTGTTGGATTTGATCGTCGAGAATTACAAGCCAGCCCTCGAGGAGCTCTCGCTGGAGATCAGCGAACTCGAGCAGCAAGCCCTCCAAAACCCCGGCAAGGAAACGCTCAACCGGATCATCCAGATCAAGAAGGAAGTGCTGCATTTGAGGCAGATTATCGGGCCGCAGCGCGAGGTGCTGGCCCGGTTCGCCGCCGGCGATTTCAAACTGATTCGGGCCCACTTGGTGCCCTACTACCGCGACGTGTACGACGGGCTGTTCCACATCGCCGAACTGGCGCAAACCTACGCCGATTCCCTCACCGGGATTCTCCAGGTGTACCTGAACATTTCCTCGAACCAGACGGGCGAGGTCGTCAAACTCCTCACGATGATCACGGTGATCACGACCCCGTTGATCATGGTGGGCACGTGGTATGGCATGAACTTCAAGCACATGCCCGAACTGGATTGGCATTACGGTTACCCCCTCGTGGGGGCCGTCACGCTGATCTGGACCGTGCTGACGGGTTGGTACTTCAGGAAGAAGAAATGGTTCTGAACCAACGCCGCAGCGCGGGCCCGCCCGGGTCGAGCGGCGGCGCCGCCGGATGCCCCCGCCAAACTGTGCCTGCCCCAGCGTTTGAGCCGCCGTTGACCGGGCCGTGCGCCCGGTCCTGACGCCCCATGGCCGCCAAATCGAGCTTCCTTGACAAAGTCCTCGAGCGCATCGGACGGCTGGATGCCGAAGGCCTCCACACCGTCGTCCAGCGTCTTGCCAGCGAACGGAATTTCCTCGAGACCCTCTTCAACACGATCGAGGACGGCGTGCTGGTGCTGGACGACCAGGGCCGGATCCTGTACTTCAATCAGTCCGTGGCGCGGCTCCTGGGCTTGCAGCCGGACACCGCGGCCGGTCAGGCCGTTTCCCGGTTTCTGCCTGGCCTGAACTGGGAGGAACTCTCCGCCCTGGATCGGGCCGGGGCAGGGGAGGTCCTGCGCCGTGAACTCGAGGTCGCCTACCCGCGCCCACGCTTTCTGCGCCTGCTCGCCGCGCCGCTGGATGGCGCAAGCCCTGGCCGGCGCGGGCTGGTGTTGATCCTCCACGACGAGACCGAGGCGCGGCAGAAGACCGCCGAGGCCATCGAGAGCGAGCGCATCCAGGCGCTGACGTTGCTCGCCGCCAGCGTGGCGCATGAAATCGGCAATCCGTTGAACGCGCTGCACATCCACTTGCAGCTCATGGAGCGCCAGCTCAAGAAACTGCGCGGCCTGGGCTCGGAATGGCGCCAGCGCGGCCCCTCGAGGCGGCGCGGGCAAGCGCAGGTCATGACGGGCGGAAACGAAATCGAAGAACACGCCGAGCGCATGGAGCAGTACCTCGCCGTGGCCAAGGGCGAGATCGCACGGCTCGATTACATCGTGACGCAATTCCTGCAAGCGATCCGCCCGACCCAGCCCCAGATCAACCCGGGCTCGCTCAACCAGGTCGCCCGCGAGACCCTCGCCCTGCTGCGCCCCGAACTCGAGAACCGCGGTTTTCTTGTGCATGAACGCTTTGCCCCGAACCTGCCCGATACCCCCATGGACACCGCCCAGATCAAGCAGGTGCTGGTGAACCTGATCAAGAACTCGATGCAGGCGATGACGCGCGGCGGCCAACTCACGCTCGAGACCGGCCTGGCGGCAGACAGTGTCTGGGTGAGCGTGGCCGATACCGGCGTGGGCATCCCCGAGGAGCAACTCAACCGCATCTTCGAGCCGTTCTTTACCACGAAGAAAAAAGGATCAGGACTTGGTCTAATGATTGTGCATCGTATCATGAGAGATCATGACGGACGCATCGACGTCCAGAGCCATGTCGGCCAGGGAACCACCTTCCGCCTTTGGCTGCCGCGACATCAGCGGCGCGTGCGGTTGCTCGAGGCTGCCACCGAGCCGAAACCGGCCGTGCTCCCGGCTCCAGAAGCTGGCGCTGGACCGGATGGGCCTGAGCGCCCCGACTCCTCGGGCGCCGCGGGGGAGCCTCAGCGAGCCGGACCGTCCGGCGGCCAGGGAACCGAGCGGCCCTGATTCGGGCCGGTGGGCCGGACGCCGTGCAGGCATGCCGCGTGGCTGGGTGTGCGGGAGCGCGCATCGGAGCGCGGACATTGGAGCGCTCCAAGAGCCAACGCCTTTCTGCGGCGCCCGCTTGCAGTCGTTGCGCCTCGCGCGTCGATTTCAGTCGCAAAATATTGATCATAAGGTTGTTATGGGTTGGGGACCTGGATCGATCCTCCGCGGCATGATTCAGAATTGGATTGTTTGCTCCCCGGAACCTGCATAAGGTGCCGGCTCCTATGGCCGCCAAGCCGACACTGCTCATCGTGGACGACGAGAAGCCGACCCGGGAAGGACTCCGGGCGGCGCTCGAGGATCGTTACGACGTTTATGTGGCTGAGGACGCCGCGGCGGCGATGACACTCCTTGAAC
>Ga0233425_10006342_pt1 | contig 17661 bp, 13 predicted proteins | sample Watercolumn_Towu_2_FD_181712 | JGI IMG/M metagenome (GOLD analysis project Ga0233425, IMG submission 181712) | Freshwater microbial communities from Lake Towuti, South Sulawesi, Indonesia - Watercolumn_Towuti2014_140_MG | ecosystem: Environmental > Aquatic > Freshwater > Lake | place... | reverse complement strand
CCATGCACCCCGCGGAGAGTTACGCCATCGTTTCCGCGTCGCTGGGGGCCAACGGTTATATCGACAAGGACTGCAGTTTCCAGGACCTGATCCAGGCGATCCGGCTGGTGGCTTCCGGCGGCGCTTATGTCCCGGCCCGGGTCGCCGGCGATCTCGTCTTCGAGAATGCGCGGAGCAGAAATCTTCCCCGCCACGGCAAGCTGTCGCCCAAGGAATACGAGGTCTTCATCCGCCTGGCCAAGGGCGAGTGCATTGCCTCCATCGCCCGTTCCCTGGGGGTGAAGAGCCGTACCGTCAGCACCTACCGGGCACGGCTGTTGGTGAAGCTGCAGCTCGACAATAACGCGCAGCTGGTCCGCTACGCGGTCGAACAAGGTCTGGCCTGAGAGGCGGAGTCGTTCCCGTCCGCGTCAACCGCCGCCGGCCGGGCCAGGATGGGAGCGATTGCAGCGGCTGGCGCCGTGTCGGCAGAGCCCTACAACGGCGTCCATCGACGACGACTGTTGCGGCAAGCCGGTTTGGGCTTAGCATGCCGCTTCCCCAGCCCCGGGTGGCCGCTCGCTCCAAAACCCATGCAAAATACCGGAAAATTTCGGGTCTGCCATACTTGAGTGCCTGCGGCTGCCAGCGGTTCCCATTCTCGATTCTCGACGATATGTGTGCGCACTACCATGCTGCGGGATGAATCCAGCAATCATCCGGTCCTGCCCCCGAAGCTCCAGGGACTTCTGCTGGAGGTGCATGCCGCGCTGACCACGGAGCACAGTCAGGTCCACGAGATCCTCCAGGACTTGTGCGATCGGTTGGCGAACGCCATGGCCTATCCCCTGGTCTGGGCGGCGCTGGCCAATGCGTCCGGAGAGTTGGAGATTCAAGCGGCGGCGGGTTCGCTGCCGGATACGCGCCAACTGAAGGGGCTGACGCTGCAACAGGTGCAGGGCAAGCGGGGCGAAGCCCATTCCTACCGCTGTCTGCGCAGCGGCCAGACGGTGCAGGCCAAGCACGCCGCCGGTGAGTTGCCGATCTCGCTGCCGCCCGGTTCGCTGCTGCTGGTGCCGCTGAAGGCCGGGAATGCCAGCCTGGGCGTGCTGGCGGCGCTGCGCTGCCGCGACGATCCCTTCCATGAGACCGAGCAGTTCCTGCTGGGGCTGATCGCCGGCCACACCGCCTGCACGCTGAAGATGCTGCATCGCTACCACAGCGCCACGGAAACCGCCAACCGGTTGAAGCTGGCGGCGGCCGTGTTCGACCACGCGCTGGAGGGGATTTTCATCACCGACCGCGACGGCACCATTCTGGCGGCCAATCCCTCGGCCTGCCGCATCACCGGTTACAACGAACGCGAATTGCTCGGCCAGACCCCGCGCCTGTTCCGCTCGGGCCGGCAGACGCCGGAGTTCTACGCGGCGTTCTGGCGGGACCTCAAGCTGCGGGGTTCCTGGCACGGGGAGATCTGGAACCGCCGCAAGAACGGCGACGTGTTTCCCGAGATCCTCAGCGTTTCGGCGATTCGCGACAGCTCCGGCGAAATCGTCCGCTTTGTCGCCTTGCTGGTGGATATCTCCGCCCAGAAATCGGTGGAGGCACAGCTTCACTACAAGGCGAACCACGATGAGCTGACCGGGCTGTCGAACCGGGTCCAGTTCAACGACTATCTCGGCCGGGCGCTGGCGCACGCCCGCCGCGAATCCTTCAAGCTGGCGGTGCTATTCATCGACCTGGACCATTTCAAGTACATCAACGACACCTTGGGCCACCAGATGGGTGACGCCCTGCTGCAGGTGGTGGCGGAACGGATCCGCGGCTATCTGCGGGAGGAGGACTTGGTGGCGCGCCTGGGCGGCGACGAGTTCGCGGTGCTGCTGCTGGGCATCAGCGACCTGCAGGACGCGGCGCGGGTCGCCAAGAAGCTGATGGCCGCCCTGACCGAGCCGGTGGTGCTGGACGGAAACGAGTTGTCCATCACCGCCAGCATCGGCATCTCGGTGTTTCCGGACGACGGCGACAGCATGGACGACCTGCTGCGGCGTGCCGACAACGCCATGTACAGTGCCAAGGAGGTCGGTCGCAATACGGTCCGCTTCTACCGCAGCGAGATGGGCACCCGCAGCCTCGAGCGCATGTCGATCAGCAGCGCACTGCAGCACGCACTGGAACGGGAGGAGTTCTTTCTGGTGTATCAGCCCCAGATCGACTTCGCCAGCAGCCGGGTGGTGGGGGTGGAGGCGCTGCTGCGGTGGCGCCGCGGCGAGGACGTCATCACCCCCGGCCGCTTCATTCCCATCGCCGAGGAGACCTCGCTGATCACCCGCATCGGCGAATGGGTGCTGCGATCCGCCTGCCTTCAGGGCCGGCGCTGGCAGGAAAAGGGGGCCGGCCCGTGGCGTCTGGCGATCAATCTGTCACCCCGCCAGTTTCTCGAGAAAGGTTTGCTGCCGGCCTTGCAGGAAACCCTCGCCAGTACCGGCTTTCCCGCCCGGCAGGTGGAACTGGAGATCACCGAGAGCCTGGCCATGGCCAACGTCGCCAGAACGTCGCAGCTGCTCTGGTCCATGAAGAACCTGGGGGTGGCCATCGCCATCGACGATTTCGGCACCGGCTACTCTTCCCTGGCCTATCTTGGCGAATACCCCTTCGATACCCTCAAGATCGACCTCAGCTTCGTCCATGGCGTCGGCCGCAATACCCGGCAGGAATCCATCATCCGCACGGTGATCGCCATGGCCGGCAGCCTCGGCCTGGGGCTGGTGGCGGAGGGGGTGGAAACCGCCCAGCAGCAGCAATTCCTGCTGGACAACGGTTGCCCCGTCATGCAGGGATATTTTCTGGCGCGACCGATGCCGGTCGAAGAATTCGACCTGTGGCTGCAGCGGCGCAACGATGATTTCTCGCGGCCGGTTCAGCCGGCACACTCGTAGGAAATGCCGTTCTCTATCTTCTTCATTTCCCAGGAGCCGTCGTTGTTCAGTTCCAGGACGAAGTCGTAATGCTCGTACAGGGTACCCTCCTCTTCCAGGGAGACATAGCTGATGCCGTTGCCGATCAGCATCTTGTGGATCTGATCGACCTGCTCGTCGCTGAGCGCGGTGCACACCCGGTCGAGGAAGGCGAAGCAGGGGGTGGCCAGCAGCAGCCGGGTGAAGGCCAGCAGCTGTTCTTCTCCCAGTGACAGCACGCTGGCCCAGTCCTGCTCCTCGTCCAGTCCGCCGGCCCGTTGCAGCACTGGCTCCAGGTGCAAGGCCTTGAGGATTTCCAGAATGCGCTCGTCCGACACGGCGAACTCCTCCCCGGAGCGCAACAGCAGTTCCCGCAAGGTACCCGGGTAGAGGTAAGGACGTTCCGGCAGGAATCGGACGGTATCCAGATTGGGCCGGATGATCTGCCCTTCGCCGGCGTCCCAGATGCCGGCGGTGGCCCGCAGCAGCGCCACCTTGGCGGTGTCGTTGGGCCCGGAAATCAGCAGCCGCATGCCGTGGGGCACGGTGATGGAAAGATTTCGCAGCAGCACCTTGTTGTCGTCCGGCGAGTACAGGGTCAGTCCTTCGAATCCGATCCGGCTCTGCTCTTCCGTCACCACGATGGCGGTGGCTTCCGGCGACTTGGCCATCTCGATGGCCTGTTCCAGACGGTCCAGGCGAGCCGCCACCGCGGCATAAGAGGAGATCGACTGGAACTGGTTGACGATCAGGGAAAACGCCCCCACCAGGTGGGCAAAGGCCATGGCCGACTGGGTGATGACACCGAATTCCACTTCCCCGCGGATGTACATGGGGGCCACCACCAGTGCCGGGATGATCTGGATCATGTAGTTGTAACCGGTAGTGAAGAATCCGAGATTCCGGTTCACCGAGATGATGCGGCGAAAATTGGCCGCCAGTTCCTCCACCCGCCGCAGCAATTGGCTGGTGATGCGGCCTTCCCGCCGCGACAGCGCGATGGCCTCGGCATTCTGGCGGACGTGGATCAGGCTGGATCGGAAATTCGCTTCGCGGTCGAACTGGTTGTAGTTGAGGCCCACCAGCGGCCGGCCGAGCTTGAAGGCAACGTAGGAACCGGCGAAGGAATAGGCCACGGTGACGACGAACAGCAATGGGCTGATGCTCCACATGACGCCGGAAAAGGCCAGAATCGCGATCAGGCTGTTGAGGGCCATCAGCACCAGCGAGAGGGTCGAGACCGTGAAGGTGCGGACGTCATCGGCGATGCGCTGGTCGGGGTTGGCGATCTCGCCGTTCTGGGCGAGCTTGTCGTTGAGCCGATGGTAGGTGCGGTCGCTCAGGTAGGCGGAAACCAGGTGCCGGGTCAGCCATTCGCGCCACAACAGCCCCAGCCTCTCCTCGGTGAAGCGATAGAACACGGCCACGGCCGTGGATCCCGCGAACACCAGAATGTACAACATCGCCTGACTGACAAAGCCGGCATGGTTGCGCTCGGCAATCGCCGTCATGAAATTGCGGCCGACATAGCTGTTCACCACGTTGAGTCCGCTTACCGCCAGCAGGAGCAGCAACAAGCCCAGGGCCATGAGCTTCGCGCGGCCGCCGGAATCCGATGACGCGAACTTCTTGACGCCTTCCAGACAACGCAGCCAGGTCAGCTTGTTGACCAGGACTTCTTGATCATTCATCGGTTCCGCCTCGCTACGATTTCATTGTGATTTTCTCGTGAATCCGGACCTGTGGTGCGCCAAGACGACGCGCCGCACCAAGCCGGATGGCTCCGCTTCCCCCGCCGGCTGCTCAGCGGCCTCGGCCACGCCCGTGGACCACGTAATTTCACGTAAGTTATGGACTACAATTACGCGCCTCCCGGTATCATAAGCCGGCAGGAAACCGGAAACCATGCTCGGCGAGCGATCGGCTGATTTTGTGAGCCGCAGGAATAGCGCCTTTCCCCGCGGCGGCCGTTGAGAACTCCAGAAAGGATTTTTGCCGCATTTCCCTGAGAATCTCCGCCACCGACGATTCGCTCCGTGCCCGAGAACGACATCTCTTTCAAAGAACGGCTCAGCGTCCTGGTCGTCGACGATCTCGCCGCCAACCGGATGCTGGCGCGGGAACAGCTGCGCTACATGGGATTCCGCCAGGTCGTCGAGGCGGAAAATGGCGCTGCCGCCATCGCCGCCTTCCGCGCCAAACCGGTGGATCTGGTGCTGATGGACGTCGTCATGCCGGTCATGGACGGCCATGAGGCAGCCGCGCAGATCAAGGCGATGGTGCCCGACCGCTGGATTCCGGTGATCTTTATCACCGGTGCCGAATCGGAACAGCTGCATCTGCGTTGTCTCGAGGTGGGTGACGATGTTCTGCAACGACCGATTCATTTCGTCATCCTCAAGGCCAAGATCGAGGCGGTGCTGCGGACCCTGAAGCTGCAGGAACAGATCCAGAAAAAGAACGCCGAGCTCCAGCAATACTACAGCAACGCCGAGGAGGAAAAGCGGATCACCGCCCACCTGATGCAGAACATGGTGGCCAGTCCGGGACTCCACGACCCGGTGTTGCGCACCAGCATCGTTCCGGCCGCCTACCATAGCGGCGATCTGATCATGGCGGCGCGAGCGCCGAACCAGGCTCTGTTCCTGATGTTGGCGGACGGCACCGGCCATGGTCTGGCGGCGGCGATCAACGTCCTGCCGCTGCCGCAGATCTTTTATGCCATGGTCGGCAAGGGCTTCACCCTGCCCAGCCTGCTGATGGAATTGAACTCCAAGGCGCGCGGCTGGCTGCCGCGGGACCGTTTCGTCGCCGCCACCCTGATCGAGATCAACGAACGGGAGCAAACCCTGAAGGTCTGGAATGGGGGCAATCCCGACGTGTTGCTGGTCGACCCGGACGGCACGGTCCGCCAGTTCTGGCGTTCCCGGAATCTGCCCCTGGGCATCCTCGACGAAGGCCAGGTCGACCTCCAGTACGAAACCTGTGTCATCGACCGACCCGGCCAGTTGGTGCTGTTTTCCGACGGCCTGCTGGAAGCGGAAGACCCCTTCTCCGACCGTTTCGGCCGGGACCGCCTGGTGGCGACCTTGGGCCAGGCGCCGCCGGCGCAACGCTTCGCCGCGGTGGTGGCGGCTCTGCAGTCGCATCTCCAGGGCGCTACGGCCCACGATGACGTCACTCTGGTCATCGCCGAAGTCGGCACCGCAGCGGGCACCAGCCTGCCGCTCGCCGAGCAGGAGCAACAGCCGCAAACGCGCAATTCCGCCGGCATCTGGCGCCTGCGGATGGAACTCGGCGTGGCGGAGATACGGAATTTCGACCTCGCTCCCTACCTGCTCAGCATGTTGGAGAAGATCGAGGACATCCGCCCGCACAAGACATCCCTATTCCTGGTGCTGAGCGAGTTGCTGGGGAATGCCGTCGATCACGGTCTGCTCAAACTCGATTCGGCCATCAAGCAGCAACAGGGATTCGATCGCTACCTGGTCCTGCGGGAAGAGCGCCTTGCCCAACTGCAACAGGGCTCGATCTGCGTGACGCTGGAAAAGGCCATGGACTCGGGGCAGCGGGTCATGGTCATCGGCGTGCGGGACAGCGGCAGCGGGTTTGACTTCCAGAGCCTGGAACGCCAGCTAGAGCAGCACGGCCTGCCGTTCGGGCGCGGGCTGGGGCTGATTCGCAGCCTGGCCGCGCGCATGGAGTTCCGCGACAACGGCAGCGAAGTGCTCGTCTACTACCCGTACTGAACGGCGACCGGCAAGCATGGCGGCGATGCCTGCATACCGCCGCCCGGCGGTCGACGCGCCGGAGAAAAAGGAAGGCCGGATACCCGACAGGTATCCGGCCTTACTCCAAATGTGGTAGCGGGGGCAGGATTTGAACCTACGACCTTCGGGTTATGAGCCCGACGAGCTACCAGACTGCTCCACCCCGCGTTTGAGTCGGTAATAATACCCTTTCGCTGACGGCTGAGCAAGAACCGGACGCCGTGGCGGTGGCCGGCTGCCGCCAACCCGCTTGCCGGTCCTCACGGAAGCAACTGCACCTTGCCGCCGGAACCGCTGAAACACCAGCGATTTCTCAGGATTGTCCCCCGCAAGGTGAGGAGGTAAACCATGTCGCGCCCGGTTTCGATCCGGAACTCGCTAATCCTGCTGCTGGGGCTGCTCGCCGGTCCCCTTCGGGCCGCGGAGGTGCGGCGGGAGCCAAGCCCGCTGGAGCGGGCGACGACTTACTCGGTGAACCAGGATGGCTGCGAACTGCGCTGGATCTTGCGGCGTCACGCCGAACTGCCCGGATTCGGCATCAGCGAGCGCTCCCGCTGCGGCTTGGACGCCGCCGGCCAGATCCCGTTGCGCGCCGACTTGCTGCGGGCGGTCTTGGCGGACACCGGGCAATTGGCCGGTTGGCGGGACTTCGAATGGGGCCGGCTGTTGCGCGGGGATGCCAACGATGTCTACGGCTCGCGTCTGGCGCGCGCTGCGGCGCGATCGCCCCGGTGGGACAAGAGCAAGGGCCGGCTATTCCGTAACCCGCAGGAAATCAACCGCTTCGTCGCCGATCTCCTGAACCGGGAGGCGGTCTTTCCGGAGCTGGTGGCGGTGTTCGCCGGCGCCAATCTGGAGCTGAAGGTGAGCGGAGTGGAAAAGGTGCTGGTGGGAACGGAACGGCAAGCCGGAATCGCGACGGGCCTCGGGCAAGCCAAGCTGCCTTTCGACTGCATCGTTTATTTCACCGTCACCCGCAAGACGGCCGTGCCGGGTCGGTAGCCGGAGACGGCTTGCAGGGACTGGCGAGTCCCGGATTCCGGGGGCTGTGCTCTGCGTCCGGTTCTACCGGTAGTCCAGCAACAGCCCCGCGAACACGGCCGCACCGAACCAGTGATTGTTGAGAAAGGCGCGAAAACAGGCGGACTTCTCCCGCCCCCGGATGAGCCACTGCTGATAGGCGAATAGACCGGCGCCCACCGCCATGCCCAGCGCAAACCAGCCGCCGCGTCCGGCCTGCAATCCCACCGCCGCCAGCAGCGCCAGCATGACGAACTGAAGCGCGCCGATGATCTCCCGGTCGCGGGAACCGAACAGGATGGCGGTGGACTTGACCCCGATCCGCAGATCATCGTCCCGGTCCACCATGGCATACATGGTGTCGTAGATCAGCGCCCAGACCACCGTCGCGACGAACAACTCCCAGCCCAGCCCGGGAATGGCCCCGGTCTCGGCGGCAAACCCCATGGGGACGGCCCAGCCGAAGGCGATGCCGAGATAGGCCTGGGGCAGGTGGGTGTAGCGTTTCATGAAGGGATAGGAGGCCGCCAGAAAGGCCCCAACAAAGGACAGGGCGACGGTTTGAGCATTCAGCAGCAGCACCATCCCGAACGCCACCAGGCACAGCAGCACGAACAGGGTCAGCGCGATCCGCGGCGGCAGCTCGCCGGCGGCCAGCGGTCGCTTGCGGGTGCGTTCCACATGGGGATCGAAGCTGCGGTCGGCGTAGTCGTTGATCACGCAACCCGCCGCCCGCATGAGCACGACGCCCGCCGTGAACACCCCGGTGACCAGCAACCCGGGACGCCCTTCCCCGGCGAGCCAAAGCGCCCACAGGGCCGGCCAAAGCAGCAGGAAGATGCCGATGGGCTTGTCGAACCGCATCAGCCGCCAGCAGGCGTCGAGACGGCGCAGCCATCCCGCTGCGGTGGCAGGCACCGGAGTCATGCGACCTCCGCGCTGGCGTCCACCGGATCGGCCGGCGCGGCCTCGGCACCGGTTTCCGCGTTGGCCCAAGCGGATTGCGCAGCAGCCGAAGGCATCAAGGCGGCCGGCAGAAAGAATTCCGCCACCAGCAAGCGCAGCCCATTGATGCCGTAGACCGAGCGCCGTCCCCAGACGCCGCCGCCGGTGGTGCAGAGCCGGCCCAGTTCCGGTACCCAGTCCTTCGCGGTCAGGCGGCAACATTCCAAGCCGAGTCGGCGCAAAGCCGGATCGGCGAACAAGACCTCCCCCAGGGGCCGATTGCCGAGCCGCGCCAGGGCGCAATGGGGTCCGCGCAGGGCTGTGACGGGGATGATGCTGCGCGCCAACACCAGGGGGCAGCTGCCGTCCCGCAGCATCACTTCCCGAATGAGCGTGCGGTGTCTGCCGTGCAGTTCCAGGCGTGCGGCTTCGCCGCGAAACGGCGTGCGCCAGGCTTGTCTCAGCAGCAAGACGTTGAAACCGCTGCGGCATCCGGCACGCAAGCGGGCGGTCAGGGAGCCGGCTTCACGAATCCAGTCCCAGGGCGCGGAGCGCGCGATTAGCGCTATTTCGGCTGGTCGCCACAGGGGCTCCCGCCGCAGCAGTACACTGTGTTCGGACATGGTCCCTCGATTCGGGTGGTCAATTGGCCCAATTCCAGGCTCTCGAGCGGAAGATCGCGGAGACCGGCCAAGATGGCCTTCGAGAACCGCGGATGGGAGCGGCCCATTCCCCTCTCGGGGAATCCGGCGCTCCGCCACGCCAGGTCGGCGCGCGCCGCGCCCTCTGCCGGAATCGCGCAGACCGGCCGTCTCGCCGGCAAGGGCGGCGGTCGCTGCAAGTTCGCTAGTACGCCCATTATCGCCGAGGGCATCCCGCTCCGTCCAAGCGGGAGCCGCAGCCGGCCGCCGCACGGTCGGTGCGGCCGTCTGAAACTCCAAGAGCCGAAGGCATTGCCTTGGTCGATCTGGATATTTCCCCCTCCGTTTTCCCGAACCGGCACCTCGTTTCTCCGGCGGCAAAGAGCGGCGGCGGATCGCTTGTCGATCGACCGAGATTGTTCCCGGAGCTCTCGCCGAATGTCGATTGTGTGAAATACCCCACCCTGCAGCAGTAACTGGCTCATTCCCAGAGGATTGATTGTACCCACGTTTTTGCTTTGCAATCGGGTTTCTCGGGCTATTCGTTCCAATAAAATCTTGATGTATGTCAAATCCCGCAACCGATCTGCTTGTTCTGTGTCAGCAAAGTTCATGGCAAGCTTATTGAAATGGTATCTTATGAAATGCTGACGGATTCAGCGATCGCCGCTGCGCAGGGTGGCAGCGGCAGGTTCGGCGGCGGAATACGCCGTCTTCTTGAACCAGCGGTGAGGTGCTGGTTTGTTCGAGACGTCCCTGCGAAGCATTTCCGGTGGTGCCCGGCCTGCCCGGTGCGTGGATCGGCCTCGCCTCGCTCCGGACGCCTGTAACCTTGGTCAAGCAATTCTCTTCACGTCGAATGATTACTCTCCGAAACTACGACATCTCTGATCCGGACCGACTCGGCAATCTGGCGGATAATGAACACGTATCCAGGTTTCTGACGAATTCATTTCCCTGCCCGTATACCAAGACCGATGCGGAGCGCTGGGTCGGCAGGGGCGCCAAGTATCCGAACTCGCTACTTAAAGTCATCCAATATGAGGGATATCCGGTCGGCAGTATCTGCCTACACCCCCAATCCGGCTGGAAACAGCACGTCGCGGAGATGGGGTTTTGGCTGGGTGAACCGTATTGGGGCCTTGGCATCGCCCCCGAAGCGCTGACGGCCGTCACCGAATCGGCGTTGTCGGAACTGGGGTACAAAAAGGTATTCGGAGAGGTTCTGGGACCGAACGAGGCATCGATGCGGGTGCTGGAAAAATGCGGTTACCGGCTGGAGGGCGTGTTGGAATACGAGGTACTCAAGTCCGGCCAATATTTCGATGTCTACAAATTCGCCAGGTGCCGGCGCTGAAGTTGCCGCGCGCGGTACCGGACCGCGCTGGCCGCGGAAACAGGCAGGAATTTTCGGGGCTTTCCGGGGCGAGCCCGTCCGGCCCCATCTTGGGGCATTTCCCTGTGGCAATTGGCCCAGTTTTCCACAGACCGATGCGGTTTCCTGAAACGCGACTGAAAAAACAATGGCTTGCTAAATTAATATAAATATCAAATTGATACAGATGACAAAAATGTGACCAAATTAACATTCGGCCTGAAGTCGCGCGGCCATCCCGCCGTCAGTCCACAAACTTGTCCACAGGAACTGTTAGTATTTTTACCTAGCCCTGGCACCTACGGCACAAACCATTGATCTGACTAGAATATCTGAATCGGTCAGGGCTCTAGCGGGCGATGACCACGTACTGGTAAGCAAGCCAGTCTTCTTTCCACAGGAACTGGGTGAATCCGGCCTTGCGCAGTTCCTCTTCTACCTGTTTCGGGGCGATTCGCAGTTCCGCCGGCGGGCCGTCGGGGCTGGGCCGGTCCGGATGGAAGTCGACGATCAACAGCCGCCCGCCCGGTTTCAGGCCTTTGCGCAGCTTGGCGAAATACCCGGGCCGGTTGTCGATGTGGTGATACACGTCGACCATCAGCACGGCGTCTGCTTCCGCCGGACTCAACCCCGGGTCGTCGTAGGGGATCAGGCGGGTGATGACGTGCCCGCCGTCGGTGCCTTCGGCCTTGGTTCGGGTCTGGATGAAATCCAGAAAGCGCTTGTCGACGTCCGCGGCGACGACCCTGGCGCCATGGCGCGCCAACCGCACGCTGAAATAGCCGGTGCCGGCTCCCAAATCCAGCACGGTGCGGCCCTGGATGTCACCCAGCAGTTCGATGACCTCCTCCGGCTTCTGCCAGGTTTCCCGGCCGGCGACCTCGAAACGCTCGACCATCTCCTGGAAGGTCATGCGGTGGAGGTGGGCATTGGCGGCCCCCGGCGCCACCTGATGGCTGCCCGGTGGCGCCGGGTGTTGGCGGTGCGGCGGTGCCTTGGCTTCCTGCGCGGCGGCGGGGAGGGCCAGCAGCACGGCGATAGCCGATCCGAGGCTGATTTTCATGGGACGAACTCCGGGACGTAGCTAGGGAAGCGCTGAAACAATCCATCCCGGATTTTTCGGCAGCCGTCACCGGAAAACGCCGTTTCCCGATGACTTACAAAATCAGCGGCTTGCAGCCACCGACTGTGGCGGTGCATCCGTGCACCGCGGGAACCGCCGAATCAATCAGCCGGTTCCCTAGGTGGCGGTTTCGGATAAGTGCCGTTTCAGCCAGGTAAGACCTTCTTCGCGGTCATTATATTCGCCATCCAACTGTGCCTCGAAGGCCGATCTCAGCAGTTTGCCCATGGCCGGACCGGGGGCCACCCCCAGCTGCTGCAGGTCGCGTCCCTGCAGCAGCGGCTTTGGCGCCGCATCGGCCACGGCCAGATGCTCGGCCCGTACCGCCAGCCATTCCACCGCCTCGCAGGGTCCGCCGGCATCGGCTGTGGTGCGGCCGCGGAAGTCCGCCAGTGCCACCATATTGAGCCGCCGCAGCGGCACTTTCAGCGCCAGCCGGCGGATGGCGCCGTCGCCGACACCCTGGGTCCGCTGTTGCTCCCACAGGCGCAGGGGCCGGGTATGCTCCCGCACCAGGGCAACAATGCCTTCGATCCAACTGGGCGGACAGCCGATGCGGCCGAGAAAGCGCCGGGCCGGGGCGGTGCCGGCCTCCTCGTGACCAATGGCGCGCCACTGGCCATCCACCTCGCGGGTGGTGGCGGGCTTGCCGAAATCGTGGCACAGCGCGGCGAGCAGGATGATCAGGGCATCCTCCTCCGCCAGTTGCCGAGCGCGGCAAATCTTGGCGCAGGCGTCGAGCACCAGGTTGTTGTGGGTCCAGACGTCCCCTTCCGGGTGATAGCGCGGGTTTTGCGGTACGCCGCGGAGCGCCGCCAGTTCCGGAAACAGGACCAGGGCACCGCTTTCCTGCAGCGCCAGGATCCCCACCGACGGCCGCGGCGCCTTCACCAGCAGCTTGCGGAACTCGCCCCAGACCCGCTCGCTCGACAATGCCGCCAGCTCGCCGGCGAGGGAGCGGCACAGGGCGAGGGTTTCCGGCGCGATGGCGAAGCCGAAGCGGGCCGCGAACTGGCAGGCCCGCAGCACCCGCAGCGGGTCCTCCGCGAAGGCGGCGGAAACGTGGCGCAGAAGGCCTTGTTCCAAATCCCGGCGGCCGTTCCAGGGGTCCAGCAGTTCACCCGTGGCCAGATCCAGGCCCATCGAATTGATGGTGAAGTCCCGCCGCGATGCCGCTTCGCGGTAACTCATGAAGGGATCGTAATCCAGCCGGAAACCGCGGTGGCCCTGGCCGGTCTTGCGCTCCCGCCGGGGCAGGGAAAGGTCGATCTCGTAACCGTCCAGCCGCAGCTTGAGTACTCCGAAGCACTTGCCGACCGCATGGATGCTGCCCAGGGGCTGCACGGCGGCACACAGGGCTTCCAGATCGATGCCGTAGACCTCGATGTCCAGGTCCTTGCAGTCCAGCCCCAGCAGACGGTCGCGGATCGCGCCGCCCACCAGGACGGGGCTGGCGCTGGCGGCCAGCAGGCATTGCGTCAGCGGCGCCAGGGCCGGCGGCGGCAGCTCGGTGAACGCCATGGACCTGCGGCGGAACTAGCGCCGTTGCCAGCCGGAAGTGGTTTCCACGTAGTGGCCGCTGGGGGCCTGTTCGATGACCTTCTTGGCCGTGAGGCGGGCGACCTGGTCCACCGAAACGCCGTTCTTCTCGGCGATGCGCTGGTATTCCAGGCGGCGCCGCTGGTTGATGTCCTGCACCAGCGCCCGCACCTCGGCGGGGGCAGTCGCCGAGACCGTTCCCAGGTAGCCGTCCAGACGCTCCCCCACTTGCCCTGCGGCCTTGGCCTGGGACAGATCGGCCGCGCTCGCCGAGGCCGCCGCCAGCGCCAGGCCGATGACGAACGGACGCAGACGATGCAGCCATTCACCCATTTTCATCACGCCCCCTCCTCAGAAAAGACCCTTGCGGGTGGTGATCAAGTCGTCCACGTCCTTCTCCACTTTGAGCCGGATTTCGTGCTCGATCTTGACATTCATGTTGATCTCGATGGGCCTGTCCGGTGCCTCGACCTTGACGGAAGGGGTACAGCCCAAGCCGAGACTGGCCACCCACAACAAACAGACGATCTCGCTGGCGTTCCGCTTCATTTCTTTCTCCGGTGCGCCGGCGGCGGCGCGTTGGTCTGGTGTTCGTTCTGCGACGGCGGCCGGTCCCGGGCTTGTTCGTACTGTTCCAGCACCGGCCGTTCGAAGTTGCCGGCCAGAATGCCCTGTTGCAGCAATTCCGGCAACTGTCCCTGCAAGCGGAGGTTGAAGGCGATGGCATGGCCGGCCAGGACATCCGGGTTGCTGCCTTCCAGCCGCAGGCCCAGCCGGTAGTCGCCGGCAGGGCGGTAATCCAGGCGTGCCAGCAGCCGGCGGTAGGCGAAATTCCGCAGCGCCCGGAAGGCCAGGCCGCTGTCCACGCTGGGCCCGTCGTAGCGGAGCCGGCCGGGACCGCGGCCGGTCAGCCGGCCGTCCTCCAGCTCCACGCTGTCAGCAGTCAGCCGCAGCGGCAGCTTGCCGTCGACCCGGCCGCTTCCCGCCAGCCCGCGTTCGGCGAAGGGCGCCAGCAACGGCGCCAGATCGATGTCGTGTACCTGGATGGTCAGCGTCACCGGCGGCCGGTCGAGGTCGAGGGTGGAAGGCTCCAGACTCAGCCTGCCGCCGAAGATCTCCAGTTCCGCCTGCTGCACCGCCAGCTGGTGCCCCCGCAGGGCCGCCGCGACGGCGAGATTGCGGGCTCCGGCGGCAGAACCGAAGCGAAGCTGCCGGGCCGCCACGGTCAGGGTCGCGGCGGCGGCGAAAAGGTCTTCCGAATCGGCCACGGCATGCACGGCTTCCAGCCGCACGGCACCCGCCTGCAGGGCGAAGTCGGCGCTCAAATGCGCCGCCGCCGTCGGCGAGCCGGCCGGGTCCAGCCGGAGCGCCACATCTCCCTGCAGGCTGCCACCTTCCACCTGCCACGGCACCACCGCCTCCGGCAGCAGGGGACGCAGCAGACTCAGCAATTCGCCGGGCACCAGTTCCAGCCGCCCTTCGCCGGTGGCGCTGCCGTCTCCGTTCCGGGCCAGGCGCGCCTGTAGCCAGGGTCGTCCCTCCTGCGCCACCGAGGCGCTGCCGCTGAGGCTGCGGAAGTCGTCCGCCGAGTGCGCGGCGATCTCCAGCCGCAGACCAGCCAGGCCGCCGCCGAGACGAGGCAGGACCGAACCCGCGACCGCGTCGCGCCAGGATTGCGGCAGGGCCTCCGTGGCGCTGAACCATTCCAGCAGCCGTTGCAGTTCGGCGCGTAGCGTGACCCGCCGCTGATTCGCGGCAACGGGTTCGAAACGGACGGCACCCACCTCGGCGCCGTCGCGCCCCGCCACCGCCAGCAGCGCCAGCCGCATGCCGGGATCGAAACGGGCGCGGAGCGCCTGCCGATCGTCGGTCAGACGGATTTCGGCACCGCCTTCGTCGGTGCGCTCCAGCTCGCCGCGGCCGAGGAAGCGGCAGAGGCCCCAGGGCGTCACCAGTTCCAGCTGAAAGGATTCGACCCGCAGCCGATCGAAGGGGGGAGGAGGCAGGCCGGGGCCCGCACCGTCCGCGGCCGTGGCTGCGGCAAACGTGAAGCGGAGCCGGCCGCTGCGGGCGTGCAGCTCCTTTAGCGCGGCGGCGGCGGCTTGATAGCGCGCCGTCACTTGCTCGGCGCTCAGGGTCAAATGCCCGGCGCGGGCAGCGAAGTCCAGTTCCAAGCGATCCAGGGCGGCCTGATCGAAGCCGATCCGAAACCCGTCGGCGGCGGAGATGCGGAGCGCCGTTGCCGCCAGGAAGCGGTCGAGGGCCCAATGCAGGAGTTGCCCGCGGCAGGACCAGGCGAGGACACCCCCCAGCAGGATTGCACCCAGGGCCGCTGCGGCCAGCCGGGGTGGCGGCCAGCGCCGGCGGGGAGAAGAGGAAGCTGAAGTCATGGAGGGCATCCGGTATCGGTGGGCGGCCGCCGCCGCGGGTGCGGGCTCGCACCGCCGTGGCGATAGCCTCCCAAATCGTCCGCCTTCCTTCAACCGCCGGCTGCTGGCGATTGTCAGCTTTTTTTACGATTTCCCGTCCACGGCATCGGTCGAGTCGTCAGATCCATTCTTTCCTGTTGAATTCACGCCGGATTCTTCGAGCGGTTCGGGATTTGCAGGAGGAATGGTTGGCGGACCCGCCCGCTTGCCGGGCCAGTGCGTCCGCTCGGCAGAGGAAATACCACCGCGCCCGGGGTCGCCCGGAAGTCACCCCGGCGCAGCCACTCCAACCAGTGACGCCGCCCTCCGGCGGCAGGGGCAAGCCATGAGATCGCCGTACGCCGCCGTAATCCGTTCCATCGCCCGCTGCAGTCTGGGCTTGTTGGCCCTGCTGCCATGGTCGGCCCGGGCGGCCGACCTCAGCGCCGTCGTGGCGGTGGACGACCGCACCCAACTGAAGGCCGGAGCCGTTGCCCCGGCGCCCGTCGCGGGGCATTTTCAGCAACGGATCCAGGTCCGCAATCTGTCGCCGGACGTTCTCTCCGGTCCGCTGATCCTGGCCTTCAAGAAAGTGTCGCCGCAAGGCCTCACCCTGGTGAACGGCGCGGGGACCCTGGACGACGGCACCCCCTACGTGGAGATTCCCCTCAAGCAGGGCCAGTTGAAGCCGGACAAGGTCTCTCCCAAGTTCAATCTGGAGTTTTCCGGGTCGGCTTCCGCCGTCATCGGTTACGCCGGCCGCGTCTATGCGGTGCTGCCGGAAGGGGCCAACCGGCCTCCGGTCGCCAACGCCGGGCCACCGCGCCTGCTGGCGGTGGGCTCCCCGCTGCAACTGGACGGCAGCGCCTCCAGCGACCGCGACGGCGGCCCGCTCACCTACCGCTGGAAGCTGACCAAGAAGCCGCGCAAGAGCCGGGTCTCGCTCTCCGCCGAAGACAGCGTCAACTCCCAGTTCACCCCCGATCAGGCCGGGGTCTATGGCCTCCAGTTGGAAGTGACCGACTCCGCCTCGGCCCGTTCGGGAGCAAAAATGCTGTTCAGCACCCGCGCGGCAGCGCCGGTTGCCGTCGCCGGAGCCGACCAGACGGTAGCGGTCGGTGCCACGGTGAACCTGGAGCAGCAGTCCTACGATCCGGACGGCGGCAGCCTGACCTATTCCTGGTCGCTCAAGGGCAAGCCCAAGGGCAGCAAGGCCCGCCTCGGGGGCGCCCGGACGGCAACACCGTCGCTGGTACCAGATGTACCCGGTGGCTATCTCGTTAGCCTGGTGGTCACCGACAACGACCGGCTGAAGAGCCTGCAGGACACGGTGGTGATCGATACCGTCAACAGCATGCCGCTGGCCGTGGCCACCGCGGATCCGACCGGCACCGTGAGCGTGCCGGTAAACCTCTCGGCCGCACAGTCCAGCGACGCCGACGGCGATACCCTGAGTTACCGCTGGAGCCTGCTGACCGCTCCGGCCGGCAGTGCCGCCACCATCGCCGGCCCGGACCAGCCGGCCGCCAACCTCACTCCGGACCAGAACGGAACCTACGTGTTCCAGCTGATCGCCGACGACGGTATCGCCCAGAGCCTGCCGGTCACGGCCAAGACGGTGGTGGGTGGCGGGGGAAGCGGCAACCGCGCTCCCCGGATCAGCCCGGTCGGTACTTCGGCGCGGCGCGCCACGGTCGGACAGTTGTACGATCTGGACGTGGATGCGACCGACGCGGACGGCGACAGCATCACCTTCAGCCTGGATGAGGCGCCGACCGGCATGACCATCGATGCCACCACCGGGGCCATCCTGTGGACCCCGGCGGAAGCCGGTACCGTACGGGCAACCGTGCGGGCCAGCGATGGCGAGTTGTCGGACACCCTCCGCCTCACCATCCGGGTCT
>Ga0233425_10006341_pt1 | contig 17662 bp, 13 predicted proteins | sample Watercolumn_Towu_2_FD_181712 | JGI IMG/M metagenome (GOLD analysis project Ga0233425, IMG submission 181712) | Freshwater microbial communities from Lake Towuti, South Sulawesi, Indonesia - Watercolumn_Towuti2014_140_MG | ecosystem: Environmental > Aquatic > Freshwater > Lake | place... | reverse complement strand
TGTGGAAATCTTTTACAACAGACAAAGAATACACTCAACTTTGGGGTATCTTTCTCCTGTTGAATTTGAATCAAGAGATTGTTATGTTCGGGTTTAATGTGTGTAAAAAAAGGTTGCAAGGTCAGTGGCATTAAGGTAGTCCCGACTACGCGCCCACGTTCATCCTGGGCTTGTCGAAGGACGACGGGCAAGCCAGGGCGTTAGCAACCAGAGATTTTCAAATGTTTGTGGGGTGTCAGGGCTAGTATTATTTTTTAATAATCATTTGTTGTAATGATGGATCAAGCATGTATGCCCTCTTCTTCTTTGACTTATCAGCCATTTTTAAAAATCCACTTTTGACCCACGAAAGACATAACCAGCGTGCAGTTCTGTCTGGAATTCCAAAATGATTTTTTATATCTTCTGTTTTTATAATCTGTCTCTTTTTAAAAAGTGTTAATATAGCCCTTTGCTTTTGATCGAGAAGATTTATTGTCTTTGATTGATCCGGCGTCTCTTTTGTTGTCTCTTTATGTATTCGCTTAATTATATTTTCAAAACTTTTTTCTACTCCTGTGCAAAAATATTCAAGCCAGGGGGTGATATCTGCTGTTTCTCTTCCCATATAATAATTGTGTGATGGGCCGATAGATAAAGCATTGTAATAAGACTTTAAATCTTGCGCATAATATTCTTCAAGAGAGTAAACCCCTTTAAGCCCGTACCCTCCAAGGTGAAAAATCAATGTTGCAAGAAGCCGTGCTGTTCTTCCATTGCCATCAATATATGGGTGTATTGTTACGAATTGATAATGGGCTATACCGGATAATATTGGACATGGAAGTATATCTTTCTCTTTCCAGAGCCATAGTATAAAATCTTTCATTAATACAGGCACATCTTTAGCCTCTGGTGGTAAATATACAATAGAACGTGTGACAGTATCTTTTATAACATTCTGGCAATCACGATATGGAATTAACTTTGTCCCTTTTTCTCCACCAGACATAACAATTGTGTGAATTTTTTGTATAAGTGCCTCTGTTATTGAGGGTTTTTTGTTAGTAATTTGTAGTACAAAGTCCAAAGCAGCATAATACCCTAGAATCTCTTTTGCATCATGTTCTTTTCCAGGAAACTTACCCCCTCTTGTTAAAATTTTTTCTACCTGCTCAATTGTTAATCTATTTCCCTCTATATATGTAGAATAATGCACAGAGTTTAATCTTGCTGTTTCCTGCAGCGTTGCTATTACGAATGGAGTTAATGGTAATCCAGAGATCTCTTTTTTAAATGATTCTATTTGCATGAGTGATTTGGCTATCTGCGGGGTAATTTTGTAATTAGGTTTAAACATTTTTGGGCTCCTTAAGGGTTATTGCCATTATCTTGCCATTATCTTGCCGTTAAATCAAGTGAAGTGTCTTGCTAAAACTATGTAAGATAAGTTTTGTCTTGATGTTTTGTTTTACTCTATTGCTTTTCCCTCTTTTTATTTAATATAAATAATAAAGAGTTTAAAAATAAAAAGATTAAAATATAAATTCACCTAAAATTATTTGGTGTGTAAATAAAGAGAGAGAGAGATGAGAGAGATAAAAAAATTTATAGAGTGTGTTAAATTAGCTCTTGTGTGTGTGTGCTTTTCTTTTAAACTTTGTTTTGCTCCACAGGCCCCTGGCGGGCCCTCTGCCATAAGTTCTCCCTCTATGGATGAGGGTGATTTTACACCGGCTGCATCTAAAAGCTCTGTTGTAGATACTATTAATGAAGTGCGTAGAATTATTGTAGAAGACTTGGGAAAGCTTCAAAAAAGATTAGAGGCTATAAGAAATAAAAGTGTTGAACGTTCTGAGGAGTTAAAAAAATATAAAGATGAGATAACTGGCCTTAAGCGTGTTATTGGACTTGAGAAGTCTCGTACTGTGCAGGACCGGGAAACACTTATGTCACTAAGACTGGAATTAGAGACTTTAAAACAGGAGCATGCGCAGTGTCCCAGCAAGATAAGTACACTTGAGGGGAAAGTTAGTGAGCTTAACGGGACAATTGGTAAATTTAATGAAGCCTTTGGCGTAACCCCTGAATCATGTAAATCTTATCTTGAGATTACAGATGTTGGTACAAAAATAGAGACGTTAGTTAATGCGTTTGTAAATAAATTGAACGCGTTAGGTAAATTAAGGGGTGATAAAGAAAATTATTGGTTAATTGAATATGCAAAAGGACACTTTGACAGATCTGCTGGAATTTCTGGGATATCAGACGGCGGGGTCTCTGCTGTTAAGTGGTTACAAAATTATAATAATTATTATAAAGATGAAGTTTGGGGGTTTGATAAGAAACTTGCTGAAAAAGATAGAGAGATAGCGACGTTAAAGAGGGCTTTGGCTGAAAAAAGTGCTTCTCGTACTCCTTCAAAATTGGTTGATGTATCTGAGGGAAGTATTGAGGGTGAAGTTTCTGCACAATCTGTTTTAATGCAACCATCTCGCCCTGCACCGCTAACTCCGTTTAAGCAAGCTGAAAGTGATTTTAATTCAACTTTTGGACCTCTTTTTAGTAGCGAAAATACATCGTCAAATACGCTTTGTGGTAATTTTAAAAGTTTTGTACTAAAAGCAATTAAAAGATTAGAGGATAGGTATAAAAGCCGTTTGCAAAGTGATAAAAGTTATCAAGTTTTTTTAGGAGAATGGGAAAGTATTAAAGAGCAAATTGAAAGTTTGTATACATCTATTGGAAAAAGGGTTTCGAAGATAAAAATAGAAAATCAGGTAAGAGATGCTCTTGCACCTATAGAAAAACTTTTTAAACCATAATTTTATACTTATGTTTTTAGTGTAAAAAAAAGAACCTCCGCAATGCGGAGGTTCTTTTTATAAAGTCTAAGTAACTTTAAATTAGAATGACAACCCGGCTTTAATCCAAGCTTGCCAGCCTTCAACTGCGTTGTTCTTAGAAGCAAATTCATATTTGCCACCAAGGCCAACCATTAAAGGATAATCCCAGTTCTTGAATGTATAACCGACTGCGCCAAAGATACCGTTTGTAAATTGAGATGGGGTCTCTGCTGCTGTTACGTCTATATGATCATCTTTGGTGAATAAATTGTCAGCTGCATAATAGTACGCTGTGTCATTAAAAGAATCTTTAATCTTTAATGATTCTTCCTGTCTGAAGTACAAGTTATACCCGAGATCAAGTGTAAAGCCACCTTTGTTGTAAGCAAGTGCTGCTATTGCATCAAGCTGACTGCCTGGTGTGATGTCGACGTTAAGGGTTGTTTTGTTGGCTACTGGAAAGAACGCGTCGTCATAGGCTGCGTCTGTTGACAACATGTGATATTGTCCAGCATTCTTGTCTTTATAGCCAAGTGTTCTTTTGCCAGAGTGTTGGAACAGATAACGATAATCAGCCTTAATGTTCAATTCAAAGTTGTGATCCTCTTCACCCCAGATTCTTGCACGGCCATCAAGTCCGCCGCCAAGAGCAAAATGCTTACCGTTGCCAACGATAGGCTCAAAGACATATTTACCTTCAGTCTCATTACCTGTTGGGATTGTAAGCCCAATGTTTAGCGCAAAATGATAACGCTCTTTATTTAAAATCTTATATCCAAGCTTAAGATCTAAATCTGCAACGCCAGTCTCGCCTCTTTTGCCGTCGATCTTGGCATATTCAAGCTTGCTTGTATTTGCATTAAGGGTATCGCCCTTGAGATAGTTAACAATATGTTCTTTATTTGTTCCCTCTACCTTAAGCTGCATATCTGTCTCAACGCGAGCTATTGGCAAGCTGGCTGCAAAATACAAGCCCTTAACTAACTTATCAAGATTTTGATAATAGTTGATGTCTGCGCCATAGGCTGTGTACTTTGGTTCTGTTGTAAGTTTGTCTGTATCGTCGATATGATAGGCTGCTGGGAAATTAAAATCTGTGAGATTGACGGTGTTACTATCTTTTACACCAAAATATTTGCCAAGCTCTTTACGGCAGGTGTTTTGTCCGTAGAAAGGAACTATCTGAAGATTGGCCCCGAAGCGGTTCTCTAAACGTGCAGCCTCTCTCTCATGAAATATTGTATATTCTAATGGTAGATTTACGCCGATTGCTCTTGGTGTTAATGTTGTTTTGTTTGTGTATGCACCAAGTGAACAGGTGCTTATTGCTAACGATGCAGCAAGAAGACTTTTTACAAGTGTCTTATTCATAAGTTACATTCTCCATCATGACTAAAATTTATATTCTTCTACAATTTTTCACATGAAGTTAATAAAAAATACTTTGCGAGTATTTCTCTATGCGGCCTCCTTTCTTTTAGATGTGTAATAAAAAAGATAATCTCATGGAACCCATACTTTAAACTACTTACTGATGCCCCTTTGGCGTATTTGTACACTACCCATAGCCCTCCACGTCGATGTTAATTCTTTAAGGATGGATAACAACGCTGAATAGATTAGCGCTCTTTGAAAAAGATATCAAGCTTTTTAAAAATTTTGTGTTTAAGAGATTTCATCTTTCAGTGTTAGAAGATTTATTACATAAAACTAAATTAATGTCAAGTTTGTTTGGGGAGTAAGGGTGTTGGACATTGTTATTGTTGCTGGATCCCGGCTTTCGCCGGGATGACGGGGGATTTGTCGAAATACAAAACGGCTTACGTCACCCCCATGTAAATGGGGGTCTAGGCAATACCCACTTGTAATACTTACGTCACCAGTCACCCCCATGTAAATGGAGGTCTAGGCAATACCCACTTGTAATACTTACGTCACCAGTCACCCCCATGTAAATGGGGGTCTAGGCAATACCCACTTGTAATACTTACGTCACCAGTCACCCCCATGTAAATGGGGGTCTAGGCAATACCCACTTGTAATACTTACGAGTTTATATTTGGGGTTCAAGAAGAAAGTTTTACCTGGATGCCCGCGTTCGCGAGCATGACGTCGATGGTACGAGATGAAAGGATTCCCTAAATGTCTCCAACTTTGTTAAAAGGGGTATTAACGACGAATACCTTAACTACGCCGGGCTGGCGGCCTTCGCCGTGATGACATACGCAGGAACTGCTTTCGCCGGGATGACGGTGCGTTTGCGAGTATGACTGTATATGATTGTAAATCAATGGTATGAGACCGCTCCGGGCTAATGGCTAGCGTAAAACTTTTCTTGGCTTACTCCCTTGTGCCGGTGAAATAAGTCCATCAAGCTCTAGCTTATCTATAATTCTAGCTGATCTGTTAAACCCTATTCTAAAATTTCTTTGCAGTAGTGAAATAGAGACTTCGTCGTTTTGTTTTATAAAGTCACATACTTTTTGATAAAGTTCGTTATCTATAGCATCATCTTGATCAATAAAAATATCACTAGTAACTGTAGGCAGCTCTTGATAATTTACACTCTGCTGATTTTTACACCATTGTGTAACTAAATCTATCTCTTTATTAGAAAGATACGCCCCGTGAAGTCTTTTTAAATCTGGACATGACGACATCATGTATAACATATCCCCTTTACCCAGAAGTTTTTCTGCCCCTTGTGCATCAAGAATTGTTCGTGAGTCTATCTTAGACGAAACTCTAAAGGCAATACGACTTGGAAAGTTTACTTTTATAAGCCCAGTGACGACATCAACAGACGGTCTTTGTGTTGCAATAATCATATGTATTCCAGCAGCACGGGCCATTTGTGCAATACGAACAATATAGCCCTCACACTCTCGCCCTGCAACCATCATAAGATCAGCAAGCTCATCTATAATTACAACTAGATATGGGACTTTATCAGGGCCAGTGTATTCAGAAATATTTCTTACTCCCCACTGTGCCATCTTTTTATATCGCTCTTCCATTTCGTGAACAACCCAGCCGAGAACTTTGTTTGCCCTATTTGGTTCTGTGACTATTGGAAATATTAAGTGTGGAATATCTGTGTACGAAGAGAACTCTAATCTTTTTGGGTCTATTAAAATTAAAGAGAGCTCTTGAGGGGTCTTAGAACACAATAGTGAGACTATCATGTTGTGTAGGGCGACAGATTTGCCAGAGCCAGTTGCGCCTCCGACAAGAAGATGTGGCATAGTTGTCAAGTCTGATATTATGGGTGTGCCTATTACATCTACGCCTAAAGCTAATGGTAGAAGGGCTTTGCTATTTTCAAGATTATTATTTTCTATTAAATCTTTAAAGAAAACATCCTGTCTTGATGAGTTTGCAATTTCGAATCCTACTGCGCTTTTGCCAGGAATTGGAGCGATAATTCGCAAACTTGTCGTCTCAAGTGCCATGGCAAGATCGTCTTCAAGTGCGATTATTTTACTTATTTTACTATCTATCTCTGGGGTGTATTCAAAAAGAGTTATAAGTGGGCCAGTTTTTATAGAAACAACTCGTCCCTTTATCCCAAAAGATAATAATTTCTCTTCTAGTTTTTGTCCCCTATTTATAATCTCTTGCTCTTGAAATTTATTTTCTGGTTTACTGTGTATTTCAAAAATATTTGTGTCTGGTAAAGCGTACCCCTCTAGCGTTGCCCCAGTAACTTTTTCTTGAGTAAATAATTCTAAATTTTCCTGGAGAAAATTAGAGTTATTAATCTCTTGAGAGTTTTTATCTTTTTCTAGTAAAGAGGCCCAGTAAATCTCTTCTTGTGTTTTTTGATCTTTCTCTTCTTGCTCTTGAGAAATACTCTCTTGTTTATCTTTTTTGTTTCTAGTAAAGATCTCTTTAAAAAATTTTTTGGTTTTTTTGTAAGATAAAGTTACCCCTTGGGATAATTTATACCAGAGCCATTTAGAGATAAATATAAAAAATGGGATAAGGGGTACACGAAATAGAACACAAATACCTACCCAGAGAGTAGCAAATAAAATAATTAAGCCCCCTGTGTTTCCAAGTGCAAAAGTTATCCAGCGGGCTAGATAATATCCAGTAAGCCCGCCTCCTTTGGCGTCACCAATATTTAATTTATAAATAGTAGCAAGACTTGCAGACGAGATAAAAATTAGTAGTGTAGAAAATAGTTTACTTTTGGTTCTTATCTCACTTGATGTGCGAAATAGCGAGATAATAAAAACTATTAGGGCTGTTAACAAAATATAAGAAGATAACCCAAACAGATAAAATAAAAATGCAGAAATTTGTGCCCCTATCGCCCCGCACCAATTATTTATAGTGTTTACTGAACTTGAAAAGTGCAAGATAGAGTTGTCATTTGGACTGTAAGTTAAACACGAGAGGGTTAAGAAGAGTAACATAGCTGTTAATATAACACCTGTTATCTCTCTTTTATAACTATTTGTTGAGTTATTTAGGTTTAACTTTTGGTACGAATCTTTTTTATCAAGCATAACGCTCTCCCCTTTTTTATTTTTTAAATATTAAAAACCCCATAATACTTAACGGGATTATCATGTAAATACCTACCCAACTTAATTTTTTATTTAAAGCTATTTTATACATAAACCAGAACCCAAGTAATGCTATAAGCCCGGAAAAAAAATAAACAGATAATAATGTTGGCGTTAACATTTGGGCAAGATTGTGCGAAAAATAAAGTGAAAACATCCCTTTTATAGTTCCTGCTGTCACTAATGGGAAGTAAAATAAAAAAGAAATTTCAAATGCCCTACGAGGTGAGACATTTAACCAGCGAAAGATAACATAAGTACTTGCGAATCTAGATATCCCAACTGGAAGAAGAGTAATTCCCTGTGTGATTCCCAAAATAATTGCACGTGTTAGCGTTAACCCACCTGAATACTTAATTTTTTGTCTCTCTTTAATGAAAAGTGATAGTAAAAGTGACATTGTGATAAATAACCCAAGTGTTAAAATTTTTTCACTGTGGGGTGTAATTAATCTCTCACCCCATTCGATAATAAAAAAGTAAAAGAGCGCCATAATAACCCCCACTATAAGCCCATAAAGTACTATTTTAAAAAATATTTTTAAAAGTGTGTAATAGTGTGAGCTTACTTTTTTATTTGTTAATTGTGCCCAAAGCCCTTTAAATAAAAATCTAATTGGTGGGAACCAGCGGGACCACAGAACGATTATTATTACAAAAATAGTTGGGACATGAAGAAAGAAGTCAAATTCTTTGGGTAATATTATTGGGGTTTTATAAATATACTCCCAAAAAATTTTGGCAATCATCATGTGCCCTGCACTGCTTATTGGAAAGGATTCGCAAATAATTTGGGTGATAATTAAGGGGATAAGTTCGTTCATTGCTCTCTTTTTATTTTTATTTTTTATTATTTTTTAAAATTTTATAAAAGCTTAACATAAAAATAATCTGTGTTGCAATAAAGACAGGCGCTTTTAGTTTTTATAATTTATGTTATAATTAAATATAATTCGGGATTAAAGGGTTCTTAATTAATCTTTAGAATTCTTGTATATATTTTATAAATTTTAATATTTAAGGGATTTTATGAACAAAAACATAAAGCTTTTAAGATTACTATCTTTGTCTTTTTTTATTTCTATTTTTTCTGTTTTTTTTACTTGTGCAATGGAGGGTAACCCTGAGACTCTTAGTCTTGAGGCCATGTTGGCTGATCAGGATAGATGGTGTCTACATAATGCAGCTATAGAACAAAATCCAGATAAAGTTGCACAATTGTTGGGGGAGGGTTATAAGGCTACGGAGAAAAATAGTAGTGGTTTTACACCGCTATATGAAGCAATCGCTAGCCTACAAGTTAATTTTAGTGTGTCTGGTACTGCAAGAAGTAATATGGAAGTTATTGGCATACTTGTAAATGCCGGCGCTGATCCATTAGAACTTTGTGGTAGAAATAACGAATCTGTAATAGATTTAATAGCAAGATTAATTGAAGAACAGAGGTTACAAATTCAAATGGTCCAACTGCGAGCATCTTTAGGAAGAGGGTCTGCTCGTGTTGCAGAAAGGGCAAAGGCTTTAATTTCACATCTAGAAAATGTTAGAAATTTTTTAGAAAAGCCTTTAGCTGAACATTCACATGGGCAAGCTAGTGATGGGCAAGCTAGTGAAGAAAGATAAATTTAAACCAATATGAAAATAGTAGAAAAAATTATTTTTATATTTTTATTAATTTCAGGTAATTTGTCTGCCGGGACAATTGGTGCCTCTTTGTGGGAAAAAGAGGGCGTGCGAGTGTGTATTTATCATGATGTACATGATCTTATAGTATTAGATCACATTGGATATATAGAAAGAGATGTTTTTACAAGTCCTGTTTTTAGATCTAAACCACTTACTGTTTTGGTAGAGAATTATTACTCAGGCAAATATGAGGATGTTCTTAGGGCACTAGATTTAGAGGTAAAGAAAGTCTCTGGAAATAACTTTTTTTTAAGTGCCTTAGGTTTTTTAAAGCCGCCTGAAAATGTAAAAGTTCGAAATGTTGAATCTATGCGTATGGTTCCGGTATTATTTGAGGCTGTTACAAAAGGGCTTTTGGGGACTTCTAAGTTTAGTAGAGATTTAATTGATCTTATGGTTAGAAGCGTTAAAACTGTTAGTTTAAATGATCTTTTGCAAGAGGCTGAAGCGCGATATAAAGTTTACAGAAACTTTGGATCAAGCGCAGGAAATGCTGTTTTTAACAGTTATCTTGATAGAGGTTATAAAAAATTTAGTGGGAAGAAAAAAGAATTTTGTGATTTAGTACATGAGACTTATAAACATATGGGCGATGATGTTTTTAAAAAGCCTGTTTTAGAAATTCTTTTAGATGAGCTTGGTAGGGGGGATAGGGGAAATATGGCAGCTCTTCTTTGTAGCCATATGTTTGTTGGAGATCTTTTTTCGACACTTACAGATATTAATATTTTGTTTGAATTAATAAGAGCTGTTGGTAATTATGCTTTGTTTGCAGGAACAGAGCATTGCCTTTTAGCAGAAAGCTTTTTAAGAGATTCAGGTTTTAGCTGTTTGATGCGTGTAGGTGACGATCGTTTACGTGTAATAAGTGCGGCTTTAGATGATGATACTATAGACGACTGGGATGAGTTGACGGTACAGAGATACTTTTCTCCTGTGTCTAAAACTGTCTTTGACTGGATGTGCGCCAGTTAATATAAAATTTTTATTATCTATACATACTTTTTATTTTGATATCTTGTGTTAAAGTTAGCTTAAAAAAAGGGAGAAGTGTTAAAAAAGCTTAAGTAAAATATTTTGAGGAACTGAATGTATAATAAAAACATAAAGTTTTTAAAATTATTATCTTTTTCTTTTTATATTTCTCTTTTTTTTGTGATTTCTAGTGTTGCTATGGATGAAGATTGGGGGGCAGATTTTACAGATCAAACTGGATTTACAGCTGTTGATACTTTATTAGCTAATGAAAAGAGAGATGATTGGCCGCTTCATAGTGCAGCTAAGGCGCAGAATATTGAGCGGGTTGAAAAATTATTGAACGAAGGGTTTGGGGTAAATGATGAAGATTATGCAGGCTTTACACCTCTTTATGAAGCGATTGCAAATTTACCTGTTGATTTTAAAGATTCAGAAGATGAAAAAAGAAGGAGTATAGCTGTTGTGTCATTGCTTGTGTCACGTGGGGCAAAATTGTTAGAGCCATGTGGAAATGCAAAAGAGAGTGTGATGGATTTAGTTGATAGATTAGTTAGGGAACAAGATTCTTTAATTGAAGAATATCAAAAGGATGCACGAATGAAAGCGCACCGTAGAAGAAATGCTTTAAAAAGGGGTCGTGCTAGTGCAAGCTATAGCTGCGAAACTACAGATGATAGTAGTATTATAAGAGCAAGAAAATTAATTGAACAGCTTGAAAATATTAGAGCTGTTTTAGTGTCAGGTTTAATAGGGCCAAGAGGTAAAAAGAGAGACTAAAATAAGTTAAGGTTAATATTTTAAGGAATTATATGAAAGTGAATGTCTTTACTGTAAAAAGATCTTTTGTGTATTTATTAATTTTATTTTGTGTGTGTATTGCTAGGTTATTTGCTATGGAGAATGAGCCGGAGTCTTATAGTAGTTTATACCCTTTGCATGTAGCTGCAGAGGCCCAGGATTTGCCCGAAGTTTCTCGTTTGTTAAATGCTGGATTATTGGTAACAAGCAAAGATAGGATGGGGTTATTTCCTCTTTATATTGCTATTGATTCGTTTGTTTCTGAATTTGATATAGAGAAAAAGATGGCTGATAATAAGGCAATAGTGCTTCTTCTCGTTTTACATGGCGCTGATCCATTGGCCCCTTGTGGTGATCCTGAAGAATCTGTGATGGCTTTATTGGAAAGATTAATTCGGGAGCAGTCTGATAAAATTCTAGTCCAGAAATCAAAAATAGCTGCACTTAGAAAAAAGTTGAGCGCACCAGATCTAGGGCAAGCTTGCAAAATGACAAAAATAGTATTAAGAAGAGCTGAAGGTATTGTAAAAAGAGCTGAGCAATTATTTGGACATTTTAAATTATTACGTAATGAAATAAATACTTTTCTTTTGAATCAAAGTAGCTAAATTAATTTTTTGGGGCCAAGCTTAAGCTTGGCCCTTATTTTTCTTATGCAACAGGTATTGCCTGCTGAGCAATCTGGTCAAATGTTAAATCAAGAACAGGATATTGTTCCCACCCTTTGTGATCAAAATGCCACCACTCTGTTTGGAATCCAACAAAATTGTGTTTTTCCATAATAAGCTCTAATAATTTACAGTTTATTTTTACCTCTTGAGAAGGCATAGCCTCATAACTTCTGTGGGCCCTTTGAGACATGTCATCATACCCAGATGGCATAGTAAGTTCTTGTTTAGTGTCAAGATCTATAAGTGTTAAATCAACAGCCATACCCCTGTTGTGTCTTGACCCTTTAGCTGGATTTGCAACATATCGTTCATCAGGACATACTTCCCAAAATTTCTTTTGCACAGAAAGTGGTCTAAGCCCATCAAAGACCTTTAATCCTAAATTTATCTCTTTTAACTCTTTTGCTACTTCTGTGAGTGATAATGCTGCAGGTTCAACTAGATAACATTTGGCACAAGGGTATACTTTTTGTTTAACAAAATTGTTATCTGTTGCATATTTTATGTCTAATTCTACTTTTGGGCTAAGTTTTTCAAGATCTACAAAAGCGATTTGCGTAGGGGTTCCTTTTGTTGATTCTTTATTTAAAGCGTGACTCTTTTTTGTCATTGGGAAGAAATCATATTTCCCCATGATAAGTTCGAGAAGTTTATCATTTTTTTGTGCATTATGTAGCGTCTCTATATTTTTTATATCTTTTAGAGATGGAGAAGAGATAAGTGACGGTAATGGCTTTTTAGTTGTAATATCAGCAAGGCGAACAAAGTTTGTTGTTTCATTGTCTTTGTCAAAGAAGAGATGCAGGATATTATAGGATTTTCCGTTTGGTTCTAAATATTCTCTGCCTGATCTTATGTCTAGATAAAGCCCTAGAGGTTTTAATTCTTGTTGTATATTATTTAATTTATAATTTTTCTCTAAATAATATTTATAGCGCAGTTGTTGGTGTGCGCTTTTTTGTGTGAAAAGTGCGTTAAGTGTTACTTGAAACACAAAAAGATTAGAGATGAGCATTAAGCTAAAGAAGTTTTTGAATCTCTTCATAAAGGCTCCCCTTGTTAAATTGTTTCTATTCCTGACAAATTAATCAAGAAGATAGCAGGTTAAAAAGTTTTGACAATAGTACACTTAGTGTTTAAGGGGATGTTTTAGTGGATTATAAAGATTTATATTGTTCGAAAATATAAATACATATATTTCTAGTCCCACTTGTTGTCTGACATGTTAAAAGCTCATCATGTGTAAACCATTGTGCTTGAGCGACCTCTCTTTGTGCTGGTGTAATTAAAGTATCTTGTGATGTTAAAAGATATATAAAGTCATAGTGAAGATGAGCAGGCTTGTCTTTATACTCTGGGATATATTCATGCAAAACATAAAGTGGGGCGGGTATTTGTATCTCTTTCGAGTCCCAGTTTAATTTAAGATTGTGTGGGAATGGAACGTGACTAGCTTTTATCCCTGTCTCTTCTAGAACTTCTCTAAGTACAGCTTCGTGTGGTACCTCTCCCTCATCTATATGCCCACCAGGGGGAAGCCAGATGTTAAGTTTTCTGTGAAAAATTAAGAGTGTTTTATCAAAAGAGTTATTAAAAATAACCCCTGTTGCTGTAAAGTGTGAGTGAAGATTAGAATTAAATTTGTTTGTCATAAAAGTTATTCTCTAAAAATTTTAATTAGTATATAGGGCCAACTGGCCAGATATACTATTACTCTTTTTTTTCTAACTCTATAGTCATAAACCAGCCTGATTTGTTCCAGCCTAAAATACAGGCGGCCAGATAAGCAAGTGCTCTGTAAAATCTGTTTTTATAATATAAAAGGTCGTGATTAGTCACACTAGCTTTTAATAAATTTATATTTACTGGAAGAGTGCTTAAAATTTTTTTTATTTCTTTAAATGTATAAGCTTTGGTTCCAGGGCTTTCCTGATCGTGAAATAAAACATTAGAGAGAGATCTAAAGGGTTTACCCTTAAAGAGTGCACATAAAATATATCTATAAAAAGCAAAAAGAGAGTGTCTATTATAAATCATAAGTTTTATTGTTCCAGATAGTTTAGTAACTCTTATTAGTTCACAAAGACACCTGTAAGTATCTGGTGAATGGTGTATAACCCCCCAGGAGTACACAAGATCAAAAGTGTTATTTTCATACGGTAAATTTTCTGCGTCTGCTATACAAATCTCTTTAGCTGTTAAATTATAAAGGGCTAGTCTATTTTTAACGTTAGTAATAGCCTCCTGTGTTATATCTATCCCGTGTGCTAAAGCTCCGGCTCTTACCCATTGTACAAAATCTGTACCGGCACCAACACCAACCTCTAAAATTTTTTTATCTTTATATCTTGTGAATTGTGCAAATGAGAAAATCTCTGGCTCTATTGTGTATCTAAATTTTTCTATAGTCTCAAAATATTCTATAGAATATTTTGTATAGTTAATAAACTCTGTGCCACAACTTGCTTTGTTCCAGTAATTTTTAACTTTTTCTTTAAGTGTGTTATTTATGTTTTCTTTCATGTAATACCAGTGAATAAAGCGAGTTAATTATTTTACTTTGTTTCTCTAAACTAAAATTATTTTTACAAAAATTATAAGCACTGTCACCCAAATTTTTTTGTAAGCTTTTATCTTGTAAGATATTTATTAATGTGTCAGTCCACTCTTTTATATTTTTTGGGGGTATAAGATATCCTGTTTGTTTATCTATAATAAGCTCATCAAGCGGGGGTAAGTCTGAGGCTACAGCCGGCTTTTTCATAAAACCTGCCTCTATAATTGGGCGAGCAAAGTGTCCCACTGTTGCTGGAAATATAATGACATTACTTGCTGCCATAGCTTCTGGTACATTTGTAATGGGGCCTAAAAGTATTACAGAATTTTTTAACTTTTTTATTAACACAAAAACTTTTTTTCTGTAATAATAACCCGGGAAAAATTTTTTGAAAAATTTTTCTGGTGTTTCTTTACAGATGCCTGCGATTAGAAGTTTAGTATCTGGGATTTTAGTTAAGATATTTTCAAGTATTTTAAGAGCAAGAAGAGTTCCCTTTTCTTGAGATAACCCCCCTAAAAATAAAATCTTTGAGGAATTTACAGATAAATTATATCGCGTTAAAAAATTTTTAAAGTCACATGCGAAATTAAATTTATTTTCTGGGGCTATATTATAAATAACTTGTGTTTTTGGGTTATTTATCCATGGTTTAGCGTCTGACTTAGATATAGGAGTTATCGCACTTGAATAACGTGAAACACAGGCTTTTACAAGCGCTTGTCTTATACCAAAATACCCATGCGCTAAGGGCTCTCGTATGTGCCAGACAACTGGGATTTTAAGTTTATAAGCACTATAGCCCCAGGCGATAAGAGAGCTTGTGTTAAGATGAACAATATCTGGTTTAATTTTTTTATAAATTTTTGGAGCTATAAATAGAGTTTTAATAGTATCTCTTATCACTTTAAATAAATATGGGATATGATACCAGTGCAACCACCAGATTTTTGTATGTGGGAAGTCATATAGATTAACTGGGCCAATAGTTTCTATCCCTTGTGATATAAAAATTTCACGTGCTTGTGAATCGTGTAAAAATAAAACGATAGGGTGATAAATAGTTTTATCAAGCCCCTGTATAAGATACAAAAGACTTAGTGGGGCGCCACCAAGCCCTGTTCCATGGTGAATATAAAGTATCTTTTTTTTCATTTATTATCCTGTGCTACTGTTGTCATGCTCGCAAAAGTGGGCATCAGAACATAAAGCCGTGGGTATAACAAGATGTTTTGCCTGGGTTCCCGTTTCCACGGGAACGACGTAATATTACTAATGTAGCCCTTGGACGTAGTTGGGAGCGAAGTCGAAAACCATACGAACAATCTTTATTGTGGTATTGGTTCTATAGGGGGGTTTTTAGGTGGATGAATAGTATGTGTCTCTTTTGTAGTTGTTACCCCTGTATAAGTTTTGTGTGTGATAATATTATTTCCTATGCACATATAATTTATTCCAGCGTTAAACATTAAGACTGGATCAAAACAATTTCGCCCATCAAAGACTAGCTTATCTTTAAGTGTTGTAAAGTATTCTGGTGTAAAATTTTTAAACTCTTTCCATTCAGTAAGAATTGCAAGTGCATCACAGATTTTTAATATCTCTTGTGCACTTTGGGCATATTTTATACGAGCCCCAAAGATCTCTTTAATGTTATTACTTGCAACAGGGTCATATGCGTAAATATTTGCCCCTTTTTCTAGAAGAGAGACCAAAGTATCAATAGAGGGAGCGCATCTAATGTCGTCAGTCTCTGGTTTGAATGCAAGGCCCCAAATACCCAGGTTTTTATGTGATATTTGTGAGCCATAATAGTTAATTATTTTATTTGAAAACCAAAATCTTTGTGAATTATTTATATTCTCTACCTCTGAGACAAGTGTCATTGGTTGATTATATTCGCTCCCCATAGAGATAAGTGCTTGTACGTCTTTTGGAAAACAGCTACCGCCATAACCTATGCCTGCATTAAGAAAGTGTGGGCCTATGCGAATATCTTTACTCATACCCTGTTTTATATGTTCTATATTAGCACCAACTTTGTCTGCTAATAACGCTATCTGGTTTATAAAGCTTATTTTAGTAGCCAACATGGCATTAGAGGCATATTTGGTAAGTTCAGCAGATTCTATATTCATAAAGACAAACTGATTATCGTTATGAACAAATGGGCGATAAAGTTGGGAGAGAATATATTTTGTTTTTTCACTTTGCGTGCCTATTACTATTCTATCTGGTTTTAAAAAATCATTAAGTGCATCCCCCTCTTTAAGAAATTCTGGATTTGATGCAACATCAAAGTCTATTTTTATATTTCTTGAATTTAACTGGTGCAGAATAAGTGCCTGTACTTTTTTACCAGTTCCTACAGGGACAGTAGATTTATTTACTATAATACAGTAGTTATTTAAGTTTTTACCAATCTCTGTTGATACGTTCCAGACATATGAAAGATCTGCAGAGCCGTCAGGAAGTGATGGGGTGCCTACACAAGAAAAGATTATCTCTGGATTATTTTCAAGCGCTGTCTTTATATTATTAACAAAAATTAAATTCCCTTGTTCTATCCCTTTAGTTAATAAAATATCTAGCCCTGGTTCGTAAAAGGGCACTTTGCCAGAGAGAAGTTTATTTATCTTATCTTCATTATTTTCAATTATAGTTACTAAATACTCTTTTTGTGTAGCCAAACAGACTCCAGTTACGAGCCCTACATATCCTGCTCCAACTACTGCAATTTTTTTCATCACCTCTCCTTCTTGATACTTACCCAGAAAGTTATCAAGACTTTTTTGGGTGTTTATATTTACCCAAAAGTTATACGTTTTTTTTGCAATTACCTCATGTGTGTAGTTATTTAATACACGTTTATATCCCTTTTCACTGAGTTCTAATCTTAAGGCTTCATTTTGAATTAAAGTTATTAAACTAGCAAGCAGAGATTTAATATTTTTTTGTTTAAAAATAAAACCTGAATCTTTAATAACATTTGGAATTTCACCAGCGTTACTGCCAATTACGGGGACTTTATTAGCCATAGCTTCTATTATTACATGCCCAAACTGTTCCCGCCATTGGGGGGTGTCATAAGAGGGTAGAACAAGAACACTAAGTGATTTTATAATTTTTAAAACATTATAGTGATTTACTGGTGGGATAAGTGTTACACACTTATCTAAACTGTTTTTATTTATATAATTTAAAAGTTTATCTTTACAAGAACCATTGCCAACAAAAAGTAATTTCCAGTCAGGGTAATCTTTATGAAGAATATTAAAAGCTTCTATAAGTAATAAGACCCCCTTTTCTTCTGTTATACGCCCGACAAAACCTATAGTTTTGTTATTACTATCAGGCATAGAAATTTTCTGCGCTTGACAATAAGAGAGATTTATTCCCAACTGTGGGAGAATATATATAGGTTTATTAAAGCCCTTTTGCTCTAGAATCTTTTTAGCATCATGATTTCCTACAAGTGCGCCTGAAGAAAAATATCTGTTAATTTTTTCTATTAACCCCCAAGTTAATTTATATTTTAAAGATTTTTTTTGTTCCCAGTTAACCCAAGTAAAAA
>Ga0233425_10006340_pt1 | contig 17666 bp, 19 predicted proteins | sample Watercolumn_Towu_2_FD_181712 | JGI IMG/M metagenome (GOLD analysis project Ga0233425, IMG submission 181712) | Freshwater microbial communities from Lake Towuti, South Sulawesi, Indonesia - Watercolumn_Towuti2014_140_MG | ecosystem: Environmental > Aquatic > Freshwater > Lake | place... | reverse complement strand
AAGCATACGTTCTATTTGCACCTGAAAGAGACTGAGTTTCGCTTTAATCATAGGGCTGTTAATATGTACCTTGAAATACTCAAATTATTAAGAAAAAATCCGCTTTAGCTTCCTAAGACCCTTAAAATAAATGAAAAAACGATATAAAAAGTTGTTGCAAATGCTGAAAAAATTAACTAAGCCAAACATCCACAGAAACTGTGGATAACTTTGTGGATAGCAATGCAACAAATACGTAACATATCATGTTATAAGGCTTTTTTTAAAAAGTTCAAAAAATAATCTAAATAAATATTTATATAAATCAACAGGTTACAATATCCCCTTGGTACATAAGGGATTTTTTGTCATAGTTAATGTATCACTTTAAGCGATGTGCATAAATCGGCCAGTTTCGGTATCGCCTGCTGTGCATTTTTACCCGTTTTATCAATAAGTTGCTGCAAATTTTCAGCGCGTAATTCGGCTAATACTTGCACAATTTGCTTGAGTTCGGAGGGGGTATTCCTGCCTTTGTTACCCAGCCATGCCGGAGGAATATCCGGCGCATCGGTCTCCAGCACAATGGATTCTATCGGCAGTGTAGCGGCCAGCTCGCGAATCTTGCGCGCCCGCGGATAGGTCATCGCGCCGCCAAAGCCAAGCTTGAATCCCAGTTTAATGAACTCTTCTGCCTGCTGGCGGCTGCCATTGAAGGCATGAGCAATACCGCCGCATACCGGAAACTTGCGCAAATATTTCAAAATATCATCAATCGCATGCCGCACATGCAGAATCACCGGTAAATCGAAGCGCTGTGCCAGCTTGAGCTGCTCGGTAAAGAAATACTCCTGCGTTTCCTTGTTGACGCGGGTCACGAAATAATCCAGCCCGATCTCCCCTACTGCAACGCAATCGGGCTGGCTTTCCAGCAACTGCGCCAGCAGGATCAAATCACTAGGGTGCGCGCCATCCACATACATGGGATGTATGCCCAGTGCAAAGTGCACTTGCGGCGATTGCTTTGCTAAGTTCATCACATGTTCAAAATTTCTGCGTTCGACTGCAGGCATGACAATAGCCTGCAAACCCGCATCCAGTGCGACTTGCAGTACCGCATCCCTGTCCGCGTCGAATTCGGCGGCATCAAGATGACAGTGGGTGTCGATCAGCATAGTTTAATCAGTATAGCGCGGGATAGCACGAATGCGTGTATCTATACCAACCTGACGGGTTTCCAAAATTTGCAGTTGCAGCTTGTGCTGCATGTCGGTCAACGCCGGAAAGTCGATCATCCCCTGTGCCTGATGACCGAGCAGAATGGGCGCTTGGTAGGTGAGCAGTTCGTCAATCAGCTTTTGCTGCAATAGCGCGCCGTTCAGGCCTGCGCCACCCTCCACCATCACCTCGTTGATTTCGTTGCGCGCAAGGTGCCTTAACAGCGATTTCAGGCAGACTTTACCAGCGCCATCTGGCAGGCAAATCACCTGTACACCCAGTTGTGTCAGCGCCGCAGTCTTGTGCACATCTTCCAAAGCGCAGACAATCAGCACATTTCCGCCCTGCAGAATCGCCGCATCCAGCGGGATTTGCAAGCGGCTATCCACGACAACGCGCAGTGGCTGGCGACCAATATCAAAATCTCGCACCGTCAAACGTGGATTATCAGCCAGCACGGTGCCAATACCGGTAAGCATGGCGCAGCTTTGCGCGCGCCAGTGCTGCACATCGCGGCGCGCGGCCTCGCTGGTAATCCATTGGCTTTGGCCATTATTCAGCGCCGTCTTGCCATCCAGGCTGCAAGCGATTTTGCTGCGTACATAGGGCATCTGGCGGGTCATGCGCGCAATAAACCCTTTGTTCAAATCCTCGGCCTGCGCCTGCATCAAGCCAACCAGTGTTTCAATGCCCTGCCCTGCAAGCCGCGCCAGCCCTTGGCCTGCGACCAGCGGGTTAGGGTCGCGGATTGCAGCAATGACTTTTGTAACGCCTGCTTGCACCAGCGCATCGGCACATGGCGGCGTGCGCCCATGATGGCTGCAAGGCTCCAGCGTGACATAGGCAGTAGCGCCTTTGGCTTTATCGCCTGCTGCGCGCAGTGAATGTACTTCGGCATGCGGCTCGCCCGCCTTGAGGTGCGCGCCCTGACCGACGATGGCACCATCCTTGGCAATAACGCAGCCAACGCGCGGATTCGGGGTGGCGGTGTAGATGCCCTGCTCCGCAAGCCTTAAGGCTTGCGCCATCAGGGCATGGTCGGAAGCAGAGAATGTCATGATTAGTGGGAAGAAATCTGGCTGTTGATTAGTCGGCTATTTTCATCAAAATAAATGCGCAGCGCATGATAGACATGCATGCATTTGCCAAGATCATATTCGATCGCATTACTATCTTCCAGACTAGGGCGGCCCAATAGTATCATGACATCCTGCTTGCTCACGCCACGCGCCAGAATGCGCTTTTTCAGGTCGTATGCCATGTCGCCGCGCTTGCATTCGGTCTGAATAGTGGCTGCATGTTGCATCCATTTCACCTGATCGAACTTCTCACTACCGAACATGACCGGTTCTTTCATCACCCACCAGGCAAAAAAGATGACGGTAATGATCAAGGTTAGCGCGGCAAACGCAATTGTCGCGCGCGTAATCCACTTGGCCGGATTTTCGTTGCTCACGCTTTCACTCATTTGTCGTCCAGATCACGAATCGCATTGTTGAAATCGTCCACATCGGAAAAGCTGCGATACACCGAAGCAAAACGGATATAAGCCACCTTGTCCATCATTTTCAGCTCGTGCATCACCATCTCGCCTAAGTCCCGTGCGGGAATTTCCCGTTCGCCGCGCCACAGAATGCGTTGTACGATATGATCCAGCGCGTGATCCACATATTCGGTAGGCACCGGACGCTTATGCAGCGCACGGGTAAACGATAGCCGCAACTTATCACGGCTGAACTCCTCACGCGTGCCGTTCTGCTTCACCACTTGCGGCAGGTGCAACTCGGCTGTTTCATACGTGGTAAAACGCTTGTCGCAGGCCGTACAGCGTCTGCGGCGGCGAATGGAATCGCCTTCTTCGTTGATACGGGAGTCTATTACCTGCGTATCGTCGACACCGCAGAAAGGGCATTTCAAGTTTTATGCTCCATAAACAGGAAACTTGCTGGTGATTGCATGCACTTTTTCTTTTGTTGCAGCAATCACAGCTGGGTTTTCAGGGTCGTCCAGCACATCCGCAATCAAATGTGCCACTTGTTCGGCTTCCGCTTCCTTGAAACCACGCGTGGTGATAGCCGGAGAACCAATACGGATACCAGATGTAACGAACGGGCTTTCCGGGTCGTTCGGAATCGCGTTCTTGTTCACGGTGATATGCGCCTGGCCCAAATAGGCGTCAGCAGCTTTACCGGTGAGTTTTTTCGGGCGCAAGTCGACCAAGAACACATGAGATTCCGTACGGCCGGAAATAATGCGCAAGCCGCGTGAAGCAAGTGTTTTAGCCATGATGTCAGCATTCTTCAGCACTTGTTGCTGGTACGCTTTGAATTCTGGCGTTGCGGCCTCCAGGAATGCGGTGGCTTTACCCGCGATCACATGCATCAGCGGACCGCCCTGCAAACTTGGGAACACGTTGGAGTTGAGCATCTTCTCATGCTCGGCTTTGGCCAAGATAATGCCGCCGCGCGGCCCGCGCAGGGTTTTGTGTGTCGTGGAAGTCACAAAGTCCGCATGTGGCACAGGATTAGGATACACACCCGCCGCGATCAGGCCGGAATAATGCGCCATATCTACCATGAAATATGCACCGACTTTCTTGGCGATCTCCGCCATGCGCGCCCAGTCGAAACGCAACGCATAGGCACTCGCCCCGCCAATCAGCAGCTTCGGCTTGCATTCCAGCGCAATACGCTCCATCTCATCGTAATCAATTTCTTCTTTGTCGTTCAAGCCGTAAGGTACGATATTGAACAGCTTGCCGGAAAGATTGGCTGGCGATCCGTGCGTCAGATGGCCGCCGTGCCCTAGGTTCATCCCCATGACAGTATCACCCGGTTTCAGGATAGAGAAATACACGGCCTGGTTGGCCTGCGAGCCGGAATGCGGCTGCACATTGGCATACTCCGCCCCGAACAAGGATTTCAGACGATCAATTGCCAGCTGCTCGACCTGGTCCACGAACTCGCAGCCGCCGTAAAAACGCTTGCCGGGATACCCTTCGGCATACTTGTTGGTAAGCTGAGAGCCTTGCGCTTCCATCACCGCCGGGCTAGTGTAGTTTTCAGATGCGATCAACTCAATATGATGCTCTTGACGCACCACTTCGCTATCAATCATTTGCGCCAACGCCGGGTCGGCAAGATGCAGGTTTTTTGACTTACTGAACATGTTGGTTCGTTTTCCAAAGTAACTGTTAGTTAATTGTGCATTTTATCATGTTGACGCTAATACCGTCACGGCGAAAAACATCTGCGGTATGCATCGTTGTGGTGATTGTAGTGAGCCATGATTGGCTAAAAACAACCATTTTCTAATGGTTGTAAAATTTAACATATTGTTTTATATCGAAAAAATAATATGGCATATGTATTGCTTTAATTAAACAGAGCCATATTGCTCGGTTCTCCAAAGCTCCCCTTCGCACGGCCTAGCCGGGCTTTTCTTTTATTGTAAAATCGCCACGATACAAACTGTCGCGCTATAATGCAAATCAAACCAATTGCAATTGCACAACCGCCATGAAATGGACAGATACACAAAGAATTGCCGAAGCCTTGTATGACAAGCATCCGAATCTAAATCCGCTTACTGTCCGCTTTACCGACCTGATGCAATGGGTATTGGCGCTGGAAGACTTTGATGACAACCCTGCACATTGCGGGGAAAAGATTCTGGAAGCCATTCAGCAGGCATGGATAGATGAAGCCGCGTAGTTAAAGCGGTATAGAAAGAAACGGGCATGTTAGAAGCATTGCTATGCTTGTTTGCCAAGCATTTTATTTGCGACTTTCCGCTGCAAACTTCGCCGTGGATGTATCGCAACAAGGGAATTTACCTGCATCCAGGTGGTATTGCCCATGCTGCTATCCATGGAGCTGGCACGCTGCTGGTACTCGCCGCCTTTATCGACGTTACCGTAGCTTTGCAGTACGCCTTGCTGGATATGCTGATTCATTACCATATCGACTGGATCAAAATGAATGTGGGCAAACGCTACAACCTGCGCCCGGATAACAGCGACTGGTTCTGGATTGTATTGGGGCTGGATCAATTCCTGCACCATTTAACCTATTTTTTGATTGTTTATTTAGCGTTCTGATATGCACGTTCCAGCAGAGATTTTCAAAGCCTACGATATTCGTGGCATCGTCGATAAAACCCTCACCGAAGAAGGCGTAGAAGCCATCGGCCAGGCATTGGGCAGTGAAGCCAAAAACCTGCAGCAGCGCGAGATCTGTATCGGCTATGATGGTCGCCTTTCCGGCCCGCGCCTGGCTGCCGCGCTCTCCCGTGGCATCCGCAAGGCAGGCGTAGATGTGGTAAATCTGGGCATGGTCGCCACGCCGATGGTGTACTTTTCCGCACATTATTTGCGCACCAAGTGTGGCGTGATGGTCACCGGCAGCCACAACCCGCCTGAATACAACGGCCTGAAAATGGTATTGGCAGGCGAAACGCTCTCCACCGAGCGCATCCAGGCGTTACGCCAGCGCATTGCGGAAAACCGCCTCTCATTCGGCAAGGGTCAGGAGCGCAGCTATGACATCGCACCGGATTACATTGCCACCATCAAGGCGGACATTCATTTGTCGCGGCCGATGGACATCGTCGTGGATTGCGGCAACGGCGTGGCAGGCGCATTTGCCAAGCAGTTATACAACGCGATTGGCTGCCATGTCACCGAGCTATATTGTGAAGTGGACGGACATTTCCCCAATCACCACCCCGATCCTTCCGTGCCGGAAAACCTGCATGACCTGATGCAAAAGCTTAAAAGCACGCGCGCAGAAATCGGCTTGGCGTTTGACGGCGACGGCGATCGGCTGGGCATCGTCACCAAGGACGGCAACATCATCTATCCCGACCGCCAGCTGCTGCTGTTTGCCCGCGATGTGTTGAGCCACAACCCCAAAGCCAACATCATTTTCGATGTCAAATCCACGCGCAACCTCAGCCCATGGATACGCCAGTATGGCGGTAATCCGGTGTTATGGAAAACCGGCCATTCGCTGGTCAAAGCCAAAATCAAGGAAACCGAGGCCGCGCTGGCGGGCGAAATGAGTGGGCACGTGTTCTTCAACGATGCGCGCGATGGCAAAAAACGCTGGTACGGCTTCGATGACGGCCTCTATTCCGGTGCGCGTATGCTGGAGATCCTCAGCCAGTTCGACGACCCCTCTGCCGTGCTGAATGCCTTGCCGGACAGCGTGAGCACGCCAGAGCAGCATATCCAGATGCAAGAAGGCGAGCCACACGCGCTGATTGCCAAACTCAAACAGTCTGCCAAATTCGACGGCGCAACGGAAGTTATCACCATCGATGGCTTGCGCGTGGAATACCCGGATGGTTTTGGCTTGATGCGCCCTTCCAACACCACGCCAGTCGTTGTGCTGCGCTTTGAAGCAGACAACCCGGACGCGCTCAAACGCATCCAGGGAACCTTCAGGAAAGTCATCTTGGCGGCAGCGCCGCAGGCCAAGCTACCGTTTTAGGCCATGTCCAGACAAGGGTGGATCGCACTAATTGCCTGGCTGTGCCTGGTTGGCCTGTTCTACTACCTGGCGGACAATATCCAGAATCCGAACAAAGCCAGCAAGCTGGGCGATGACAGCAGTGTCACTCTCAAACGTGGGCCGGACGGCCATTACCGCGCCGAGGCGCTCATCAACGGCCAGAAGGTCAATGTGCTGATTGACACCGGCGCCACGGGAGTCGCTATTTCTCAAGGCATCGCCAACAAACTGGGCTTGAAAAGCGTGAGCGCTGTCACTACAAATACTGCCAGCGGTGACAGTGTAGGTTACTTGGTGCGGCTGGATTCAGTGAAAGTCGGCGGGGTGGAAGCCCGCAACGTCTCCGCCATGATCGCGCCCGGCCTGCAAGGGGACGCGCTGCTAGGCATGAGCTACCTTGGACGCATGGATGTGCGGCTATTTAAAGGCGAAATGACCATCAAACAGGTCGATCCTTAAACCACTGCCTTGGAAGCCGCATCCTGCTTACCTTCCAGGGCATGCCAATTACGTGATTACGGTTGGCTTTTCGCGCCCCGTTTTCTCTTTCAACTGAGATAACTGCAGAGAAATCTGGATCATCTCTTTCAGCGCTACCTGCGCATCCAGGCCGTGTTTGGCGCTGTCTGGCTCAAACGCTTCTAGATAGATACGCAAAGTCGCGCCTTCCGTACCCGTGCCGGAAAGTCGGTACACGATGCGTGAGCCATCCTCGAACAGCACGCGCAACCCTTGTTTGGTGCTGACGCTACCGTCTATCGGGTCGGTGTAGCTAAAATCATCGCATTGACTCACCTTGTAACGCCCGAAACTTTGGCCTGGCAGATTGGGCATGCTGTCGCGCAGGTGTTGAATCACCGCATTAGCGGCATCAGTAGGAATATCCTCGTAATCATGGCGCGAATATACGTTGCGGCCAAATTGCAGCCAGTGGCGTTTAACGATCTGTTCCACGCTCTGCCGCTTGATGGCGAGAATATTCAGCCAGAACAGCACCGCCCACATGCCGTCTTTCTCGCGGACATGGCTGGAGCCGGTACCAAAACTCTCCTCGCCGCACAGCGTCACTTTATCCGCATCCATCAGGTTACCGAAGAACTTCCAGCCGGTGGGTGTCTCATAGCAAGGAATACCCAGCGACTGCGCCACTTTATCCGCGGCGGCACTGGTGGGCATGGAGCGCGCCACCCCGGCGATGCCCTGGCTGTAACCCTTCACGATGCGCGCATTGGCTGCCATCAAAGCCAGGCTATCTGATGGCGTCACAAAGAAATGTTTACCCAGAATCATGTTGCGGTCGCCATCGCCATCGGACGCGGCGCCGAAATCAGGAGCATCCGCACCATACATAATCTCGACCAAATCATGCGCATATGTCAGGTTTGGATCCGGGTGACCACCGCCAAAATCCTCGCTCACTTCGCAATTCATGACGCTGGATTCTCCTGCACCAAGCCGGTTCAGGAACACCTCTTTGGCATAAGGGCCAGTCACGGCATGCATCGCATCAAACTTCATGCGGAAACCGGTCTTGAACAGCGCGCGAATCGCCTCGAAATCAAATAAAGATTCCATCAAATCGGCATAATCGACCACCGGGTCTAACACCTCCACCGCAAAATCGCCAAACTGCTGCACACCAAGCGTATCAATATCCACCGTGGGCAGCTCGGCCACGCGGTATTCCGAGATCGTTTTACTTTTGGTAAAAATCGCCTCAGTGATTTTCTCCGGCGCAGGGCCACCATTAGTGGTATTGTATTTGATGCCAAAATCGTTATCCGGCCCGCCCGGGTTATGGCTGGCAGACAAAATGATGCCGCCAAATGTCTGGTATTTGCGAATAATGTGCGATGCGGCAGGCGTGGACAAAACACCACCCTTACCTACCAACACTCTGGAAAAGCCGTTGGCCGCCGCCATTTTGATAATGATCTGGATGGCTGTCCGATTATAGTAACGACCATCACCGCCTAATGTAAGCACAGCATTGGGTGGGATATCCAGCGTATCAAAAATACTCTGTACAAAGTTTTCAAGATAATGCGGCTGCTGGAAAACTTTAACGCGTTTGCGTAATCCGGAAGTGCCTGGTTTTTGATCGGAAAATGCTTGTGTGGATATAATCTGGAATTTCATTTGAACGCTCCCTCTGGAGCCATTATAGATGAAATTCAGCAAGCCCAAAATGGGGGATGGAAACTATTTGGTCGGGACGGCAAGATTCGAACTTGCGACCCCTTGCACCCCATGCAAGTGCGCTACCAGGCTGCGCTACGCCCCGACGATGCTGCCTTGAAACTCAAGCCGCAGCGAGGGCATATTATAAATCAAAACACGGGGTTCCCGCGCCCGATAGGGCTAAATTATTGAGAAAAACTAGGCTGCCGCGCGCAGTAGCGTGATGATCCCACGCATTTGTGCACGCAGTGCGGGCAGATCAAGTGCGCTACCAGCACCTGCTTGAGGAATGATTTCTCTGGATTGCACAGCCGCCACCGCCGGCTCGGTTAGCGCCTCCGCGCCATCCAGACGGTTACGCGCGCCGCTGATGGTAAAGCCTTGCTCGTAAAGCAATTCGCGAATTTTGCGAATCAGCAGAACTTCGTGATGCTGATAGTAGCGGCGGTTGCCGCGACGCTTGACTGGCTTAAGCTGTGTGAACTCTTGTTCCCAATAACGCAGCACATGCGGTTTTACGCCACACAAATCACTTACTTCGCCAATCGTGAAATAACGTTTGGCAGGAATCGGTGGCAATTGATTGACAGTTTGTTCGGTCATGTTTAATCGTCAGCTTTTGTTAAGGTCAAACTCCAACTATTAAAACTACTTGTTTGCGTAATGCTCTTCCACTTTGCTTTTCAGCTTCTGGCTGGCATGAAACGTCACTACGCGGCGTGCGGTGATAGGAATCTCTTCGCCAGTTTTGGGATTACGCCCAGGGCGCTCCGATTTGGTACGCAATTCAAAATTGCCAAAGCCAGACAGTTTGACACTATCTCCGGACTCCAGCGCGATACGTACCTCTTCAAAAAACGCTTCCACCATATCTTTTGCCTCGCGTTTATTCAACCCCACTTGCTCGAACAGCAAGTCAGCCAAATCCGCTTTTGTGAGTGTCATAATCCCCCCAACCACCTATAAATCTTATCAGCTACAGTTTATCGTTTTAGAAATTTTTTACGCTCAAGCCCTCAGCTGAGCATCAAATTGCGTTTGCAGCAATTTGAGCAACATGTCCATGACGCCATCGGCATCAGCATCTTGCATTGTTTTATCAGTATCTTGCATAAGCACAAGAAAAGCAAGGCTTTTTTTGTTTCCTTCAATGCCTTTACCCTGATAGACATCGAACAATTGTATTTCCTGCAACAGTGGTATCTTAGCCGCCTTGACCGCCTGTGCAATAGCCCGCACGGGTAGATCAACATCCACAATCACCGCAAGATCCCGCCGCACTGCAGGGAACTTTGGTACTTCTTGGTAGTGCGCCACTTCAGTTTGCAGCAGGGCTTGCACATCTAGCTCAAACAGGAAAACGTTCTTAGCCAGACCAAGTTTTTGCTGCCATTTCGGGTGCAACTTGCCTAGCCAGCCGATATGCCGACCGCGCATATAAACGCCCGCAGATTGACCAGGATGCAAGGCAGGATGCGCCTCGGCGCGGTATTCAGCCATATTGGCTGTAAGCGCGTCCACGGTCGCTTTCACATCATAGAAATCAGCTTGCCTGGCTTTTTCAGCCCATTGCTCCGGCAGCACATCGCCATAGAACACGCCGGAGATTTTGGTTTTTTCTGCAAATGCGCCAGAAACCGCATGGTAGCTTGCTCCCAGCTCGAATAGCATCACGCGTTCCTGCTTGCGATTGAGGTTGTAACTCAAGGCGTCCAGCAGCCCGCCCCACAAACCGGTACGCATCACGCCCATATTACTGGCAATCGGGTTTTTCAGCGCGATTGGCGCATCATTCGCCATCAAATCACACTCCCAGGCCGCATCCACAAAGCTGTAGGTAATCGCCTCCTGATAGCCGTGCGACACCAGCACATTGCGCAACCAATTTGCGTTGCGGCTGGTTTCCGAGGCTGGCAACATGCGCATATCGGCCACAGGTGCCAATGCAGGCAAATGCTCGTAGCCATGCAGGCGCGCGATCTCCTCGATCAAATCCTCTTCGCGTGCGATGTCAAAGCGGTAGCTTGGCGCCTGCACGGTATACACACCGTCTTTCTCCTGCATCTGAAAGCCCAATTGCGCCAACAATTTGGAAACCTCGGCTTGCGGAATCTGCATGCCCATCACATCGCACAGACGGCTGTAGCGCAATGTCACGGCGTTTCTGGCTGGCAATGCGCCCACAGCTTGCGTCACAGGGCCCAGCGTACCGCCGCAAATCTCAATAATCAAGGCAGAAGCGCGCTCCAGCGCGTTTCGCGTGTTGCCGAAATCCACGCCGCGCTCAAAACGATAGGATGAATCAGTGCTCAAGCCCAAACGGCGCGCCTTACCGGCCATCACGTCCGGCGTGAAAAACGCGCTCTCCAAAAAGATATTCGTTGTGTCGCCCGTCACGGAGCTAGGTTCACCGCCCATGATGCCCGCTAGCGCCACCGCACCCTGCGCGTCCGCAATCACCAGGTCATCCGGCTTGAGCTGCACCTCGGTGCCATTGAGTAATTTCAAGGTTTCCCCGGCTTTAGCGAAGCGCACGTTGATCTGTCCGGAAAGTTTATTCAAATCAAAGGCATGCATCGGCTGGCCAAATTCCAGCAATACGTAATTCGTCACATCCACAATCGCGCTGATGCTGCGGATGCCGCTGCGTTCTAACCGTTGTTTCATCCAGTCTGGCGTTGCGGATTTGGCATTCACACCTTCAATCACGCGGCCATAATAGGCAGGACAGGCCTGCACAGCATCCACGAGTACATGAAAGCTGCCCTGAGAGCCAATATCCATGCGGCTTTCAGCGGGGATGTTTAAAAGCGCGCCAGTCATCGCGGCCACATCGCGCGCAATGCCCAGAATGCTCAGGCAATCCGCACGATTAGGCGTCAGCTTTAAAGTGAATAAGGTGTCGTTCAGATCAAAGTATTCGCGGATATCCTGCCCGACAGGTGCATCGGAAGGCAGTTCCAGCAAGCCACTCGCTTCTGCCGCAAGCCCTAGCTCCCTGGCCGAGCACATCATGCCGAACGATTCAACGCCGCGCACTTTGGCCTGTTTAATGCTGATACCCGGCAACTCTGCACCCACCAATGCGCATGGGGCTTTCAGGCCCGCGCGGGCATTTGGTGCACCGCAAACTATCTGCAGCACCTCATTACCGACGTTAACCTTGCACACCTGCAAACGATCCGCATCCGGGTGCTTGCTGGCCTCCAGGATTTCCGCAATCACCACATGGCTGAATGCCGCGCTGGCGGGCTGCTGATCTTCCACCTCAAGACCCGCCATGGTCATCGCGTGACCAAGCGCATCCGAACTCAGATCGGGATTAACAAACGTGCGTAACCAGTTTTCAGAGAATTGCATCGCCGCGCCCTATTTTACAAACTGCTGCAAAAAGCGCAGATCATTGTTGAAGAAATGGCGCAAATCGTTGACGCCATAACGCAGCATGGCGAGGCGCTCCACGCCTAGGCCAAAGGCAAAACCGCGATATTTCTCGCTGTCGATGTTCACGTGCCTGAACACTTCCGGATGCACCATGCCGCAGCCGCCAATCTCCAGCCAGCCGCCGTTCCAGCTCATGTCCATCTCGGCCGATGGCTCGGTGAACGGGAAGAAGGAGGGGCGGAAACGCACCGTCAGGTCTTCACGCTCAAAGAATTTCTGCAGGAAATCCTGTACTACCCCCTTCAGATTGGCAAAACTGATGTTTTCGTCCACCCACAAACCTTCTACCTGATGAAACATCGGGGAATGCGTGGCATCGGAATCCACCCGATACACGCGGCCGGGCGCGATGATCTTCAGCGGAGGCTCTTTATTTTCCATATAGTGGATTTGCACCGGCGACGTGTGTGTTCTTAGTACGTGTTTCTCGTCGATGTAGAACGTATCATGCATCGCGCGCGCTGGGTGGTTTTCCGGGATATTCAGCGCGGTGAAGTTGTAGAAATCGCTCTCGATTTCCGGCCCCGTCGCCACCTCAAAACCGATGGAATGAAATAGCGCTTCAATGCGCTGCAACGTGAGCGTCACCGGATGCAAACCACCCGTTGATTGCGCGCGTGCAGGCAAGGTCACGTCTATGCTTTCCTGTGCCAGTTGTGCGGCTTGCGCCGCATTTAGAATGAATTCTCGCTGGCTACCATAGGCCTCCTCAACAACTTGTTTTGTTATGTTTATTGCTGAGCCCTTGATTGGGCGTTCTACAGAACTAAGTCTACCAAGGCTTTTTAAGGCCTCAGTAAGCTCTCCGTTTTTTCCAAAAAATATCGATTTATCTTGCTCCAAATCTGAAATTGACTTTGCTCGATAAATCTCATTCTCGTATTCAACATAATCAAAATCTTTATGAGTTTCAATTAGGCGCCTAACAGCCTCACAGATTGCACTATCAACACCATCATTCCCCACAACATAGTCAGGATTTACAGGTGTAGCATCAATACTTAAAGTATATATCCTAGCAACACCAGCGCCTACATGAGCCTCTCCCGGTTTAGCCTCCCATGCACGAATCAAATAGCTATGATAATGCTCAGGCATTCCATAGTTATCCATCGGACCTTTATGAAAACGTATTCTTTTAAATTTCACTTTTAACCAATATAGCCCTGCCAGAGCATAGAATAAATAATATACAAGTATAAAAAAAGAGGCCGTAGCCTCTTTTTTTGATTTGCACGCTTAAGCTGCGAGGCTGGCTTTGGCGGATTCTGCCAATTTTGCAAAAGCGGCCTTGTCAAATACCGCCATATCAGCCAATACTTTACGATCCACCTCAATCGCGGCTTTTTTCAGGCCATTCATGAAGCGGCTGTATGTCAAGCCGCACTCGCGGGAAGCGGCATTGATACGCGCGATCCACAATGCACGGAACTGGCGTTTTTTCTGGCGACGGTCACGGTATGCGTATTGACCGGCTTTCATTACCGCTTCCTTAGCGACGCGGTATACGTTTTTACGGCGGCCGCGATAACCTTTGGCCTGGTTTAAAACTTTTTTATGTCTTGCGCGCGCCTGCACGCCACGTTTTACTCTTGGCATTTATTCTCTCCTTATTGTGTTGGCATCATTGTGCGAACGCGTTTTGCATCGCTAGCAGAAATGACCGCTGTACCACGCAGTTTGCGTTTTTGCTTGGTGGTTTTTTTGGTGAGAATATGGCGCAAATGGGAGTGAGTACGTTTCACTTTACCATTACCCAAGAACTTGAAGCGCTTTTTGGCGCTGCTCTTTGTTTTCATTTTTGGCATTTTTGTCTCCTTAGAGGTTGATTAAGAGTGAATAGGCAGCCAATTTAGCCGTATCACCCAGAAATACTTAAATTATTCCGTTTTTGCCTCAGCTGCTTTTTCAGCTTCGGCAGGTTTTACCTTCTTCACAACGCCCTTTTTCGCCGGCGCAAGCACCATCACCATTTGGCGGCCTTCCATCTTCGGGAACTGCTCCACCACAGCGTGCTCAATCAAATCTGCTTCTATACGCTTCAACAAGGCCAAGCCAAACTCCTGGTGCGTAATCTCGCGGCCCCTGAAGCGCAATGTAATCTTGGCTTTATCGCCATCACCCAAAAAACGCGTAATGTTGCGTAGCTTGATATTGTAATCACCGTCATCGGTGCCCGGGCGGAACTTAACCTCTTTGATCTGTACCTGCTTTTGCTTGAGCTTTTGCTCGTGCAAGCGCTTGCTTTCAGCATATTTGAACTTGCCGTAATCCATCAGCCTGCAAACAGGCGGGGCAGCGTTCGGTGCAATCTCTACAATATCGATATCCGCTTCTTCAGCACGGGCAAACGCTTCCCTTAAACTCATGATGCCGAGCGGTTCGCCATCAATCCCAATCAAACGCACTTGAGGCGCAGTAATATCGGAATTAATACGTGTTTCTTTTTCCTGAGCGATGTTGAGTACCTCTCAAATTAACCAATAAATAAGCCGCGCTACCAAAACGAGTTATTGTTTGGCTGCGATGTCCGCTTTAACGCGCTGTACAAACGCTTCCAGCGGCATTGCGCCCAAATCTTCACCTTTTCTGGTCCGCACGGCCACTTGCCCTGCTTGCATTTCCTTATCGCCAATCACAATCAAATAAGGTAATTTCTGCAGGCTATGTTCGCGTATTTTATAGGTAATCTTCTCATTTCTCAAGTCAAAATCGCATCTAATGCCATTTTTCTTCAAATTTTCAATTACTTGTAGCACATATGCCGATTGGCCTTCAGAAATATTTAGCACCATCACCTGCACAGGCGCCAGCCAAACTGGCATCGCACCCGCAAAGTTCTCGATCAGGATGCCCAGAAAACGCTCCATCGAACCGACGATTGCGCGGTGCAGCATAATAGGGCGCTGGCGTGTATTGTCCTCCGCCACATATTCCGCTCCCAGGCGCTCCGGCAGGTTCGGGTCGAGTTGGATTGTGCCACATTGCCACATGCGCCCCAGCGAATCTTTCAGCGTGAACTCAATCTTCGGCCCGTAGAACGCGCCTTCGCCCGGCTGCAGCTCATATTCAAGCCCATTCGCTTTAATAGCGTTCGCCAAGGCAGCTTCCGCCATATCCCAAGCCTCTTCTGTACCCACGCGCTTTTCCGGGCGGGTCGAGAGTTTGACAATGACATCGCTAAAACCAAAATCCCTGTACACTTCGTAGAGCATTTTGATGAAGGTTGCGACTTCGGCTTCCACTTGGTTTTCGGCGCAGAAAATATGCGCATCGTCTTGGGTAAAGCCACGCACGCGCATCAAGCCATGCAAAGATCCGGAAGGCTCGTTGCGGTGGCAGGAACCAAACTCCGCAAGCCTTAAAGGCAAATCGCGGTAGCTATGCAGGCTGCTGTTGAATATCTGAATGTGGCCGGGGCAATTCATCGGCTTCACCGCATAATCGCGGTTTTCCGATTTAGTCGTGAACATGTTGTCACGATAGTTTTGCCAGTGACCGGACTTCTCCCACAGGGTTTTGTCCAGCACAGTCGGCGTGCGCACTTCCTGATAATCGTATTCACGGAACTTCTGGCGCATATACTGCTCGACTTCCTGCCAGATCACCCAGCCGCGCGGGTGCCAGAATACCATGCCCGGCGCGTCGTCTTGCATATGGAAGAAATCCAGCTGCTTGCCCAAGCGCCTGTGGTCGCGCTTCTCAGCCTCTTCCAGCACGTGCAGGTAAGCTTCCAGTTCTTCCTTGTTGCGCCATGCGGTGCCGTATACGCGCTGCAGCATCTCATTATTGCTGTCGCCGCGCCAGTATGCGCCTGCCAGCTTCATCAGCTTGAACGCCTTGAGTTTGCCGGTATTCGGCACGTGTGGGCCGCGGCATAAATCGGTAAACTTGCCTTCAGTATAAAGCGAGACATCCTCGTCTGACGGGATGCTGGCAATGATCTCGGCTTTATAATGCTCGCCTATGTCTTTGAAATAAGCCACAGCTTCGTCGCGAGGCAATACTTTGCGGGTCACCGGCTCGTCTTTTTTCGCCAGCTCGACCATTTTCTTCTCGATGGTTTCCAGGTCTTCAGGCGTAAAGGGGCGTTTGTAGCTGAAGTCGTAATAAAAGCCATTTTCAATCACCGGGCCAATGGTGACCTGCGCATCCGGAAACAATTCCTTAACCGCGTAAGCCAGCAAGTGCGCGGTGGAATGGCGGATGATCTCCAGCCCCTCTTCGCTCTTGTCGGTTATAATCGCCAAATCGCTATCACTTTCAATCAGATAGCTGGTATCGACCACCTTACCATTGATTTTGCCAGCCAGCGCTGCTTTAGCCAAGCCTGTGCCAATATTCACGGCCACGTCAGCCACCGTCACAGACGCATCAAACTTGCGTTCGGAACCATCGGGCAAACGAATGACTGGCATAAATACAAATCCTTAAGGCAATGACGTTTATAAAAACAACAATAGCCGCATGCGGCTATTTTCAAGCGTTGTATTTTATCATAAGTCAGCCTGTATCAGTAAAATGCAAAGGTGATCTGCCTGGCTTGCTATGACAGCGCGGTCACGGCTAGAATTAGCAGCATGAAAATTATCAACTTGAGTGACTTTGCCACTCAATGGAATTGGCTGGCTGGCGAATATGAAGACACTCGTCTGACATGGGAGCATGTTTCCACACAAGCCGTCCATCCGCCACACTGGTTGCCCAAACGGCAATCACTGCAGCGGCTTGGCGCAGCCTGGCAAGCTGTACGAGTAGCCAATGCATCACAGCAAAGCTTACTGGTATCCCACGGCCCCAGACCCGCCTTTTACAGCAGCGCCATCGCATCGCTACGCAACAAACGGCTTCCGCACCTGGTGTATTCCTTCAATTTCACCGAATTACCCAAAGGTATGCAGCATAGGTTAATGGCCAAGGCCTACCAGCAGCCGCAACGGTTTGTTGCTTATTCAACAGCGGAAAAACAACTCTACGCACAGCACTTTGATATACCTATCGAACGCATCGACATGATTCACTGGTCGGTTCATCGCCCTTTGCCAGACTTAGAAAGTGCGCCGATTATCCAAGGAGATTACATTTGCGCGCTCGGCAGCCAGGGGCGCGACTACGCAACACTGTTTAGGGCGATGCGCTTACTGCCGCGCGTGCAGCTGGTTGTGGTAACGCATCCGCAGTACCTCACCGACTTATCTATTCCGGAAAGGGTCTTAGGAAGCTAAAGCGGATTTTTTCTTAATAATTTGAGTATTTCAAGGTACATATTAACAGCCCTATGATTAAAGCGAAACTCAGTCTCTTTCAGGTGCAAATAGAACGTATGCTTAG
>Ga0233425_10006339_pt1 | contig 17671 bp, 14 predicted proteins | sample Watercolumn_Towu_2_FD_181712 | JGI IMG/M metagenome (GOLD analysis project Ga0233425, IMG submission 181712) | Freshwater microbial communities from Lake Towuti, South Sulawesi, Indonesia - Watercolumn_Towuti2014_140_MG | ecosystem: Environmental > Aquatic > Freshwater > Lake | place... | reverse complement strand
ATTTCTACCCGGGGTATCACTCAAAATAAGGCTTAAGGTGACTTAAGTTATAAACGAGTAAGCAGTGTCTTCTGTCGAAGAGCTGGGTCTTTGTGGATCTCTCCACTACCCAGCTCTTCGTGTTTGAATACTCATTGGTCATTTGTGGTAACTCTTTATGAAAAAAGCGTTAAATTTATGAAGGGTGTTTTCGTAAAAATGTGCTTGACAAGGTATATCATAAGAGTATAATGGGGGAACTTTTATTATCGTAGAAGTAATAAGGTGTTTTTAGTAAAAAATATACATAAGCAGTGAAGAAGGGGGGTGGTTTAAGGGTAATATTGTAACATGTTGTGGTACTAATAGTTACCTATTGTTCCAAGGGGATTAATTTTAGGTAGTAGATGTAGTTTAAGAGCATATGCTATGATTAAAGAAAGGAGAAGGTGTAATGCTTGAATTTTTGAGAAAGCCGATTGCCAAAATCGCTGGGGCGGGCGTGGCGATAATGGGTGCGGCATTGTTAACGTGTACGGTAGAAAATAGTACTGCTATGGCTGAAGGGCCTACATTTCAAGATGTGGCGTCCCAGGTATTTGGTCAGCCAGTTGGTCCGGATAATGATGGAACGCTCTATATTTTCGGTTTGACAGCTAAATACACTCCACCGGAATATGTAGAGGGAAGAGGACCTTATAAATCATTTTTGAAGTTTATACCATCAATCCGCTGGTATGATCCAGAACATTACTGGACTCCCGGCAGTCAGAACGAAGGGGTTTTTAAGAACGAAGAATGCGTTTTATGTCACACGGTACAGACCCCAACTATTGTGAAGGATTGGAAATTAAGTGCGCATGGTAAGACTGATGGTAGGAGAGGTATTGTAACGAAAGATGGCAAGCCATACGAAGGTGTGGTTGGTTGTGATAAATGTCATGGTAACGATCACCAGAAACTTTACATGCCGACTTGGAAACACTGTAACGAATGCCACCCAAAAGAAACATCTGAGCACAGAGCGGGTGGTTTGGGTTCGCATACCCATGCGTTTACGGTAAATACTTTGGAATTTGCCTGGCAGACAGGAAAACCAGCGGAAGAAGTTGCCGGTTGTGCTGAGTGCCATGCTATTGCAGAAAACAGGTGTGATGGTTGTCATACAAGGCACGTTTTCAGTCCAGCAGAGGCAAGGAAGCCATCGGCATGCAGATATTGTCATATGGGGATAGATCACGATGAGTGGAAGATGTATTCCGATTCGATTCATGGAGTTCTGTATGAAGCAGAGACAGCTACCATGGATTGGAGTAAGCCGGTAAAGAAGGGTAATTACAGGGTTCCAACATGCGCATATTGCCATATGCAGGATGGGAATCATAATCCTCAGCAGTTTGGAACAATCTACAGCGATATGGGTATGTTCCAGGTTGATCGTGGAGCGCCGAAGCACAAGGCAAAAAGAGATGCATGGATAAAGAAATGCCAGGATTGTCACTCTCCAAGATTTGCCGCAGATAAATTAAAAGAAATGGATGCAGGTATCAATCTGAGTTTCACGAAATGGAGAGAAGCGGCGGCTGTTATCGTAGGTTGCTTCTTAGATGGTGTTGTTGATCCGATGCCGGAAGGTTCACCACCAGACTGGTACGGTCACTACACGTTTAGCTTGTTGCCAGGCGGAGATCCACGCTTCTATGCAACTTCCAACCTTGAGCGTCTTGGCCTCGAAATGATTTGCTATCTGATCGGAAATACATATAAAGCATTAGCTCATATGTGTATGTACAATGCTACCTACGGAAACGGTGGGGCATTTGAAACAGATAGAAAGTTAATTGAAATCAAGACAGAGGCAGCCAAGCTGAGAAGGTTTGCTGCAATTGAAAAGAAGATCGGTTTGGAGCACAAATCAGAAGGATTCTGGCTGCATGGAGAATATTCTGACTTACTCCCAGGATGGAAGAGGAAACCAGGCGATATAGATCTTGAATGGTTCAAGAGAACTGATATTCCTCACCGTGCAAATGCTGATGCTCCTGTTCAGGCGCATCATTAATCTGTAAAATATTGCACAAAAGGTCAGTTTTTGTTGTATAATAACGATGAGGGTAGCGAGGGTGTTTTGCTACCCTCATCGTGTTTGTATCGAGATTTTATTTTCATAAAAAAGGTGGTGTTGTTATGGTGGCATCAATATTAAAATCGGAAATTAAGGAGCAGAAGGGTATTTTTGCTTCGCCTAGTTTGCCTGACAAGTCTGGACATTTTGGACGTTTTGGCGGGAAATTTGTTCCTGAGACCATAATGCCTGCTCTGGAACAATTGGAAAAGGCATATTTGCAGGCAAAAGAAGATCCATCGTTCATTGTGGAACTGGAATATTATTTGAGGGAATATGTTGGGCGGCCATCAACGCTTTATTATGCAGAACGGTTGACAAAAAAAATCGGGGGCGCTAAGATATATTTAAAAAGAGAAGACTTAAATCATACGGGAGCCCATAAAATAAATAATACGATTGGACAGATACTGCTGGCGATAAGGATGGGGAAGAAAAGGATAATTGCTGAAACAGGGGCAGGTCAGCACGGCGTTGCTACTGCTACGGCGGCCGCTATGTTCGGGATTGAATGTAATGTTTATATGGGCGAAGAAGATATGAGGCGTCAAGCATTAAACGTTTTTAGAATGAAGTTGCTGGGGACAAAGGTTATACCGGTAACAAGCGGGTCGAAAACGTTAAAGGACGCAACAAACGAGGCCTTCAGAGATTGGATGGCTTCTGTAAGGCATACGCACTACATTTTAGGTTCTGTTGTTGGTCCCCATCCCTATCCAATGATGGTTAGAGATTTTCAGGTAGTAATTGGGAAAGAGGTAAAAAAGCAGATTTTGGAAAAGGAGCGGAGGCTTCCTGACTATCTTATTGCGTGTGTTGGAGGAGGCAGTAATTCGATGGGGTTGTTTCATCCTTTTATTGAAGATAAAGAAGTAAAAATGATCGGTGTGGAAGCGGGAGGTATTGGAGCTGAGGTCGGGCAGCATGCGTCTACGCTTACGAGTGGGAAAGTGGGTATTTTACACGGAAGTTCAAGTTACGTGTTGCAGGATGAAGATGGTCAAACATCGCCTGTCCATTCAATTTCAGCAGGGCTAGACTATCCAGGTGTCGGTCCGGAGCATAGTTATTTAAAAGATATCGGGCGGGCAGAATATGTATCGATAAAGGACGATGAGGCTGTGAATGCATTTCAAGAGTGTGCCCGTCTGGAGGGAATTATACCGGCACTTGAGGCGTCTCATGCAATTGCTTATACTATGAAATTTGCGCCAACGCTGGATAAAGATAAAATAGTCGTGGTGTGCCTGTCTGGCAGCGGTGATAAGGATTCATTCGAAGTGGCGAAAAAATTAGGGTACAACATTTGATTAATAAAAAATAATTGTCGCTTACGGAAGACTATTTGTAATTCGTTTTAAGATTTGATGAACAGAGTTGATAAAAAATTTCGAGAGTTAAGAAGTCAAAAAAAACCTGCATTTATACCGTTTATTACAGCGGGAGACCCAGATCTACAAACAACAAGAGATTTGATTCTGGAGTTTGAAAAGAGGGGTGCAGATATTATTGAACTCGGTATTCCTTTTTCTGACCCCATCGCTGACGGTCCCATCATTCAGGCTTCATATCATAGAGCGTTAGTTAAAGGTGTGAAAGTCGCAAACGTATTTGATATGGTAGCAAAGCTTCGTAGCGAATCTGAAATACCAATTGTTTCTATGGTATCTTACAGTATCGTATTTAAGGGGGGTTGTGAGCGGTTTGTTGAGAAGGCAATACAAGCCGGTCTGGATGGTTTGACCATTCCTGATTTACCTGTGGAAGAAAATGATGAACTGTTTGAGATTGCACGAAAAAAAGATTTTAAAATTGTCTGTTTTGTGGCGCCAACAACAACCGATCAAAGAATGGCATTGATTGCGCGAAAATCACAAGGATTTTTGTATTATATTTCAGTGGTGGGTATTACCGGGATTAGGGACAAAATATCAGAAGATGTGGTTCAAAACATTAATAAGTTGAAACAAATGACAAACATCCCAATTGCGGTGGGCTTCGGGGTTTCTACACCAGAACATGCAAAACTAATTGGAAGGGTTTCTGATGGGGTTATTGTTGGGAGTGCCATTGTGAAGGAAATGGAAAAACATGCAAATGGGTTTTTTGACAAAAAGACGATAAAAAGTATCGGTGAATTTGTTGGGGCGTTGGTTCGCGGAGCGAAGGATTAGATTAATCGTTTTATGAAGGTGTTTTTATAGGTTGTAGGGGTAAGGCTTTTTTTTGACAATGAGTGACCATAAACAGCCAGTTCATACCTTGCTTGGGATTAAAGACTTAGAATGGACTGCTGTTTTTTTGTCTCTGTTGTTTTGGCCAATTTCAGACATGGCTGATAAAATTGTCTTTTTTTAATTGCATACAACATTATGTTTTTTAGGACAGTTAGGTATGATGCGCTATAAATATTGGTAGCGGTATACTTATTGCTGTGTTCTTGCATATTCATAACACACTATGTCAAACGATGCACATAGTTAACATTAGATAGCAGGAGTTAATGATTATTTAAGCGATTCGAAACATAGCTTTTTTCCCGCTATCATGGGCTGCAAAATTGGTTGAAGATAATGATTGATTTGAATGCTTCCGAAGCAAGCACAAGAAACAAAAGGTGTGTTGGAAATAAATAAAAAAAATAACTTTTATATTGACTTAAATTTAAGAATAAGTATATTAAATAGGCTTGTTAAATGTGAATATTGAAATTTAAATCAGGGGGGTGTCGAAACTACGTTTTTTGTATTAATAATTGATTAGAGAAGGGGGGTGGTCGGTAAAAATTTTAGAGTTAGTGATGTTTGTAACGCGACCGTATGGATAAGAGAAAGGAGGAGAATTTAAAGTATCATGCATAAATTTTTGAAAGTAACATTAGCGTCGGCTTTAATAGGATTCGGCACAATGGGTGTGGTAGCCAATCTGATGACAAAAGAGGTAAAGGCAGTAGAAATTATCACCCACTGGGTACCTCATGAAGTGTATGGACAAATAGGTGAGCCAGATAACAACGGTAAGGTGTTTTTTTCCGGCTTGGGAGCAAAATACATGGGATATCCAAAGGATGCGGGTCAGCCACCTTATCCTGGAAAATATAGTAAATTTTGGAAGACGTTACCTGCCTACCGTTATTACATCCCAGACTTTATGTACAACAGGGATGAGGTAAGGCCTTCAAACCCAATTAAGGGTACGTTCCAAAACGAACAGTGTATTGCATGTCACTCTGTTATGACTCCTGGTATTGTGAGGGACTATAAGAAGAGTGCACATTCAAGGGCAGAACCAAGCCCAACGGGTTGCGATACCTGTCACGGCAACAACCACCAGAAATTGTCCATGCCATCATCGAAGGCTTGCGGTACCAGCGAATGCCACGAAACGCAATACAGTGAGCAGGGACAAGGTGGTATCGGTTCGCATGCTTCCTGTTCGAGCTTTGCTCAGGTTGAGTGCGCTTGGTCTATTGAAAGGCCACCGGGTGATACGGCAGGTTGCACATTCTGCCATACCAGTTCAGAAGAGAGATGCAGCACTTGCCATCAGAGGCATCAGTTTAGCCCCGCAGTTGCAAGGCATGCAGAGCAGTGCAAGACATGTCACTGGGGTAAAGATCATAGGGATTGGGAAGCTTATGACATTGGTCTTCACGGCGTAGTATACCAGGTTAATAAGTGGAATCCGAAAGAGTTTGACTGGACAAAGAAGTTAGCTGACGCTGATTATGTAGGTCCAACCTGTCAGTACTGCCACATGAGGGGTGGACATCACAACGTACAGAGATTCGGCACTGTATATACCAGTATGGGTATGTCCATGGCTGATCGTGGAGCTCCGATCTGGAAAGAGAAGAGAGATCGTTGGGCATCAGTTTGCGACGATTGTCATTCACCAAGATTTGCTCGTGAGAACTTGCAGGCATTGGATGAATCAGTTAAGGATGCTGGTCTGAAATATCGGGAAACGTTCAAAGTTGCTGAAGATCTTGTAAAAGACGGTGTTGCTGATCCGATGCCGAAAGATCTGTGTCCTGACTGGTCAGGTCAGCATATTTGGAGTTTGAAGATCGGTGCTTATCATGATGGTCCGGCATACGGTGGAAAGACCGGAGAGTCTGGTGAGTTCAGGATGTCGAACTGTACCGATATCGAGAGGTTGTGCTTTGAAAGTGTAGGATATTTCCAGACATACATTTACAAAGGTATGGCACACGGTTCATGGAACGATGCTACATACTCTGATGGTTCGTTCGGTATGGATCGTTGGTTGGTCAATGTAAAGCAGGACGCTTCTCAGGCAAGGAGACTTGCTGCTATCGAGAAGAAGGTCGGCATTACTTGGGTTCCTGAGAGTTTCTGGAAGACAGGCGAATGGCTTGATCAGTTGACGGGCCCATACATTGTGAAGAATCATCCTGGCAAGACCATTTTCGATCTGTGTCCTGATCCAGGTTGGTTAGATACGCACCATGCTCCAGCCGAAGAGGTTGAGTACATCAACAGGAAGCTGAAGGAATTAGGAATGAAGGTTGAATCACATGGAGCGCATCACTAATTGAAGTAAGCTTTTTATAAAGCTTGTTGTTTTCAAAGGAAGCTGTGTGTAGTTTGCACAGCTTCCTTTTTTTATTTAATATTGTATTGAAATTATAGAAATTTTGCCTGATAATTGTTTGAGTTGGGTTTTGCTCTAAAATGTTTTTTTTGATGTGTGGGAGATTTTTATGAAAACGTGCAAAGGTTTTATTTTATTGTTATTAATGGGTCTGTTTTGTATACCGCTTTCCTGTGGAAAGGCAGAAAAGCATATTGAGATTGCCAATAGCTTGTTAAAAGAAAATAAACTAAGTGAGGCCTTAGATGAATATACAAAAGCTATTGAATCAAATACCAATCTTGCTGAGGCTTACTATGGCAGAGGGTGCGTTTATCTTGAGCAAGAAAAGCTGGAAGATGCAACTGCAAATTTCAGGAAGGCTATAGATATCAAGCCGAATTATATAGATGCGCATAAAAAATTAGCAGAGGCATTTATTAAGATTGGGGCGCCCGATGATGAATTCCAAAAACGTTTTAAGGCTATTCAGAACGACCCCGATAATGCGCTGGCTTACGTTGATTTAGGGGTATTTTATCATAAATTGGAAAAGGATATAGATGCTATAGAACATTACAAAATGGCTTTAGAAATTGAACCGAAGAATCCTTATATTATGTTTAATCTTGGCGTTGGATATCTGGATATGGGTTTGTATGATGATGCGGAAACCACTTTTACAAAAGTACTAGAAATTAATCCGGATTATGACAATGCGCATTATAATCTTGCGGTGGCTTTGCACAAACAAGGGAAGATAGACGAAACTATAAAAGAATTGAACAGAACTCTTGAGGTTAATCCAAACTATTCCAACGCTTATGTTGTGTTTGGCTTAATCAAACTGAAAGAAAAGAAGTTCGAGGAAGCTATTGCTCAGTATAACAAGGCTATGGAGATAGATTCTAATAATCTTGAAGCACGTTATCAGCGTGCAATTGTTTTTGCCTTGCAAAAAAGATACGACGAAGCATTGGCAGAGAATATGGCAGTACTGGAGAAGAACCCAAAGCACGCCAATGCCGCATATAATATTGGCGTAATTTATCACAGGATGGACCGGCTTGACAAGGCTATGGAATGGTATGATAAGGTGGCCAAAAAGATCGATCCGTTATATGAAGATGCTTATTATAACAGGGCGCAGATTTATTCTATGAAAGGTGACCACAGCAAGGCATATAGCGATTTTATTACCTATTCATACATTACGAAATGGAGGACGGGAAAAGATCCTGCGGTAGTCTATAAACAGGATGAAATTAAGGAAATGTTCTTGCAGTCTGTACCGGCATTAAAAGATCAGGCAAAGGACCAGGAATTAGAATTAAAATCCAATTAAGATGGTAATGAGAGCGTTACTTATAGGATTTATTTGGGCGTGGATTTGGTTTCCGTTCGTTTGCATGGCGAAAGATGGGTCTTTGACCGGCGATAGTTGTTTTGATGATGGCAAATGGGACGAGGCTATTGGTGAGTACGAAAAGTTACTTGCAAAAAACAAAAAACAGCCGGAAATTTATTATAAGCTGGGAAATGCCTATTATAAAAAGGGAAATCTGGAGAAGGCCGTAGAAGCTTTTACTTTGGCAACCCAGTACAAACCGGACTATTTTGAAGCTTATCAGAAATTGTCCGAAGTCAGCATGCAGATCGGCGTGCCAGAAAATGAGATAAAGAGCTGTCTGAAGGACGTGCAGAAAAATCCCAATGATGCCGATGCCCACTTTCGGTTAGGTTCTGCATATTACAAGAGCAACATTCTTGAAGATGCAAAAAGAGAGTATGAAACGGCGATAGGGCTTGATCCTAAAAAGGCTGAGGCGTATTTCAATCTGGGGGTTTTGTATCAGGATATTAATACGTATGATAAAGCTGCCGGTATGTACAAAAAAGCGATTGAAATATCGCCGGCTTACGAAAAGGCGCATTTTAACCTTGGCGTTGTTTATTATCAAACAGGGTGTCTGGATGAAGCTCTTTCTGAGTATAAACAGGCCATTCAAATCAATTCAAAATACGCCGATGCTTACGTGAATATAGGAATTGTTTATTTTGTAAAGGGTTCTTATTCCGATGCTCTTGACGCCTTGGGTAAGGCAATGCAACTGGTGCCGGTATCCGATAAAATTCATTATTATCGCGGGAACGTGTATCAGCAAATGGATAAAATTGATAGTGCGATAGGTGAATACAAGAGGGCGGTCGAGCTTAATTCAAAAATGATTGCATCTCATTATAATCTGGGAATTATTTATCTGAAGAAGAAAAAGATAAATGACGCCATTCGGGAATTTACAAAGGTGATTGAACTGGATCATGATTATGCAAACGCCTATTTAAATCGTGGCAAGGCCTATGAGTTAAAGGGTGACACAAACAACGCGCAAAATGACTATAATTCTTACCAACATGCCAAATCAGCATTTGCAAGGGTTTATAAGGAAGAGGCAATATCTCCGTATTATATGGGTTCTAATCCCGGCGAATGAGAGACTAGATATCCTGTGTAGTTGTTTCTGTTCGATAGAAGTTAAAGCTGTTTTCATTATTCAGAGAAAAGGCACTACCGTGCTTTTCGTATGGAGTAAATTGCGATGGGTTATCTGTAAGGATTGAGAAAGCCGTTCTGCACTGATGAACGGCTTTTATTTTTTCTGCATCAGTTTATATATTCCCGTTATTCAAAAAGAAATTACAGACCTTTTGTGAAACAGCGTCTTCCTGTGTCCTGTAGAAATGATCGCTGTTTTCAATTAAATCCAGAGTTTTTGGCGATGCTATCGGTTCAAAGCCTTTTAAAGTATCTTTTTCGGTTGTTGCAAAATCATTGTTGCTGTAAATAAATAACTTCGGTTTCCTGCTGAATTGCAAATAATCAAGATTATATTTGCCAAAAGGTGTTGAGATGGAAGCAACTGCCGCGATAGAAGCATTTTTTGCGCCGATACTCATGCCAACAATGCTGCCAAAGGAGTATCCTGCGATATATATTTTGTCCGTGTCATTAAGTTGTGAAACAAGAAAGTTCAGAGCTGCTTGTGCATCCATTTCGGCATCCAGGTAGTTGTCGCCATGCAGAGATTTTTCCCAGTACTCGAATTTTCCTGCAATGTCACGTACATGGCACGCGCTTTTTCCTACACACCGATAGTTGAACCGAAGTGACACAAAGCCCATATTTACAGATACCCGCGCAAGACTGGTAATGATGTTGTTATCCATATCACCCCCTAAATTGGGATGCGGAGCGCAGAGCAATATCGCCTGTTCCGGGCGGGCGTCTTCTTTGTACGTCAATACCCCTTCAAGCTTCAGATGGTTTGAATGGAAATATACCGATTCTTCAATCATTTTCCAGTGATTTTAAAAGTGTTTGTGACAAGCGGAAGTTATGCATACCGTATTTTTGAATAAACGATACAATATTCCGATTGTCTGTTGGGTCTGCGTCATTACGGCGATGTGTTATAAGGAGGGTATTTAGCGTTTCTTTCCATGCGTCGTACAATAACCCATAATCGGAATTGTGGCACGATATGCAGCTTTCTCTTACCGGCTTAAATGCGGAACCGTCCAATTCATGTATGTGGCAGTCCTGGCAGAAAACAATATCTGACATCCAGTCAGGTTTTATTGCAGCAGTGTCGTAACTATTTCCCGCTATATACTCCTTCACCCTTTTGTGACATTTTAGACAGTTTTCCTGATTTTGCATAGAATTATTACGAGAGCCGGTTTTCTCCCACGAAGAGGAGGTGTCGTGAGTTTTCGAATATGGCGGATTGTCAGGTGCTTTAGAGTTGCTTTTGTGGTGACATATCCAGCATCCGTTATTTTGAAGAGTGAGGTTGCCGTGTGTTTCAGATTGAGCGGAATCGTTGTTATGGCATTCACTGCACTCTAAACCTTGAAAGGAAGAGTGGGTTTTGTGCCTGAAAACTTCCCCCCCGTATATGGTGCGATATGCAAGATAATTTACATGACACCGTTCTGTGCAAGTTTCTGAAGGATATGGCTTCAAATGTATTTTCCCGGCCTTGTCTTCCTCCTTCTCCATGCCGCCTTCTCTTTGAGGAATGGAAACAGGTGCGGTGGATTGTCTGTTGTCCTGAGGACAAGCCTTGTTTCCAGCCGCACAAGCAGGAGATGCGATATTGCATATAAAAAAAACGAAGGGGAAAAATAATCTAATCATACGGTTGTTTTTTAATTGTGTTCTGCAAATTGGAAATACTGTAGCTTAAGAGGTCTTTCACATATTTGATATTGTGAACGCCTTTGCTTCCATCCTCGGTAATGAGCTGATAATTTGCTTCCGCTTCATGTATGATGGAGTGAGTACCCTTTTTCACGTGTTTTTTAGCCTTTGTTAATAACGTCTTCAACAGGCGCATCTGTGATGTGACGAAACGCTTTTGTTCTGAGACTATTTTGTTAAATTTCATAGGATGGCAATTCCCGCATACGGACGGTTTTATTCTCGTCTTCAGTTGCTTGTCTGTATGGCAGGCGGTGCAGTTTACTGTTGCAAGATACATGGGATCGGGTGTTCCTTGCACACCAAATCCGCCTGCGCCCTGCATAATCAGGCTTTGTATTTTGAAGTCTGCAGAGAGTGGCTCATCTATACAGATAGTATTGTCTTTTTTGTTCCAGCCATGGGTAATGGGAGTATGGCATGACGAACATGCGGTCTTGTGGAGAACAATGTGTTTCTGATGCATGTCGGAAGCGTTGTTAAAATTGTCCGATGCCGAGGAGTGACACCGAACGCAACTCTTTTTAGTTACGCTTCCACCCCCTTGAATGGTGTTAAAATGACAGTCAGTGCAGGCGGCTCTTGGGTATTCATCATGTTTGAAAGTCTTTCCGTATATTTCCCTGGTTATTTCGATGTGGTCATGACAGAGAGTGCAATCTTTAATAGGTATATTGTCTTTAGAATAAAGAAACGGTTGTGTTGTGAAATGGCATATATAACACGTGTTTATATCTGTTTCAAAATGTTTTTCCCCCCGAAGACTTGCGTGACACGAAGTGCATCTCAATAAAAGATTCTCGGTATGCATAGTGTTCTCATGCGCATCGTTAGCAGCCTGTTGCAAAGGAAGTGTGATGGAGGGAGTTTCTCCCTGATTCTGCGTGGCTGTCAAATGCGTCTTATGCTGAAAGGGTTTGATCTGTTCAAACCGGACAGATTTTGCAAATAGCTTATTTCCCGGGTGGCATGATTCGGACGTGCAATGGTCGTTCTTTATTTCTGCGGCCATTATGGCAGTCCCTTTGTTTTTGTGAGCATGACATTCGACACAGACGATACCTTCCATCCCTGGCTTTTTGCAGGCGTTATTGAATGATGTGTCGACATGGCACTTCGCGCAATATTGTGGACGTTTCGGCCATGTCATGGTAAAGCATAATACGGCAATGACTACGCATACTGCAACGGCAGTAGTCGCTGCAAGCCTTGAGGCAGTCTTTTTATTTAATTTTTTAACTTCAGCGAACATATTTTGTTATTCAACAGAGAATGCTTCGCAAGGGTGAAAAAATGCTAAGGTTTATATGTTGTTTCTGCTAATGGGATATTTTCTTTTCTGTTAAAGAAAACTCTGGTTACAGAGGCTTTTAATGCATACGATTCCTCATCCCAACGGAAGCAAAATGGAATACCTCTTTTTTCTTTATATTGTAAAGCTGTTCCTGTTTCTACAAACAGACGTTCCGATTGGGAATGCTTTGTTTGCCCCGTTTTGTCTTGCATTTCAATTGTTATTACCACTTCGCGGTATCCGTAATCTCCCGTCGGTATAGTGTGAGGGATGTCGGTGTTTTCTACTTCCAATATTCCCTCAATCCTTCCTTCGGTATGAACGATGTTTTTGAATGATACCGGCAAAGAATCGATGCTCTTGCTGTGCATGGCCTGAAATGAAAAAGTGTGCTGCCTTCCCTCTCTTTGCGGATAGAGTTTCTGCCACGGCTCATCCTGAATAAGTTTGCGTTTTATTGCGGGCATGTGGCAATCCTGACAGGTCTTTTTCGCCGGGGTGTTGTCAGACGCCTGCCATGTTTTAAACGTACTTACGTGGCACTTCCCACACAAATCACTGGTTCTATAAAAGGGGTTTTTCTCATCAATGGGGTGAGGACCGTGTGCGGGCGCCGGGCCGCTCAGTTTGCAGTCGTTCAGGTGGCAGCTATTGCAATGCACGCCCTCGTCCAGGTTCACTTTGCGTGATTCAATTTTTTTATCAGTAAAAATGGTTTCCGGTGCATGACATCCCGTACAAAAGGTAAACCGGTATTCATTGGTTTCCTCTCTGAATGTGCCGCTGATAAAACTTCGCGCATGTGGCGAGTCTTTCCACTCGTTATAAATATCTCTGTGGCAATCACCGCAGCGTTCCGATTTTGGGGCATGAACGCCTCTTTCAACCAGTTCAGGGTAGACAACGCAGCCTCCCGATAGGAGGCACAGCGATAGAGATAGGAAGGGAAGGTGTTTTGTAAGAAAAGTCATGTGTGATCGTTGTGAGAATTCGGAGACCTGTTCCAACTTTTAAAGTTTGTGGCGAATGGCCAGAGGACAAACAATAGTGCGCAGACAGACAGGGTGATAATAAATAAACATTCATTTTTCATGAGTTCCTTAAGGTAGTAAACCGGCAGCAGGAACCATGTGATGTGTTCTGGTTTATTGATTAATTTGGGGAGAGGAAATACGATAATTGCAACGAGTTCGATAACGACCAGGAAACAGGAAACGATGATATGTCGTAGTATTTCGTTCGGGAAAAACGGTTCGAGCATGCCGGGTTTTCTATTTTTCGTGTAGTCTTTCATAGCGGTTCGTAAATCCCTGTTTTTCTAATCATAAAAAAATGTAATCCCATGAATACGCCCATTATCAGCGGTATACCGGCTATATGTATGGCGTATATGAATGTCAGATGGCCTGAATCGCAGGTAGCGGGATTATGCACGGGCAACAGGCTTCCGGTGTAGTACATAAGGAGTGTCAGAATGAGGAGGCTGGAGCCTGATACCCAGTGTAATTCACGCGGATGCCGGTATATTCGCTTGAAGAAAATGCGGAGCATGTGGCTGAATATCATCCCGATCATAATATGGGGTCCGACTGCATGAATACGATGGATAATCCACCCGTAGGGAATGCTATGGCTTGCGCGCCAGATGCTCGATACTGCGTCCCTGGCAGTTGGAATGAAAAAAAAGAGAAGAAAAATTCCCGTAACAAGTTGTATGAGAAATGCAACGAGCGACAGGCCTCCCATGCATCCAAACCAGCTCATGCCTTTCGGGATCAACTTTTTTGTAATGTTCGTTTCTATGAAATTTCTTACATACTCTTTGTTTTCGGATTCGATTGGCATCCGTGTTGTGTCGTTTTTTTTAAGGGACATATCGCCGCTCCGGAATTATTTTGGCATTTCCAGGCGGCAGAGAATTTCGTCAAGCGTGCTGGCCACCCGATCAATATCGTTTCTGGTAATAATTAACGGAGGCTGGAACGTAAGAACGTTTCTTGACATACCCGTTTTCCCGGCCAGAATCCCTCGGTCTTTTAACTCCTCAAGTATAAAATCCGTTTCTTCCGTAGCAGGGGTTTTGTTATTTTTAACCAACTCTGCTCCAATCATAAGCCCCTTTCCGCGCACATCTCCGATAATCGGATGTTCCTGCTGCAATAATTTCAGTTTTTCCATAAAGAAGTTGCCGAGTTCGTTTGCCCTCTCTGCAAGATGGTGTTTTTGAATAGTCTCAATTGTCGCTAAGGCGGCAACGGCTGATACGGGGTTGCCGCCGGTGGTAGAGGCGCCCGGGCGTGAATACGATGCGGCAATCTTGTCGTGTGTTATAAAGGCGCCGATTGGCGTGCCGTTGGCAAGCGCCTTTGCCAGCGTTAAAATGTCAGGGACTGTGTTCCAATGTTCAATGGCAAACATTTTTCCCGTTCTGCCGAACCCCGTCTGCACCTCGTCTGTAATCAAAAGCACACCATAATGGTTCGTGATTTCTCGAATCAGGGCGAAATACTCAGGAGGAGGCGTAATGATACCCCCGTTGCCCTGTATCGGTTCTATAATGAATGCCGCAAAATCGCCGTTTTTTACAATATCTTCGAGAATGCACGCACATTTTAAGTTGCAGTCCGGATAGGTGAGATTGTATGCACAGCGATAACAGTAAGCCGCAGGGATATGAACAATATTGTCAAGCGGAAACGGGTCTGTTCTCCACATGGGAATGCCGGTAAGGTTCATGGTAAATTTGGTGCGTCCGTGAAGTCCCTCCCGTACGGATACGAACTTGTGCCGGGCGGTGTATAATTGTGCAAGGAGCGCTGCTCCTTCATTGGCTTCCGAGCCGCTGGCACAAAAGAAAGATCGCCTGAGTGTTCCCGGTGTAATTTGCGCAAGGATTTCGGCAAGGTCTACAATGGGTTGGGTGAGATAGATTGTGGTGGTATGCTGAAGCGTCTTTACCTGTTCACAAATTCTTTCTACCACTTCCGTATTACAGTGCCCGGTGTTCATTACGGACACACCACCGTAAAAATCCAGGTACTGCCTGCCTGTATGGTCATACAGATATTGCATCTCGCCTTTGACTATCTGCATCGGCTTTTTATAGAAGTGATAGACGCAGGGGATCAGATATTCCTGTTTTTTCCGAAGAATAGCCTCGGGGCCAATGTGGTTCATAGTTCCATTTTCCTGAAAGTGTCTAGTATGACAAAGATTCGCTTTCTTTTTTCAGCGCTTTTGCTATTTTTGTGTCTTCAGTTTTTATATGATTCGACAGCCACTCTCCAACCTGTTTCTGAGCTTGTACCACCAGATGCAAAGTGGCACCGTATTTGTTGAACTCTTTTTTTAAATGGATGTAGTCTCTGATAAATTGCGTATGTTCCGCCTTATGCGGTACATATCCGTCGTAATTATGCTTTGTCATTAATTCTTCTTCCGCACTGAAATGGGTTTTGACATAGTCGGATAAAAACTCTAATATTTTATTTACTTCTTCTCTTCCTTTACCCTGATCCATAGCGCTGAGCAAGGTATTAAGTCTGCTGAAAATTTCCTTGTGTTGATTGTCGATGGTCTCTATGCCTATCATAAGGTCTTTGCTCCACTGGAATGCCATGTTCTACCTCCTTTACAGGTTTAAATTGGGTTGTCTATTACAGCAACTCGTGGGGGTTGAAGATTTTCAACCCCTACATTGAATTCCTGTATCAATTTAGTCTTTTGAAAATGTAACGCTATACTCAACCACAAAGTTCACAAAGAAAGGATGCGCAACCAGGACACAAAGAAAAACCTTAGTGCTCTTTGTGATAACTTGGTGTGCTTTGTGGTTGATTCTTTCGTCTTATTTTCATAAAGTTACATTGCTACATTTTTCAAAAAACTAAAGTGTTACGAATTCCCTAACATTCAAATTGGGCACTCGGCAACTTTGAAATTCCTGTACGTAAATTTTAGTTTAAATATGCGCTTTGTAATTTTAAAAACTGCCGGTATTCCTCAATTGAGGCTGACTGGGCAGACAGACGAAGGGCGTCAATAGTGTCGTAGTGATGAATCAGCAGAGAAACGATTTCAGTGTCCAATGCGGAATCAATGACCATCTTTTGGATTACTTGCAGCGCCTCGCCTCTGGACATGCCCTTCCTGTATGGGCGGTCTTCGGTTATGGCAGTGAATACATCGGCAACGGCTAAAATCCGCGACCCTGCTGGCAGATCAACGTCTCTGAGTTGAAAGGGGTATCCCTTTCCGTCTAGCCGTTCATGATGAAATGACGCCCAGGAATTGATGACCTCAAGGCCTTTGACGGCGCTGAGGACGTTGTGGGTATAGAGGACATGGTTCTGGATAATGGAAAATTCTTCATTCAGCAATTTTGACGATTTCTCTAATAGCTCAGACGGGATGGCGATTTTGCCCAAATCATGGAGATAGCCCGCAATTCTTACTGTCAGGCACATACGGTCTGTAAAATTGGCCAATCTTGCCAGTCCTTCGGCGCAGGCCGCCACACCGCTGGAATGTGTTGCAGTGAAACGACAGCGAAAGTCAATGATTCTTCTTAACATATTGGCCAGACTGAGAAACTCATGTATATCCATTTCAATTGCCTTTGTTTGAGCCCGGAGGGACAGTATCGTTCCTATTGTCGAGGACACAATATCATGCCAGAAATATTCGTTTTTAGCCAGGCGTTTTAAAGCATCGATCTGTTCCGGCATGAACGTTTTGTTTGCCAATGCCTCAATTTTGCTGCAAATCGGCTGTATTTGTCCGGTTATCTCCTTCTTTCTGTTTATGAGAACCGCCACACGGTCAGCTAAATGCAGGATAAAACTGCCTACAGGTATTTGTTCTCTCTCTGCTTTTGTTACGTTGCCATTGTTCCATGCGGTGTGGTGAAATCGTACCAGTGTTGCTATGCCGGAAAAAGGCTCAAACATTTTAAGCAGGTAATAACCGAGTTCGGCATGACGGTGAGGAGCTTCCATTTCGAAGCAAAGGGTGCTCAGTCTGTCTTTCAGAGAAATGGCGCCGATGTCATGCAATGCTGCCGCCATAACGATGTTGTTTGTTTGTTCGGCGGAGAGTTTCAGTTCTCCGGCGATGTTGAGTGCTATATAAGCCACCTGTTTGTGATGGTTGACGACATCAGGGCTGATTAAATCCATGGTATCTGACAGGCAAATGACCAGGTCAAGTAAATGAATCTGTGTTGTGTTTGCAATCGGATGATCGATATTTTTCATAATTGCGACTCAATGTATGTCAAAATTTCTGTTCGGTAGTGTAAAATATTTTGTGTAAATTTGGTAAGGGGTAGAAAAAAGGCGCATTCACCTTTATACTTGGAGTTGTGAAATTTAGAATAACAATAAACCAAGGAAGGAGAATACGCCATGATAGA
>Ga0233425_10006338_pt1 | contig 17673 bp, 16 predicted proteins | sample Watercolumn_Towu_2_FD_181712 | JGI IMG/M metagenome (GOLD analysis project Ga0233425, IMG submission 181712) | Freshwater microbial communities from Lake Towuti, South Sulawesi, Indonesia - Watercolumn_Towuti2014_140_MG | ecosystem: Environmental > Aquatic > Freshwater > Lake | place... | reverse complement strand
ATAATGTTCATTGAGGTTGCCTATCTGTAACCTGCAATTTTCACAAGGTGTCACAACTATTTTTGCTCCTGTCTTTTTTATCTGTTCATATTTCAGTTTCCCGGTCTTTAACCTCAAATCTTCAAATTCAGGCATTGCTACGAGCCCTCCCCCGCCACCACAGCACCAATTTCTTGCTTTGGCAGGGTTAAGGTCCCTGAAATCACGGGCGATTTTATTAATGATGAAACGGGGCTCATCGTAAAAGCCTGCGTTCCTTCCCACCTGGCAGGGGTCATGATAAGTAACAGGGATTTCCACATTCCCTTCCTTTAGCTTAATCTCCCCGTCTTTTATATATCCGGCAACCAGCTCTACAAAACCCCTTATCTTAAATGGCAGCTTTTCTTTTGCCCATGCCTCATATAAAAATTTCAATACCCTGTAAGCATGCCCGCATTCAGTTACAACAATTTCTTTTACTTTGAGCTTCTTTGCTTCGTCTATTATCCTGTCTGCTATCTTTTTTGCTTTTTTGCTGTCGCCCAGAAAATATCCGTAATTTGCTGCTTCAAAAAGTGAAAGCGTCCAGCTTTTTTTTGCTTTGTTAAATATCATTGCAGCAGGAATTATAGTATGGGTTCCTGCAAGCGCGACATAAAGCATGCCGGCTCCTTCAACTTCTATTGGGATAGTTGCGCTTTTGTCCCCAAGTTTTTCTTTTAACTCTGTTTCGCTATCTTTTAGTGTCTCCACAAGTATTTCCCTGAAAATATCCATGCTTTCGCCCTTCATGATTGCAGCGTCAGCAAGCTCACCAAGTATCTCATTACCTTTTCCCGCTGCATTCAGTATTTCTTTTGCAGCAGAAAGAACCCATGCAGTATCAATACTGAATGGGCAATAAACCATGCACCTTCTACAGCCGGTGCATGCATATGTAGCTTTATAAAGTTCATCGAGGAGCTTTTCATCATCAATTTCTTTTCCTTCAAACATTTTTGGAAACATCTTTCCAAAGGGAGAAATATTTTTCTTGTATATTCTTCTTATAAGCTCTGCCCTGTATGCCGGCAGGTAGGTTATATCTTTGGTAACTGCGTACTGGTGGCACGCATCCCTGCATATTGCGCACCTTGCACAGATGTCAAGGTAATATAATAACTGCCTGTTTATCTTGTTTTTTAAGACATTAAGCAGGGCCAGTCTTTTAGAACTGTCCATCATGCATCACTCCTTACAGTATTTACAGCAAAGGTGCCGATTGCATGGGTCAGTTTGCTGAACGGAAAATACATCACAAAAATATTTACAAATAGAACATGTGTCGTGAGGACCCAGCGGGCGCCCTTTTCTGCAATTGCTGGAGGGAAACTTGGCTTAAACATCAACACGCTCTGGAAATATGCCCTGTAATCAGCAACAGATATTTTTGCAAAAAACCGCAAGTGGTCGCCAAGAGCTATAATTACAATAAGCAGGAAAACAATAAAATAATCCTCAAAAACTGAAAGTTCCTTATATGGAGAAAAAAAGCGCCTGAATATGTAGAAGAAAATAATGATTAGAAGAATAATCCCCATGGTGCCTCCTGCAATTGCACCAAGTTTTTCCATCCCTCCGGAGCCGATTATATTAACCAGCGGTGTAAATTCTTTTACCATCCTGAAATGCGCAAGTAAAACTGCAGCAAGCGAAAAATGAAATGATATTGCAAAAACCCACATCCATGGGTCGACCTCGGCCGAATGCGGAAAAACAAACGCATCTTTTAAGAGTTTAAAAAACCGCACACCTTTATTTTTTGGTTTGGGATAAATGCCAAGTGCAACAGAGGACTTTGGGGTTTTTACCCAGGTAACTATCTGGTAGGCCATCCCGATTATAAAGACTATCACAGCTATATATATCAGGATGCCTGCAGCAAAAAAAGAAAAACCATTCATAAGTTACCATTCCTTTTTTGTTGTATATTTTTGACCTTTCAAAGAATATATTTATAAAAAAACATATAACCTTATATTACATACATTTAAGCCTATTTCAACCTTTTAACATAAAATATAAGGTCCTTGCCATCTTTTTCAGTCTTTAAGATCTCATTACCTGTGGTCCTCGCCCATGATGGTATATCTGCAAGTGCACCCGGGTCAGTGGCTATTGCCTTTATGACTCCGCCCACAGCAATATTTTTAATGTTCTGGCTTACCTTTACCATTGGCAGCGGGCAAAGCAACCCTTTCAAATCAAGCTCCAGGTCCACTTTTATTTCCTCAGTCATCTGATGTTCCTTTCATTATCATTAAATTGGTAAAAAGTTATATAAAGAGGGTTGTAAACGAATTCTTTGCATGTTCAAGCATAAATGCAACACCCACAACATCTTTTACTTCGTCTATAAGTGCCTCACGGGGTATTTCCATAATATCCATTGTTTGCTGGCATGCATACATATTTACACCCAGGTCAATAGCAAGCTTTCTCTGGTCTTCAAGTGTCATCATGCCCTTGGCCTTCATCATCTTTTTGAACATGAATCTGCCCATTCCTGCCATACTGTACTTGCTTGGAGAAGCTTTTCCTATCCCCCCGCCTTCTATTATTCCAAACATTTTTGCCAGGAAACTTTTACCTGTGCTTGCCTTAGCTTTTTTAATTGCACGAAAACCCCAGAATGTAAAAAACATTGTAACATCCATATCTGATGCTGCTGCACCTGATGCAATACTGAATGCTGCAACTAGTTTATCCATGTCGCCGCTTAGCACAATTAATGTTATCTCTTTTCTTTTTTCTTCCATCTTTTATCCTTTCTTTTATTTGGTCTTGTCTGATCTTTTACCGGCCGGCATTTTTAGAACCAGCAGCTTAAATAAAATAATTTTACAAGTGCTACATTAATAAGGAAAAACCTGTCTTTTATTTATTATCGTCAAGAGCATCCCTGACAGTTTTTTGTTTTACTTTGTAAGAGTCCTGCAGCACTTCTGTCAAAAGGTCATAGGCCTGGATTATTTTGGCATTTGAAATGGAATAATAAATATTATTGCCATCCCTTCTTGTATTTACCACTCCTTTGGACCTTAAGATTGAAAGATGCTGAGAAAGGTTTGCCTGGGAAATGCCTGTCCTGTTTACAAGTTCTGTTACTGACATCTCTCCATCACGCAAATTATCAAGTATTGCCTGCCTGTTGGGGTTAGATATAGTTTTACAGATCTCTGCATGAAGATTATAAAAATTGCTTTTAGTCATTTTGTTCCCCTGAATCTAATATATAAATATAACAATATTGTTATATAGTGATAAATTATAATTTAATTTTTTTTTTGTCAAGTTATTTTTTTGGATTTAAAATATTAATTGCCGGATAATAACTTGCTAGCCGGTTCTTCTTTGGAAAAATAGAAGCGGTTTTAGTAAAAACATTTATTTATAATTAAAAAAACCTGCTTAAAAATGCAGGCTGGATTTAATTTCAAGGAGATGAGAAATGGTTGACATTACGGGCAAAAGATCAAAAAAATCGGGCCTTCCGGCTGGCACTCTTATTCACATTGGTGAAAAAAAGCTAAGGGAAACTAAAATAAAGCTAATTGACTACAGCAAAAAAGATTTTATTGAAAAGGATCTTGATAATATCTCTCAATGTTTCCCTTATAAAGATGACCAGTCTATAACCTGGATAAATATTGATGGGCTCCATGATATAAATGTCCTAGAAGAACTCGGCAACTGCTTTGGTTTCCATCCATTAATTATGGAGGATATATTAAACACTGAGCAGAGGCCAAAAACAGAAGTTATGGATGAATATACTTATGTAGTGTTAAAGATGATAGATTCGGACTTAAAAGCAAATGAGCTTAAGATAGAACAGGTAAGCATAATATTCGGGAAGAATTTTGTCGTTTCTTTCCAGGAGTCACCGCTTGATATGTATGATCCAATAAGGAAGGCCCTCCAAAATGAAAAATCCCCGGCAAGAAAACATGGACCCGATTATATTGCATATTTATTAATAGATGCGATAGTTGATAATTACTTTAAAGTCTGTGAAATAATCGGGGAAAGGATTGAAATTTTTGAAAACAAGATAGTTGCTAATCCCACCCAGAAAACACTTGCTGCTATATATAAACTTAAAAGAAATATGCTTTTTATAAGAAAATCCATTTGGCCCCTCCGGGAAGTAATTTCCGGCCTTGACCGCAGCACATCAAAACTCATAAAAAGCAATACAAAACTTTATTTAAGGGATATTTATGACCATGTTATCCAGGTAATCGATACTGTTGAAACATACCGTGAAATGCTTTCAGAAATGATAGAAATATACCTTTCGAGCATGAGCAATAAACTCAATGAAATAATGAAAGTACTAACAATTTTTTCCGCAGTATTTATTCCACTGACTTTTATTGCAAGTATTTATGGTATGAATTTTAAGTGGATGCCTGAACTGTCATTTAAATACAGCTATATCATAGTATGGGCGATTATAATAGGGGTGGGCATTTTCCTGATTTTTTATTTCAAGCGTAAAAAATGGTTTTAAGTAATGATTGCAGGATAAGGCTGCAAAAAAACGTTTGCCAATAGCATTTCCGCAGCCAGGTTATTTTATGCTGCACAAATCAGTCAGCTTTCTCAGCGTCAACAACCATTGATTTTAATATATCTGCCCTTGCGATTATCCCAACCACTTTGTTATTTTCATCAACTACAGGTATTCGGTTTAACTTATCCTTTACCATTATCCTGGCTATATCACTGACAAGAGTATCCTTTTTTGCTGATTTAACCCTTCTGGCCATTATTTCCTCGACTTTGGTTTCAAGGTATTCTTTTGCGTCCTTCTGGTATTTTTCAAAATTCTCAATAAATGCATATGAGATAATCAGGGGATCAAAATAAATGGGAAACATCGGTTCCATGTCTTCAGTTATTATATCTGCATCTGTTACCATCCCAATAAGCTTACCTTCACCATCTACAACAGGAGCGCCGCTTATTTTATTTTTCAGCAGCATTCTGGAAAGCTCCCCTATTGTTGCATCTTTTCCTATAGTTATTACTTTAGCAGTCATTATATCTTTTGCAGTTCGTTCTGCCATTTTTTAAACCTCCTTTTAAGATAAATAATGTTTTAATCAGTAATAACCCTTTTATAATCCTGACTGTAATTATACCTATAATTATAATATATCTGGTTTTAAATATATTAAATATTTAAATATAAAAATATAGCATCAGCCTTTTAACTATTGCTGTTTTCAATAAATTTATTGAAACGCTGTAGCCATTGTGGGTAACCCTCCGGGCTTGTTTCTATAAACTCCATGAGATATGTTATTTTACCAAGAGTTTTGCTGCTTACATGATGCTCCATGCCGCATGCATCCCTTGCAGAAGTTTCCCCGTCCATCCCTAGAAACAGGTTAAGGAATTTAAAAATCTCTTCATGTTTTTTATTTATCACTTTTGCTTTATCAATACCTTTTTTTGTAAGTTCAAGATAACCATATTTTTCATGCACCAGCAAACCTTTTTCCTGAAGTTTGGCAATGGCATCAACGACAGATGGTGTCTTGACATTTAAAAATTCTGCAAGTTCTTTTACCCTTACTACTTTTTTATCTTTATTTATAATATATACTGCCTCAAGATAGTCCTCAAGGCAATGGCTCAGTGAAGCTGACTTCATAATACCCGCCTTAAATAAAATTACCTATTTTTTAACAGGGGGATCTTTTACCGGTTGTTTATCCCCTGCCTGTTTTTGTTTTAAATACTCTTTCATCTCTTCAAGTCCGGCAGCCTGGCAACCAGAGCACCTGGCCGGCTTTTTTGAAGATGAATAAAAATACCATGCAAGAAATGCAGCAGAAACAACGCCTGCAATGATAATTATAATTATTTCAACTGTTAAAACCATAAAATAATTTTCTACTGGTCCAATCTTTTATTTATGTTTAATTTATGAAAACAATTTGCTTGCCTGGTAAATAATAAGTGATACCACCCAGGCAAGGCCCAGGGTAAAAAGCGCCTGGAACAACATTTCTTTTGTGCCGGCTTCCCTTCTAAACACTGCCAGACTAGCAATGCACGGAAAATACAGAAGTGAAAAAACCATAAAATTGTACCCTGTTGACGGGCTATATGAATTTTTTATTGCTCCCATGAATTCCCCGGAATCACTGTTACTATCCGAAATGCTGAAAATGGTACCAAGTGTGGATACCACCACTTCCTTGCCCGCAATGCCTGTAATAGACGCAACAGCAAGCCTCCAGTCAAAACCAAGCGGCCTAAAAACAGGTTCAATGAAATGGCCCAGCCTTCCTGCTGCAGATTTCTCAAGCTTTAAAGCCCCGAACTCTGCGTTTATTTGTGACTCTATTTCACTGAACTGTCCGGCGCTAATACTGGAATCTTCATATTGCTGCCGGGCCAAAGCAAGCCTGTCCTGAAATGGCTGCTTTTCTTCTGCCACAATTTGCGGAAACGTAAATAATATCCATACAATAATTGAAATTGCAAGTATTACAGTTCCGGCTTTCTTAATATATAACCATGTCCGCTCCCACATATGCATTAATATGCCTTTAAAGGTAGGCAGCCTGTATACTGGCAGCTCCATTACAAATGGTTCAGATTCACCTTTAAACCTCGTTATCCTTAGTATTTTTGCAAAGGCCACTGCCATCAATATGCCGATAATATAAATTGAAAAAATAACATTGCCTGCATACCTGCCAAAAAATGCGCCTGCAAAAAGTATATAGATCGGCAGCCTTCCGCCGCAGCTCATAAAAGTATTTATGTGCATAGTTATGAGCCTGTCATTTTTGTTTTCCAGTGTCCTTCCGCACATATAAGCAGGAACGGTGCAGCCAAAACCTATAAGCATTGGCACAAACGATTTGCCGTGCAGGCCTATTCCATGCATAATCCTGTCCATAATGAATGCCGCTCTTGACATATACCCCGCATCTTCAAGCACAGCGATGCTTATAAACAGGAGCATTATCTTTGGCGTGAAAACAAGAACCCCGCCAACGCCACCAATAATTCCATCAACAATAAGTGACTGCAGCAAACCCGGGCCCATTGCACCAGAAATAAGCGAGCCCAGCTTATCAAAACCAATCTGCAGCCATCTTGTAGGGTAATCTCCAAGTTTGAATACAAGCTGGAATATGCCCCACATAATAAAGGCGAAAATGGGAAGGCCTAAATACCTGTTTAACAGCACTGAATCAACCCTGTCACTTAATGTTATTTTGCGCTCAGGTGCTTTTTTAATTGATTCTTTTAAAGCGCCATTCACAAAACCATACCTGGCCTCTGCTATAAGGGTCACGGGTCCGGTACCGGTTATGTTTTTTATATGCCTTATTGAATTTTCAATGAAAGAAACGGTTTTTTTATAATTTTCACTGTCAGTAATGGTTTCCAATTCACCCAATATTGACTGGTCCTGCTCAAGCAGCTTAACTGAAAGCCACCTTGTATCATATTTAATCAGATGTTTTAAATCACTTTCAATATATCTTGAGATCTTTGCAATTTCATTTTCCAGTTCATCTCCGTAACTGATGTGCACTTTTTTCTTGTGGTTCTTATCTTTTACTGATTTAATTACAATTTCCAGAAGCTCGGTTGTGCCTGTGTTCCTGCTGCCCACAGTGTTTACAATACTTGCACCAAACAGCCGGGAAAGAAATGCAGTGTCAATTATTGTTCCTTCTTTCTGGAGGATATCAGACATATTAAAAGCAATCACAAGATTGGTATCAATTTCAATTAGCTGTGTTGTCAGGTACAGATTACGCTCAAGGTTTGATGCATCAATAACATTTATTACTGCGTCAGGTTTTTGATTTATAATATAATCTCTTGTTATGACTTCTTCTGCAGAATATGCGGTAAGGCTGTAAGCGCCGGGCAGGTCAATTATTTTTATCCTGTAACCCCTGAAATTAAGCTCCCCTGTTTTTTGCTCAACTGTAACACCAGGGTAGTTTCCAACATGTTGCCTTGCACCGGTAAGATTGTTAAAAATAGTTGTTTTTCCTGAATTGGGTATTCCTGCAATCGCAATAGTTATTTCCTGCTTATCCTGAAACTTTTCATAATTGGATACATTATTCTTTTTTTTAATTGAAACTGTCATGTTTTTAAAATATTTTTATTTGCTGATTTGCTCAGTTACTTCGATCTTATGGGATATACCCCTTCCCAAGGCTATCCTTACTCCTTTAATAGCTATAGCTATCGGCCCTCCTCCGGCCTTTAAGACAACTTTTAATATCTCATCAGGTACTATTCCCATGGAATGTAACCTTGATTGCAGTATGGAGCCACCGATAATCCTTACTACTATGTAGTCTTTATTTTGCTCAGACTGGCTGAGAAGAATCACCCGGCCACTTCCTGAAACAACACTTTTATACATTTAAAAAAATCACGGTTTATAAACCTTACCTGTTAACGCAATAGTAAATTTTTATTAGTGTTACGGAATTTAATTATAACTACCAATAAAAGTTAGTCTAGCCTAACTTTATAAAAAATTTGGATTTTTGTCAACTGCCACTTATTAATTGCCAGAAGGAGTGCTAATGGAAATCTTTGTTCCTAAAAATGGTATTCTTATAAGTATAAATAATCCTGAAAAAACTGTAATCCAAAAAATAATAGAATCAACAAAAGACTGGATTATGGCCTGGCATGATTTTAGCTTGTTTTAATTTCCGGCCCTGGCATGCCAAAATGGTATCCCTGCCCGTACTCAATGCCGAGTTCTTTTACAGCATTTACAGCTTCGCTACTTTCAATCCATTCGGCTACTGTTTTTTTGCCGAGCATTCTTGCAAGGATATTTACTGATTTTACCATTGAAGAATGATGATGGTCGCTGCTTATAGCCTTTATTATTGAACCGTCAATTTTGAAAAATTCAAAGGGGAGCTCGCTCAGTACACTAAAGGAGCTGAATCCTGTTCCAAAATCATCAACTGCAAACTTACAGCCAAGTTTTTCTATTTTTTTCATCCATTCAGTAACGCGGGTAATATCATTAAACATGGCAGACTCTGCAATCTCAAAACCTAGCAAGGCGGGATCTATCTTGCTTTGCTTTATCTCATCTTCTATCTCCTTAAGAAGCGCACTGTCCAAAAAGCATTTGACTGAAAGGTTAATAAACACGCATTTGCAGGCTTCTTTTTTTATCATCTCCAAAACATGTTTTAATACCTCTAATGTAAGTTTTCCTATGAACCCGTATTTTTCAGCCAGAGGTATAAACATATTCGGCATTAAAATGTCGCCATTTTTATCTCTAAGCCTCACAAGTGCTTCATGGTATAATACTTCCCTGCTGTAAAGATTCAGGATGGGCTGAAAATGAAGTTCAATGCGCTTATTGTCTATCTCTCCCCTTATATGTTCAAGTATTTCCAGGCTGTCACCCTTGATCTCGCTTCCCTTATTAAAAATGACCAGCTTGTTTTTACCTGTTGTCTTAGCTTCATACATTGCCTTATCTGCCCACGAAAGAAGCAGGCTGGGCGGCTCAAATCCTTCAATCGGGACCATACCCATACTAACACTGAAATTAAAATTCTCTTCAGTAAACCCTATATTAAACTGGCTTATTACCTCCCTTAATCGCTCCCCGGCAATCCTTGCTTTTTCAATACTGTCCTGTTCTATTAAAACAGTAAATTCATCTCCCCCAAATCTTGCAACTACATCTTCTGTCCTGATATTATTTTTTATTTCCTGGGATACTGAAATCAGCACTTTATCTCCAAATGCATGCCCGTATGTATCATTTATAGTCTTGAAATTATCAATATCCAGAAAAATTAAAAAGCTTTTAATACCCCTGGAAGCTTTTGCAATGGCCCTTGAAAGTTCACTCTCAAATATCCTCCTGTTTGCTATTCCGGTGAGTGAATCGTGCGTTGCAAGATGTGTCAGCATAGCTTTATGCTTTCGGATGGAATACAGCATAGAATTTATCTCTGTTGTGAGATTTGATATTTCATCTCTTCCTGCTACTTTAAGGTTACGTGTACTGTCAGGTATAGCCTCTATTTCCTTTGTTTCCAGTGACAGCGCCAATATCCTTTTTAAAACCCACCTGTCAAGTATCAGCACCAGTACTGTTCCGATTGTAAACCCACCAACAAGTATCATGATAGAAAGCAATATAAGCGAACTGAACCCCTGGCTGTAAATATCCCTTGGCATTTCAGATTTGAAAAGAAGGGCCTGCTTGCCAAAAATATCATCAACAAGCAAATAACCATTTATTTTCTTGCGGTCAACAGGTTCAAGATAAATCGGCCTGGTGTCAGCTGCACCTTCTTTAACTGTCGATTGCATACTGGTTTGATTTAATTGAGAGTTTATTGAATTTATTATGCCTGCAATATTGCTGTCATAACCGGAGCCTTCATTGATTTTGATGATTTGAAGAGTAAGCCCTAGTGTCCTTGATACCCTTGCCATTACAGGTTCATTTATATAGTAACCCCAGACCATTGAGCCCCTGTATGGACCAGTGCCATCACTTCTCAGTACAGGAAGAGAAGTGATCAGCATGGGATTATCTTTTAACATTATAATTCCAGTATTGCCCGCAGAACTATCCTCATATTTTAGCAGCCTGCTGCCCGGTGCAAAAGAATCAAGCAGGTCCTGTGGTATTTCCACATCCCGGGCATTTTCAAGGTCATATGATTTTTTAAACACAATATTGCCATTTATATCTGTAAACAGCATGAAATTCAACCCAAGGTTTTCAAAACTGTTGTCAATAAGATTTGCATTTATGTATTGCTGGTTGGAATCATTTATAAAATCATAAGTATTATCCCAGGACGCCCAGTCCCTGGCAGTTGCTTCAAGTTTTGCCATATCATTTGAAAGCAGTTCTGCAACTGAAAGCATGTTACTGGCAGATTTCTGGTTCTGGAGCGAGTCAAAATTGCGAAGGAAAACAAAACCTGTCACTGCAAAAATAATTATAATCATTGCAAAAATAATAGAAGAAGTTATTGCAAGCATTCTTGCACGTAAACTCACTGTTCCTCCAATACCCTGTTTTTATTAAAGTAAAAAATCGGTCATTTAAATACTATTTCAATATTTATCGGCATTTTTTATAAAAAAATGATTATTTTAGTATAAAAATATTATTGGTTGGATTAAAGAAGCTTAAATGGGCTCCATGTGGATGGAGACTTCCCTGATGTTAGAAGAAATGTTTTTTATCCTTCCTTCTATTTCGCTTATAATTGAATGTGCCTTCTCGACTTCCATATTACTGTCAAGCCTGCAGTGGAAGGCCACATTATACATTCCGTTTCTTTCTAGTACTGTAAATTTGTGGCACGTATCTGGCGATACGAGCACAGATATCCTGTCCTTTATCTTTTCAATAAGACGCTCTGATGTTGAAGTTATATCATCCCATCTCTCATCTTTTTTAGCATCCTCTATATGTATGTAAAGGTTGCGCAGGTTCTTTATTTTTTCTTTGATTTCTGCTTCTGTTTTTTCTGTCAGTTTTTCTGACTCAGCCAGGCTCAAAGTACTTCGAAGTTCGAGGTGTACAGAAATATCAACCTTGTTGCTGACATTATATATAAAAATGTTATGTATATCCTTTACAAATGCTTCATTTAAGAGAACCTCCTTAACCATGCAGTCAATGTTATCTTCTGAAAGTGAAGGCTTTATCTCCATGACTATTTCTGAACCAGGTAAGCTTGACAGTATTTCCTGTCTTATTTTTTCCTTTATTTTTTCCATCCTTGTAATATAAGTATTGTCGTCAACATTTATCCCAAGGTTTATGAATTTAATATCTCCTACCTCATGTATCTGTATTTTTCCATAGGAATTCACTTCCGGCATGGCATCAAGTATTTTTGCAACTTTTTCTGTAATTTCTACAGGGATGTAATCAAGAAAATTCCTTATTACCTTTAGTGCAAGCCTTGCTGAAAACCCCATGATAATGAGAGCCACTACGATAGAAGTAATGGGGTCTGCAAGAGGATACCCTTTACTTGAAACAAATAGCCCGATTATTACAATTATTGAACTTACAATATCACCTGAGTAATTTAAAAAATTTGACTTGAATGCCATTGAATTGTATCTTCTGGCGGCTTTTCCAATAAAATATACCCTTACAATATTTACTGCTATCGACAGGCCGAGCACTATGAATATGTAAATATTCAGGTTGAGTTCAAAATTCTTAAGTATTATACGCTCTATGGACCTGTAGATTATAAATAAGCACAATATTGTGATTATTATGATTTCAAAAAAAGCTGAAAGATTTTCATACTTTCCGTGCCCGTAAGTGTGATCCTTGTCTGCCGGTCTTGTGGCCATCCTTACTGCAAGAAAAGTAATAAGCACTGCAACAAGATCCAGCCCGTTATTTATTGCCTCGGAAAAAACGCCCATACTGTTTGAAAGGACAGCAATTAGCACTTTTACCAGTACAAGTATTACAGATACAATAAGGGAAAAAAGGGCGACCTTTTTTTTATATGAATTTTTAGTTAATTCTTCGTCTCTATCCATTTTTTTTATTCAGGAAACAATGAAATTGGTTACCTGAATTATAATCCAACCAGGAAATTTAACAATTTATCGAACAAATATCATCATCAATATTCCGCTAATAGAAATCGAAATGCCAAATAACAGCGCTGCATTAATAAGGTTATTTATCCTGGCTCATGCCTGTTTGATTTTTCCTATTATAGCATCTGCCATCTGGCTTGTCCCTACTGCAGTAGGGTCATCGGGTTTTGGCTTCATATCATATGTTACGCTTTTGCATTCTGCAATTACCTGAGCGATGGCATTTTCCATGCTATCGGCACATTTTTGCTCGCCGATGTGCCTGAGCATCATTACTGCAGAAAGCATCTGGGCAACAGGATTAACCTTATTCATACCTTTATATTTTGGCGCGCTGCCGTGGGTAGGTTCAAATAACGCCATATCTGTTCCAATATTTCCCCCCGGGGCAACGCCGAGTCCCCCGACAAGCCCTGCAGCAAGGTCAGACAATATATCACCATAAAGATTGGGAAGGACCATCATATCATATAACTCAGGTTTCTGGACAAGCTGCATGCACATATTATCCACTATCCTGTCTTCTGACTCTATTTGCGGATAATCAGCCGCTACCTTTCTGAATATTTCAAGGAAAAGGCCATCTGTGTATTTCATGATATTTGCCTTATGTACACCAGTTACTTTTTTCCTGTTGTTTTTTACTGCATAGTCAAAAGCAAACCTTATTATCCTTTCAGAACCTGTTACAGAAATGGGCTTGATTGAAATGCCGCTGTCTTTTCTTACCGGAGTGTCATTTATGCCAGAAATAAAATCAATAAGTTTTACGGTATTTTCTTTTCCCTGTTCAAACTCGACTCCTGCATAAAGGTCTTCGGTGTTTTCCCTTATTATAACAAGGTCAATATTGTCATATCTGCTGCGGACCCCTTTGTAGCTTTTACACGGCCTAACGCATGCATAAAGGTCAAAAATCTTGCGAAGTGCCACATTTACGCTCCGAAACCCTGTGCCTACTGGTGTAGTAATGGGGCCCTTGAGGCCTATGCGGTTCTTTTCAAGGGATTTTAAAACCCTCTCAGGAAGTACGGTTCCTTCTTTTTCATATACATCGGCGCCTGCATCGACTATATCCCAGTCGATTTTAACGCCGGTTGCTTCAATGACTCTTTTTGTAGCTTCGGTTATTTCCTGGCCGGTGCCGTCCCCGGGAATCAAAGTAATTTTATGGCTCATAGATTAAACCCCTTATTTTTAGTGATATGTTCAACCAGGCCGCCCTCAGATAGTATCTTTATCATTACCTCTGGCAGGGGGTTGAATTTCAACTCTATATTTTTTGTAATATCTTTTATAATACCGTTTCTTAAGTCTATTTGGAGGCTGTCGCCTTCATCGATTTTATCCGTGTCACAAATAAGGACGGGGAGTCCGATATTTATGCTGTTTCTAAAAAATATCCTTGCAAAGGATTTTGCAAGGACTGCGCCTGCGCCTGCAATCTTTATAATAGTGGGCGCATGCTCCCTCGAAGAGCCAAGGCCAAAGTTCTTACCTCCAACAACAAAATCGCCGGCCTTTATTTTTTTTGCAAATTCAGGATCTGCATCTTCAAGCAAATGCTTTGCAAGCTCAGGAAGGTTTGAACGAAGGTGGAAATACCTTCCCGGCGCAATAAGGTCCGTTGATATGTCATCTCCGAATTTAAAAGCCTTGCCTTCAAGTATTCCTTTGTCTGTATTTGGCTGTGCCTTTTTTTGCAGCATCTTATTTTCCTGCACTTTCAACTCATTATCAACAATATTATTTTTACTTTTATCTGCCATTATATAAGCACCTCCCTGGGATCGGATATGTAACCAGTAATTGCACTGTAAGCTGCCGTGGCAGGAGAAGAAAGGAAAATGAAACTTTCAGGATTACCCATCCTGCCCTTAAAATTCCTGTTCTGTGTGGAAAGGCACACCTCGCCATCAGCAAGCGTGCCTTCATGCACCCCGACGCATGGCCCGCACCCCGGATTTATAATTGTGGCCCCGGCATTTATAAGTTTTTCAATTATCCCTGCCTTAATTGCATCCAGGTAGACGCCTTTTGACGCAGGAACGATAAGCAGCCTTACCCATGGTGCGATTTTTTTGCCGTCAAGTATTTTAGCTGCAATTGCAAGATCTCCAAGCCTGCCGTTTGTACAGGTACCGATAAGGACCTGGTCCACTTTTGTCTTATCCATTTCTCTTACAAACACTGTATTATCAACAGTATGAGGTTTTGAGACAATCGGTTCGATTTTGCTGACATCTATATCTATAACCTGCTGGTAGGTTGCATCCTTATCAGCAAATATTTCCTTAAAACAGCCTGCCGGCATTTGCTGTTTTTCCAGGTATTCTTTTGTGACTTCATCAGTTGCAAAAAGCCCGGTTTTTGCGCCTGCTTCAACGGCCATGTTTGAAATGGTAAACCTGTCTTCCATTCCAAGTTGTTGCACCGTACTTCCTCCAAACTCAAGGGCTTTGTATGTGGCCCCATCAGCAGTGATTTTTCCTATGAGGTAGATTATAAGGTCCTTTGCATAAACCCCTGGCGGCATTTTGCCATTAAAATTAACCTTTATGGTATGCGGAACCATCAGCCATGTCTTTGAAAGGGCAAATCCAACTGCAATGTCGGTAGAGCCCATGCCTGTCGCAAAAGCTCCAAGTGCGCCTGATGTACATGTATGTGAATCTGCCCCTATTACAATATTTCCCGGGCAGACATAGGATTCAACAAGTATCTGGTGGCACACGCCCTCGTTTATATCGCTTAACCTTGCCCCGCTTTGTGCGGCAAACTCACGCAACACCTTATGGGAATCAGCAAGTTCTTTTCTTGGGCTGGGTGCTGCATGGTCTATAAAAAAAATTGATTTGTCCGGTTTGACAACTTTTGAAAAACCCATTTTTTTTATCTGGTTGACAGCAAGCGGCCCTGTGCCATCCTGGGCCATTACAACGTCGACGTCTACAACTGCAATGTCGCCTGCAACAAGTTCACTTCCAGCATGTTCACTAAGGATCTTCTCTGAAATCGTTTTAGGCAAGGTGACCCCTTTCATAGTTTTTTAATAGTTCTAAACCATTGATCTTAAACATCTGAATCATCAGTTTCTTCTTTGACCTGTTTTTTGCCTTCATAATCCTTATATATATACATGAGCTCTTTATCAAAAAGCGGCCTCTTTAAGTCGACTGCCATTGCCCTTGAAAGTGCAAGTAAATCATTTGCCTCATTGATTGTAAGCTCTATTCCAAATTCCTTGAATTTATGAAGGATCGTATGGGAGCCCGAGTGTTTTCCAACAACAATCTGTCTTGTCAAGCCCACTTCACCTGGCTCAAATACTTCATAGTTACGTGGGTTTTTAAGAACGCCGTCTGCATGGATGCCCGATTCATGTGCAAAGACATTGGTCCCTACTATGGCTTTCCATACCGGCACGGCCCTTGCGCTTGCCTTGGCGACATACTCTGCTATTTCCCTGAATTTTGCAGTATTTATTCCAAGGTCGACATCCTCAAGGTATTTAAGTGCCATTACTACTTCTTCAAGAGCTGCATTGCCTGTGCCCTCTCCAATACCGCTTACACTGGTGACAAGGCTTACCGCCCCTGCCCTTATTGAAGCCATTGCATTTGCAGTGGACATGCCAAAATCATTATGATTGTAGACTTCAATCGGGAAATCAATATTGTTAAGTATATTATTAATAAGCATAAAAGTCCTGAAAGGGTCAAGCCTTGATACTGTATCGCAAATCCTGAACCTGTAAGCTTCCCTTTTTTGTGCAAGGTTAAGGACCTTAAGCAGGAACTCAAGGTCGGTCCTTGTTGCATCCTCAGCGCTTACAATAAACTCCATGCCATGCTCTTTTGCTGCACTGATTGACTCTCTTAGCTGGTTTAGAACCCATGTCCTGTTCTTATCATATTTGACTTTTATATGCAGGTCAGAGGTCGAAATATTAAGTATTACATTTTTTATCCCACAGCAATCAGCAATTTCCACATTTTCGGGCGAAGCTTCGCAGTAGACAAAAAGTTTGCATTTAATATCAGAAGCTGCGATTTCCTTGATTATTTCCCTTTCAAGCGGGCCTATGGTCGGCGTACCTATCTCTATTTCAGGCACCCCTACCTCATCCAGCATCTTGGCTATCCTGATTTTTTCATGCTTTGAAAAAACTACTCCTGCGGCCTGCTCGCCGTTTCTCAGTGTTGTATCTATTATATTTATTTTTCTTTCTTTTAATTCACCGGCCATAATTATTTACCCCCTTTACTATTAGAAGCAACCTTGGCAGCTTTTGTCCCCATAAATGAATTGTACGAATCTATAATCTCACTGTCGAAAAGCGCCCTTTTTAAAAGAAGTGCCTTTTCCCTTATTATTTCAGCAAGTTCTGCTGCTTCTTTTTCACCTATTTTGTATCCAAGGTCCTTTAGCTTATGTGTAAGCGTATTTACGCCAGAGCTCTTGCCTATTATTATCTTCCGCTCAAGGCCGACATCCTCGGGCCCGAAAAGTTCAAATGTTTTAGGGTCCTTAAGAGTAGTTGAGGCTCTTATCTCGCTTTCATATACAAAAAGGTTAGCCCCTACTATCGGTTTCCATGTCGGCAGAAACCTTCCGCTTGCGATTGCAACATATTCGGCAAGGTCCCTGAAAAGTCTTGTATCAATATCCATGTTTACATTCTCAAGATATTTCAGCGCCATGACAAATTCTTCAAATGAAGCATTGCCAGCACGCTCACCCAGGCCGTTTATTGTAGTGTTTACATAAGTTGCCCCTGCTTTTACCCCGGCAATGGCGTTTGCAATTGCCATCCCGAAATCATTGTGCGTATGCATCTCAATATCAATGCCGACAATATCCTTTATTGTCTTTACCCTCATGAAGGTCTCAAAAGGATCAAGGATGCCCAATGTGTCGCAATACCTCATCCTGTCAGCGCCCGTGTCTTTGGCGGTTCGGGCAAATTGCAGTAAAAATTCCATATCGGACCTTGAGGCATCTTCG